>OLQV01002956.1_pt1 | contig 10626 bp, 3 predicted proteins | sample 1672371 | NCBI WGS metagenome assembly OLQV01 (sample SAMEA3136676, study PRJEB25190) | human gut metagenome
ATCTTATACACTGTTAACCCGGTGCGGATTGGATGCAGAAGATTATCAGGATTCTATGAATTTTGATTTTATCCATGAATTTAATACGGTTTCGGTACTTTCACAGTTAGGAAGCAATACAACGGAACTTTGTAAACCAATTCTCATGGAAATCGGGAAAGCAATCCGTGTGTATGAACAGGAAATCTCTAAAAAAGAAGTTGACAATACTCAAAACTTACGCTACAATGCTTTAAAGCGTAAAAGCGAAACGCAGGAACAGAACATCGAAGAAAACAAAAAAGAGAATGATAGAGAAGAAAGGAGCAGTGTTTATGGAACTGACATATCAGAAGAACGGCGATTATTACATCCCGAATATCAAGATGGACGAACAGCCGGAGGGAATGCTGACGAAGTACGGTATCCTGCGGAGGGATTATCTGAAGGAGAACAAGAAAGGAGTTTATTCCGGGCTTCTTCTGAGCGGCAAATTGATGAACCACCTGCTGGAGATTCAGGAGACAGCAGAGCAGAGGATGGAACTGCTGACAGAGCAGATGAGCCAGAGCCAGGGCGTGAACGAGGAACTGAAAGAGAAAGAACCGACGAAGTGGGTGCAGATGATGAACAGCGTCCGACAGTCAGCGGAGGAGATGATTCTGACAGAACTGATTTACCGTTAGAAGAAAAGGAAGAACCGGAGATTACTCCGGAATATCCGGAAGAACCACAACTTCATATAGAACCAGAAAAATCGGACAGTGATGAGCTGCCCGATTTTTTGTCTTCTGAGGATGAAAATACGCTTCGTGGTGTCCTTTGCTTTGATGAATATATGAAAAATAAGCGTCCAGACATTGCCATGAAGTTTGTTTCCGAACCGGACGAGGCGAAGCGGACAGCATATATTAAAGAAAGTTATAACCAGGATTATTCCCTTTTTGATGTAGATGGACAGCGTGTGGGGTATAAAGCAGAGGAAGATGGACTTGTTGTCTGGGCGGGAAATTATCTTACCCGTACTTCAGAGACAAAGCTGTCATGGGATGCGGTCAGGGAGCTTCTGGACGATTATATCCGTGAAAATGTCTATCTTATACCGGAAGAACTGAAAGAAACAGAAGAAAGAGGGGAGCCTGTTTATGAGCAGATGAACCTCTTTCCGAGTATGGCAGAACAGGTGGGAAATATCTCTATTGACCGGGCAGATGAGGTATTTTCATTGGCTGCATCCAATCCGATTACCGATGAAATGATTGACTATGTTCTGTTAAGCGGCGGCGGTCAGCAAAACAGCCGTTCCCGTATTTATGCCAAATACCAGAAAGGTCTGGATGCGGATACCATGGCAGAGTTCTTGAAGCAGGAATATGGCATGGGCGGTAAAGGCTTTACGTTTGAAGGAGAGCCTCTTTGCGTCTGGTACGATGAAGAAGGGATGAATTTCTCACGGGGAAATGCGGCGAGATTTCATGCACCACTGAAGTTATCCTGGCAGAGAGTGGAAGATTATACGCATGAACTGATTGTGTCAGGCAGATATATGGAGGAAGCAGAAGTCTGGCATGTGCCGGCACAGGAACGGATGGAACTGGCGTCAAAAATCTATTTCTTTTTCAGGGATGAATACGGAACCATGCCGGAGGAACTGGAACTGCGTATGAGCAGCTTTCCAGACAGCCAGCAGGCATTGGCGGAAATGCTTTCCGACCAGGAAGGTATTGATAAAACACTTTATCATATGGATAAGGCAATCAGGGAACTGGACAGCGGAGAAGTAAAAGCAAGGTTCCACCTGATTTATAAGCCGAAAGATATCCGCACCTCTGTGGCAGAACTGAAAAGGAAACCTTTATCTTTTCCATCAGCAAAAGAAGTGAAAGTGCCAGTGGAAACATTTATCACGCAGGATGAAATTGACTATAAGTTAAGTCGTGGAAGCAGTATGTCCGGCGGGTTATTCCGTATTTATGAGTTCTTTTTAAACAACCATAACAAGAAAGAGCAGGCAGATTTTTTAAAGAATGAGTATGGAATCGGAGGCTCCAGTCCTGCACTTGTGGGTGCGTGGCATAGTTATGCAGATTATGATGGAAAAGGTCTGCGATTGAGCAAAGGAAGTATTATGGAGCCGACAGCAAAGCTTTTGCTTACATGGACAAAAGTTGCAGAACGTATCAGGAAACTGATTGATATAGATCGTTTCCTTACTCCAAAAGCAAAAGAAGCCTTTGCAGCGTGGAAGGCAGAAAAAGAACAAAAAGCTTTGGAAAAAGCAAAAGAAAAACTGCAGGCTGAAGCGGAAATACCGGAAGAAACAGTTCAAGAGCCAGAGATAGAACAGGGACAGAACGATCATCGTAAGGTGGTGGCACTGGAAAGTACAGAAGATTATACCGATTACAGTATCGGCTTTTTTACTTATCACTATCAGGATGGACGGGAAGGAATCCGTTATCGTCTTGTAACCATTGGAGAAGATGGACATTTAGAACCGTATTCGAAGCAAAGCAGTTTTTTTATCAATGAGTCGGCAGCAAGGGAATATCTTTCTGATCATGCAGAGGAAATTAGGGAAGTTCCTTATGATGAGCTTGTGCATGAGGCAGGAAAAAAACTGCAAGTACAGAAGTCAGAGCCGGAAAAAGAAGAGTCGGAGAATGGGAAAGCAGAAGTACCGGAACAGGAAGAAACTGCGGAAATAAATGAGGAGATGGTAGAAACAGAGGAAGTGGATACTTCCGAGGTCGAGCCATTGATGCCGGACTTTGAAGTAAAACCAGAAGTTACAGTGCAAAAGATGGAGCCGGGGGATGGGATTGATCGAACGGGAGCTGTCAATTTTCATATAACAGACGATGCATTAGGGGCAGGAACCGCAAAACAGAAGTTTGAACGGAACATCGCAGCGATTGAGACATTACAGCAGATTGAGAACGAACATCGGATTGCAACACAGGAAGAACAGCAAATTTTATCCGGATATGTGGGTTGGGGAGGACTTTCCGAAGCCTTCGATGAGAAAAACGGTGCATGGTATAACGAGTATCAGAATCTGAAATCCCTGTTAAGCCCGGAAGAATATGCGTCTGCCAGAGAGTCTACCTTAAATGCCCATTACACATCCCCGACAATTATTCGTTCTATCTACGATACACTTGGTCGGATGGGATTTGAAAAAGGAAATATTCTGGAACCGTCTATGGGTATCGGGAATTTCTTCGGGATGCTGCCAGAGCGGATGCAGGACAGCCGCCTATACGGGGTGGAGCTGGACAGCTTGACCGGGCGGATTGCAAAGCAGCTTTATCCAAAGGCAGAGATTCAGATTTCCGGTTTTGAAAAAACAAACCATCCCAATGATTTTTTTGATGTTGTGGTGGGAAATGTACCCTTTGGACAGTATAAGGTGGCAGATAAACCCTATGATAAGCATAACTTTTTAATCCATGACTATTTTCTGGCAAAATCTCTGGATAAAGTGCGACCAGGTGGAATTGTAGCGGTAGTTACTTCTAAGGGAACCATGGATAAGAAAAGTCCTGCCGTCCGAAAATACTTGGCACAGAGAGCGGAGCTTCTGGGAGCGGTGCGTCTGCCAAACACAGCATTTAAGGCGAATGCCGGAACGGAAGTCACTTCTGATATTTTGTTCTTTAAGAAGCGTGACCGTGTGGTGGATCTGGAACCGGATTGGGTACATCTTGGAGAAAATGAAGATGGAATTGCCATGAACCAGTATTTTATTGACCATCCGGAAATGGTGGCAGGAAAGATGGAACTGGTATCTGGGCCTTATGGCATGGAGGCCACCTGCAGCCCGATAGAGGGAAAGCCTCTGGAAGAACAACTAAAGGAAGCAATGAGCCATATACAGGGAGAAATTGAAAACTCCGGTCTGGATGAGCTGGAAGATGATACAGAGAAAACGACGATTCCGGCTGACCCATCAGTAAAAAATTTCAGTTATGCGGTAGTAGATGGGGAAGTGTATTACCGGGAAAATTCCGTGATGAAGCCTGTGGAGATGACAGGAACCATGCAGGAGCGTATCAAAGGGATGGTTTCGCTTCGTGATACCGTCAATGATCTCATTGCCTATCAGTTGGAAGAATATGGAGATACCGCTATCCGGGAAAAGCAGGCAGAATTATCTACGTTGTATGATGATTTTACTAAAAAATTCGGGCTGATCAATTCCCAGACGAATAAGCGGGCATTTAATCAGGATTCCAGTTACTGCCTGCTATGTTCGCTGGAAGTCTTAAATGAGGATGGTACCTTGAAGCGCAAAGCGGATATGTTTACAAAGCGTACCATCAAGCGTCAGGAAACAGTGACTTCCGTAGATACTCCGTCAGAAGCTCTGGCTGTTTCCATGAGTGAAAAAGCCTGTGTAGATATAAAATACATGGAAACGCTATTGGGTGGTTCCGAGCATTATGAGCGCATTGTGTCAGAGCTGTCTGGCGTTATTTTTAAGAACCCGTTAAGTGACCCGGATGACCCTTATGCCGGATGGGAAAACAGTGATGAATATTTATCCGGAAACGTGCGGGAAAAGCTGTCTATTGCCCGATTATCTGCAGAAACAAACCCGGAATATGTCGTAAATGTAGCGGCACTGGAACGGGTACAGCCGAAATTTCTGGATGCATCCGAGATAGAGGTGCGGCTTGGTGCAACCTGGGTAGCCCCTAAATACATCAATGATTTTATGCGGCAGGTGTTTGAAACACCAGAGTGGAAGATGGATAAAGAGGTCATCGGAGTGCAGTATTCCCCGGTGACCGGACAGTGGAACATCAAGGGAAAGAATGCAGACAGCGGTAATCCCCTTGTGGAAGCTACTTACGGAACAGGCAGGGCGAATGCCTATAAAATACTGGAAGATTCCTTAAACTTACGAGACTGCCGTATTTTTGATACTGTCATAGAGGATGGCAAGGAAAAGCGAGTATTAAATAAAAAAGAAACTACTCTGGCAAGCCAGAAGCAGGAAGCTGTCCGGGAAGCCTATAAGGATTGGATCTTTCAGGATGCAGACCGCAGGGAGGCACTTTGCGAAAAGTACAATGAAATTTTCAATTCTAACCGCCCCAGAGAATTTGACGGAAGCCATTTGACCTTTCCGGGAATGTCCCCCGACATTACCCTGCGTCCGCATCAGAAAAATGCGGTTGCCCATCAGCTTTACGGGGATAATACTCTGCTTGCACATTGTGTGGGGGCTGGAAAAACGTATGAAATGGCGGCGGCTGCAATGGAGAACAAACGGCTTGGACTTGCCCAGAAATCTTTGTTTGTAGTACCGAATCATTTGACCGGGCAGTGGGCAAGTGAATTTCTGCAGCTTTATCCGGGAGCAAATATCCTTGCCGCTACGAAAAAAGATTTTGAACCTGCAAACCGGAAAAAATTCTGTTCCAGGATCGCTACAGGTGATTATGATGCAGTCATCATCGGGCATAGTCAGTTCGAGAAAATTCCATTGTCCAGGGAACGTCAGGAGCGCATCATCGAAGGACAGATTGATGAGATCGAGATGGCGATTGAAACGGCAAAAGCGGAGAATGGGGAGCGTTACACAATCAAACAGATGGAAAAAACAAAGAAATCCCTGCAGACAAGACTGGAACGCCTGAATGATACATCCAGAAAAGATGATGTCGTTACCTTTGAGCAGTTGGGAGTGGACAGGCTCTTTGTGGATGAGAGCCACAACTATAAAAATTTGTTCCTTTATACCAAAATGAGGAATGTGGCAGGTATCGCACAGACCGAAGCACAGAAGTCCTCGGATATGTTTGCAAAATGCCAGTACATGGATGAACTGACCGGAGGAAAGGGCGTTACGTTTGCAACAGGAACTCCAATCAGTAACTCCATGACGGAGCTTTACACGAATATGCGTTATCTCCAGTATGGCACTCTGCAGAGGATGGGGCTTGGACACTTTGATAGTTGGGCAGCATCTTTTGGGGAAACCATTACAGCCATTGAACTGGCGCCGGAGGGAACCGGATACCGGGCGAAAACAAGGTTTGCGAAATTCTTCAACCTGCCGGAGCTGATTGCTGTCTTTAAAGAGTCGGCAGACATCCAGACACCGGATATGCTGAAACTTCCGGTTCCGGAGGCAGTCTATGAAGATGTGGTGTTAAAACCTAGCGAATATCAGCAGGAAATGGTGGAAAGCCTCGCAGACCGGGCGCAGGCCGTCAGGGACAGACTGGTTGACCCGTCACAGGATAATATGCTGCGGATAACCAACGATGGAAGAAAACTGGCACTGGATCAGAGACTTGTCAATCCGATGCTGCCGGATAATGAAGATTCCAAAGTCAATGCCTGTGTGGAAAAGGCACTGGACATCTGGAAAGAGACAGCAGAGCAGAAATCTACTCAGTTGATTTTCTGCGACCTTAGTACACCGAAAGCTGTCGGTAAAGCAAAAGCTGAAATAAATGGAAAGGAAGAAGATGCAGAAGTTTTTGATGACGTATATCATGACATCAAAAGAAAATTGATGGAGAAAGGGGTACAGGAAGAAGAAATCGCATTTATACATGAGGCAAATACAGAAATAAGAAAAGCGGAGCTGTTCGCAAAGGTAAGGAGCGGGCAGGTTCGCTTTTTGCTTGGTTCCACTGCAAAAATGGGCGCAGGTACCAATGTGCAGGACAAACTGATTGCCCTGCATCACCTGGATGTGCCGTGGCGTCCGTCTGATATTGAACAGCAGGAAGGACGTATTTTACGTCAGGGAAATGAAAATCCGAAAGTCCGCATTTTCCGCTATATCACGGAAGGTACTTTTGATGCGTATTCCTGGCAGCTTATTGAAAATAAACAGAAATTCATCGGGCAGATTATGACCAGTAAATCTCCGGTACGTTCCTGTGAGGATGTGGATGAAGCGGCGCTTTCCTATGCAGAAGTCAAGGCACTGGCTACGGGCAATCCCTACATAAAAGAAAAGATGGATCTGGACATTCAGGTATCAAAACTCAAGCTCTTAAAAGCGAACCATACTAGCCAGATTTACCGTCTGGAGGACAATATCGCAAAGAATTATCCGAAGAAAATCAGTGCTGCGAAAGAAATGATTGCTGCATATGAGATTGATCTGGCGCATTACAAAGAGGTGAAGCCTGCGGATAAGGAAAGTTTTGCGATGAAACTTGGAGATCGTATCTACACGGATAAAAAGGAAGCCGGAACTGCCCTCATTTCTTTCTGCAGACAGGTGAAAACTCCCAATGTGGCAACACCAATCGGAGAGTATCTGGGATTTAAAATGAACGTTACGTTTGACAGTTTCTATCAGAAGTTCACGGTGAACTTAAAAGGCGCATTGAGCCATAACGTAGAAATCGGTACCGATGTCTTTGGTAATCTGACCCGTATCGGCAATGCACTGGATGCGATGGAAAAGGAACTGCAAAAGGAAAAAGAAGCGCTGAGTAATACTAAAAAGCAGCTTGAAAATGCAAAAGAAGAGGTAAAGAAGCCTTTTGCACAGGAGTTGGAGCTGAATGAAAAGCTGGAACGGTTATCAGAATTAAATGCTCTTTTGAACATGGATGAAAAAGGAGCAGAGGATAGTCTGGAAGATCAGGAGGCAGATGCACCTTTATCCGGAAAAGAGGATGCTCGTACCTCTATTATGGAAAAACTGGCACAGTTTAAAGAACAGAGCAGCCAGATGGGAATAGGAAATAACAAAAACAAAGAAAAAGCAGCGAGTTTATAGGAGGACTAAAAAATGCCATTGGAAAATGAAAAAATCGAAGTAGCGGAAGAAAAAGAAACAGAGATGCCAAACGTAGAGGAATTGTTAAAAATCCTGCTGGATGTGAATTTGGAGCAGAACCGGCAGACGGTTCACCTACTGATGAATTACATGAATGATATTGAGGAGAATTTTTTTTCCGTTCTGGAGGAACTGGATACGGTCAAGGCACAGCTTGCACAGGTACAGCAGACACCCCAGACAAAAGAGGTACGCCATACTTTGGCTGACCTGATGCAGAATCTGCAGGAACAGGCCAATCACCTGCAGGAGCAGGTACATAGTATGAAGACCAGGCTGAATGAAAAGGCAGCACAGCTTGTTCAGAATTTTAAGGATCAGGGTGTGACTGCCTTAAATCATGTGTGTGAGTTCTTAGGGGTAAAGGAAAATCTTACCCAGATGCGGGAGTCATTACTGCAGAGTGCGAAAGAAATGCAGGGTTCGATGGATAAGATTGATCAGGTTGCCGGAGAACTGAGGGCAGCTACAACTCATGTTAAAAATGTGGGGAGAGCGATAGTCGGAAAAGAGGCACAGGAGGTAGCACAGCCAAAAGAGGGAGGATTTTTCTATCAGATGAAACGTCCTTATCACGCCATGCAGGATTTCTGTCTGAAAAATGCAGGGAAGATTGAAAAGGACATCCATAAAATAGAAAATCTGGAGCAGAGAGTAGAGAAGATTGCGGATGGGAAAAAAGCAGCAGGTGTAGAAAAACTGCCAGATAAGCAGGAGAAGTCCTCCATCATGGAGAAACTGCAGTCTATGAAAGAAAAGCAGGCCGGACAGCAGAAAACAGCACCGATGGCAGAAATGGCAAAGAAACAGGAAGCGGCATTATAGGGAGATCCCGGAAAGGAACAGATATGGGAAGATATGCAGAATTACAGAAAGCCTGGGAGGAAAACAGGGAGGATTTTCGCAGGCTTAAAGAAGAAATAGAGAAAAATGAGGATGCTTTCCGTAAAATTGATCAGGAAATGGAAGCAATGGAACAGGAACCAATCAAAGACAGTGATGTGGTGATTATGTTTTCCTCTCAGTTTGAAACGGATTATGTGGTATGTAAAATAACAGATCAGAGCCGGGAATGGGTAAAAGAACAGATGGAGACCATTGCCGGAATGGATGAGGATGCGTTGGCAGGGCTTGATGTGGAAGAATATTTCAGAGATCAGGGTAAAGATGTACTGTTAATGATGGATTCCCTGACACGTTTTTCCATGGCACAGCGTGAGATCGGATTAGCATCAGGAGAGCCGCCGGTAACGCGTGGTTATCCGCCAAGTGTTTATTCAGAAATGCCCAAAATCTTAGAGCGTGCGGGAAATTCAGATAAAGGTTCGATCACCGGACTTTATACGGTATTGGTAGACGGAGATGATTTCAACGAGCCGATCACTGATACGGCACGAAGTATTTTAGACGGACATATCATGCTGAACCGTAAACTTGCACATAAGAACCATTATCCGGCAATTGATGTCATGCAGAGTATTTCCCGTGTTATGAGTGCAATCGTGGATGATGAACACAAGGCAGCTTCCGGAAAATTAAAAAATGTGTTAGCAACCTATGCGGAGGCAGAAGATCTGATCAACATCGGGGCCTATAAGCAGGGATCTAATAAAAATATAGACTATGCGATTTCGAAGATTGAAGCAGTCAACGAGTTTTTAAGACAGAGAACCGATGAAAAATTTATGTTTGACGAAGAAGTACAGCTTTTAGAACAGCTTTTTGAAGGGTAGTGGCATGTATGGCAAAGTTCGTATACCGGATGCAGAATATCCTGGATTTAAAAATAAAGATGGAAGAGCAGAGAAAAGCGGAGTACGGCTTGGCAAATGCAAGACTGCGTAAAGAAGAGGATAAACTAAGGGAACTGATCATCAGAAAAGCAGGATATGAGAAACAGGCAAGGGAACTGGTACAGGGAACCATTGATGTACATAAGATTCATACCTGTAAGCATGCGATCGATGCAATGAAATCTGCGATCCGTACACAGATGATAGAAGTTCATGTGGCGGAAAAGAATGTGGAACTTGCAAGAAGCAAGCTCAATCAGGTAATGATCGAGAGAAAGACTTATGAAAAGCTGAGAGAAAAGGCATTTGAGGAGTTTAAGCAGGAAGTGGCTTATGAGGAAAACAGGATGGTGGATGAGCTTGTAAGCTATAATTACCACAAAGAATCCTGATATGAGGTGGAAATATGGCAGAAGAGAATTTAGGCCCGGCGGCAGGCATGGATAAAAAAGCCGCAAAGAAGGCAGAGAAAGCCAGAAGAAAAGAAGAAAAACGGAATCGAAAACTTGCGAAAAAGGAAGCGAAGAAAAACGGTACGACAGATGAGTTTGAAGAAGAATCCGGTGGCGGCAAGGCGGCAGTCGTTTTTGTTACACTGATGATTATTGTCATCTGGATTGCTATTTTAGCAGTCCTGATACATTTTGATGTCGGAGGATTTGGCTCAACCGTTATGCAGCCGATCTTAAAGGATGTTCCGTATGTCAATAAAATCCTTCCAAAGACAGAGGAAGAAGAGACAAAAACCAAAGAAGACAGCAAATATCCATACAAGACCGTAGATGAGGCAGTTGCATACATCAAAGAACTCGAAAAAGAATTAGCAGATGCAAAAGAGAGCAATTCTGAGAATGATGCATATGTGGCAGATTTAGAGGCACAGGCGGCTCAGTGGAAAGAGTATAAAGAAAATGAGCAAAAGTTTGAGGAAGAAAAGGCAAAATTCTATAAGGAGGTTGTTTTTTCTGACCAGGCACCCGATATAAATGAATATAAGAAATATTACGAGAGTATAGATCCGCAGAATGCAGAGAA
>OLQV01002960.1_pt1 | contig 10619 bp, 13 predicted proteins | sample 1672371 | NCBI WGS metagenome assembly OLQV01 (sample SAMEA3136676, study PRJEB25190) | human gut metagenome
CAAGACACGCTGCGATCTTGCGCCGTGCGCTTTCGTAAATCTCCTGCACGGTAGAACGGGAAATATCCATCTGCACAGCACACTGCTCATGGGTTTGCTGCTCCAAGTCAACTAACCGAATGACTTCGTACTCGTCAAGCGTCAGCAGGATCGGCTCACTATCGCCACATCCGTTGGGGCAGAAGGTATCGACTTGTGGTGCGTCACAAATACGACGGCACCGTGGCGGTCTTGGCATGGGTACATCCTCCTCTGTTTTAGGTATATACCGATTATAGCATGACGGACAGAAGAATCAATATGAATTTTTAAGAAGCCGTTGTGCTATCAGGCTGCCTTTTTGCAGTTTGGTGAACCAGCGGGACAGGTACAATGGCAATTTTACTGTCTCTTTGGCTTTTGTGACTATACATTCAATGGATATTCAGATGCCTAAAATGGATGGCTATAAAGCAACACAAGAAATTAGACACCTGCCAGATAAAGATAAGGCATGTATACCTATCATTGCAATGACAGCAAGTGCCTTTGAAGAAGATAAGAGAGAGGCTATTGCATCTGGGATGAATGGTCATATAGCAAAGCCAATCGATGTGAATGAATTGATGGCGATATTAGTGAAAAACATCAGATAGTGAAAAAGTAGAAAGATATACACTGGCAGTGAATGAAATAAATAGGTTTTAAGTCGTAACCAGAATCAATAGTTTCCTTATTTTGAATTTTTATATGTTTGACTATGAAGTATAATCAAAATGTCAAGCAAGAAAAATTCAGATAAGGAGACTTTTTCTCTGCCGAAGACAGTTTCGCTTTTTGGAACACAAAAAGCTTTACAAAAACTGGTGGACATGCGTGGTGAAAAACAGTATAATGAGGCAAATAAAGAGTGGCTTTTAACTCCAATAACCTTAGCAGAAGGGGGATTAAGGAAATGTGGATATTTTATGCAATAGGATCTTCATTTTTTGCAGGAATAACAGCGATCCTTGCAAAATGCGGAATTAAAAAGACAGATTCGAATGTGGCAACAGCAATACGAACTGTAGTTGTATTGTTGTTTTCATGGCTCATGGTATTGATTACAGGAACATGGGGAGGAATAAGACAGATTGACGGCAGGACGCTTCTATTTCTGATTTTATCAGGATTAGCTACAGGTGCATCGTGGTTATGCTATTTTCATGCCCTTCAAAAAGGGGATATCAACAAGGTTGTTCCCATTGATAAATCAAGTACAGTGTTGTCTATTCTTCTGGCATTCATTTTCCTTCATGAAGGTATTTCTGGGAAAAAGATAATATTTGTGCTGCTTATTGGAATAGGAACCATGATGATGATTACCAAAAAAGACATAAAAACAGATTCTGAAAAAAAGAGTGGAGGATGGCTGATCTATGCGGTGCTGTCAGCAGTATTTGCAAGTCTGACTTCTATTTTGGGGAAGATTGGAATTGAAGGTATTGATTCTAATCTCGGCACAGCAATCCGCACCACAGTAGTGCTGCTTATGGCATGGCTCATGGTGTTTGTTACACAAAAACAGAAAGAAATAAATAAGATAGAGAAGAAAGAATTATGCTTTATTTGTTTGTCAGGGCTGGCAACAGGAGCGTCGTGGCTCTTTTATTATCGGGCGTTACAAGAAGGACCAGCAAGTGTAGTAGTGCCGATTGATAAGCTTAGTATGTTGGTAACGATTGCATTCTCGTGGATTGTATTTCACGAAAAACTGACAAAGAAATCGGTAGTCGGTGTTTTACTTATTACGGCAGGAACGCTGCTTTTAGCAGTTACAGCTTAAATATCAGGGAGGGGAAAATGATTTTAATTACAGGGGCAAATGGATTTGTTGGGCATAAGCTCATGGAACTATGCAAGGATACAGCAGCGTCACCGTCTCTTCGGAACGTGACACAGGAAATTGTGAATCGCATGATTAAAGAAAGCAATGCAGATGTTGTTGTCCACACAGCAGCAATTTCTGATATAGGTACTTGCGAGGCAGATCCAGAAGCATCGTACTTTGCAAATGTGCAGATTCCTATATACATTGCGAATGCATGTAAAGATAATAATAGAAAGCTGATATGCTTTAGCTCAGATCAGGTGTATAGTGCTTGTGAGGATTGTGGACCATATACAGAAGAAAATGTGAAGCCAGGAAATATCTACGCTGCTCATAAGCTTGAGATGGAAAAACGTGTGCTTGATATTCTGCCGTCGGCAGTCATGTTAAGAGCAGAGTGGATGTATGATTATTATGAAAAAAGATCCAACTATTTGATGATGATATTAAATGCAATTCATACACAAGATAGTGTTTCTTTCAGCTCAAAGCAATTTCGTGGCATTACTTATTTAAAGGAAGTTGCTGAAAATATGGACAAGGTAATTTTACTTCCAGGCGGTGCGTATAATTTTGGCAGCGAAACAACACAGTCAATATATGAGGTGACAAACAAGTTTGTTGATATGCTTGGAAAAAGGCTTATCGTCAAGGACGCACCCGCAAGACATAATTTGTGGATGGACTGCAGCAAAGCAAGAAAGTATGGCGTGGAATTTAGCAGTGTAATTGACGGGTTAGAAAGATGCGCAAGGGATTATAAGTTATATAAGAGAATAGTTTGAAATATTAGGGACAGGGAGAATGTTTATCCTGTCCCTATTGCGTGTTGCATTAAATTTTATATAAAAACTTTGAAATTCAAGTAAAAAACACTTTTATTCAAGTGAATGCAATGATATAGTGTAACTATCAAAAGAAATAATACAAAAAAATAAAAGGAAAAGGAGGAAATAAATGTTGGAAATGGATAAAACCAAGAGTAATATTCGAACATGCAAAGAAATGCTACTTGAATTTAAAAACTTGAAAAATAGAGATAATTCAAGTAAATTATTGTTTGATGGAATAGAAAATGAGGATGTTTATAATATTACTGCACCATTTCTATTTGAAGGAAAACGATATTTGGCGGGAAGAGTGGAAAAACGAACAGAGGAATGGTCTCGCGTTGTTTTCTTTATGGAGGAAAATGAAAAGTGGATTGTAGATAACTCAATTCCACCATTACCGCTTCAAGATCCATTTGTAACACAAGTGAATGGAGAGTTTATTGTTGGTGGTGTGGAAGTATTTGATGATGTTGAAAATCCAGGAATGTTAAACTACAGAACGAACTTTTATCGAGGAAATTCTTTGCGAAGTTTGACTCTGTTTGCAAAGGGACCAGATCGAATGAAAGATATTCGTTTGCTGCAATTAGAAAAAAATCAGATTCTTGTCATGACAAGACCGCAAGGAAGTATTTTTGCAAATGGTAAATGTTATGAAGCTGGCCGAGGAAAAATAGGTTATACGATTTTACATTCCTTAAATGAATTGACACCAGAAGCAATTCTTGATGCAACCATTTTTGACGATCAGTTCATTTCGGAAGAATGGGGTGGCTGTAATCAATTGTTTTTATTAAAGAACGGAAATGTTGGAATTCTATCTCATATTGCTAGATTTGACGAGGCAGGAAATCGGCATTATTATTCATCGGCATTTTGTATGAATCCACAGACAGGTGAACATACACCTATGAAATTAATTGCAATAAGAGATAATTTTGCATTAGGAGCTGCAAAAAGAAAAGATTTGACTGATGTGATTTTTAGCGGCGGATTGGAACGAAACAAGAATAAAAAGGCGATGCTTTATTGTGGAGTAAGTGATGCTGAAGGACATCGAATTGAAATTGATGATCCATTTCAATAGTATAGGTATTATAAATAAATACATAAAATTTTTAAGGAGGATTTTATAATGAAAAGAACACAGAAAAATGCATTGGCAATGGCAGGCTTAATGACTGCTGCAACATTGTTTTCAGCGGTGCCAGCGATGGCAGATGATGTTATTACCGTTGATTTTTGGACGGCACCGCAGCAGGTTCAGTATGATTACTGGGAAGCTAAGGCTCAAGCATTTAATGAAACAAAAACTGAAGTAAATGGAAAAATTGTAGAGGTGAAGGTACAGCAGATGCCAGAAACACCATCCTCAGAGGCAGGTATTCAAAATGCGATTGCCACAGGAACTGCTCCAGCAGTTTCAGAGAATATCAACCGAGGTTTTGCAGCAACATTAGCAGCATCTGAAGTGGTGTATGACTTATCTGAAGAAGATTGGTTCCAAGATGTTATTGAAGCCAGAGCAATGGGTGATGCAATGGAAAACTGGGCAATTGATGAAAAGCAGTATGTATTGCCTGTTTATGTGAATCCAATGGTATGGCAATGGAATAAACCAGCTCTTGATGTTCTTGGATTTGAAAAAGCCCCTGAAACAGTAGATGAATTTAATGCTGTTATTGCCGCTTTTTCAGAGAAGAAGGATGAACTAGAGGAGATTGGGGTAACACATACATTTTATCGTCCATCATTAACTAGACCAGACCAGTATTGGGATCGTTGGTTTGACTTTATGATGATTTATAATGGATTATCACAGGGAATGCCAATTCTGGAAAATGATGAATTGGTAATGGATAAAGAAAGTGCAATTGAAGCAATGGAAGTAATTGGAACATTTGGAAATTCAATCCAACAAGGAGAATTATCTAGTATATGGATTGAGGAACAGCCATCAATTCTTGTATCAATTAATGCCCCGTGGGAAATTTCATTATATGAGGAAAATAATAAGGTCTATGGTGAGGATTATGTATATGGACCATCGCTTGTAAAAGAAGAAGGCGATATTCCTTATAATTATGCGGATTCAAAGGGACTGACATTCTACAAAACAGATAATGTTTCTGAGGATCAGCATGAAGGTGCTGTTGAATTCGTAAAGTGGGTTTATAATAAGGACAATTCTGCCCAAACCGATTTAGATTGGTTGAATGCAACAATGATGCTTCCAGTAAGAGGAGATTTAAATGATAACGAAGTATTTGCGGACTCAATGAAAGAAAATCCGGCACTTGCAGCGCTTGCAGAATGGGTACCATATGCAATTCCGGGATTGGCAACAGATAAGGATGCTGATATTTGGACTGCATTTACAGAAGTTGGAATGGCACCATACATGAATGAAGTAACAGCAGCAGAGCCATGCAATGCGCCAGATGCGACGAGTTACATTGAAGATGCAATGGATGCAATGGAGGAAGCAGCAGGTCTTAAGTAATGAACTGTTAAGGTCACGTGACAAATGGCCACGTGGCCTGTTTTTAGGAAGGTTATGAAAAAAATAGTAGGGTAGAATGGAGAAAGGAGGGTATTGGGGTATGAAGAAAAAATTAACTCCAGCAGCAAGAAAAAGAGGCGTTGTTGGGTGGCTTCTAAATGCACCATATCTCGTGTATTCACTTGTGTTTTTTTTAATTCCATTGATATGGGCGGCTTGGCTGTCAACAATGGAATTTGATGTCAAAACAAAAGAATTTTGTTGGAATTGATAACTTCGCTAAGCTACTTACTGATCGCAAGGTAAAAGCAGCATTTATTAATTCATATCGTTATCTGGTTCCAATTGTTATCCTTTGCTTCATATGTGGTTTAATTGTTGCATTATTGGTATCGCAGTTGCCAGAAAAAATAAAAGGTTTTGTAGCAGTTCTTTTTTTTATACCCTATTTAACTTCTGGTGTTGCAACATCGGTTTTTGTAAAGTATTTATTTAATTATAATTCCGTATTGAATGTTTTTCTAAGAGATCATTTTCAGTTAAATATAAATTGGTTGACAGATCAACGTTTTGCATTTTCTATTATGGTGGGAATTGTAATATGGAAGATGTCTGGTTATTATGCATTATTTATTCTCTCTGGAATTGAAAGCATTGGCGCTGATGTAAATGAGGCATGTGCGTTAGATGGATCTCATGGATTCCATAAGTTAATTCATGTGACACTTCCTATGATTATGCCTACGCTGTCGACAGTAATTGTGTTGGCAACTGGTCTTGCATTTGGAATATTTACAGAGCCATTTTTGCTTACAGGAGGCGGCCCTAATCTTTCGACAACATCATGGCAGCTTGAAATTTACAATACATCATTTACGCGTTTTCAATCAGGTTATGGTGCTGCAATGGCGATTGCTGCAGCAGTTCAGATATTTATAACTCTACGAGTGATTAATTTCGGTACTGATAAGCTGAATAAACGTTTTGGATTTTAGAGGAGGAAGAACTATGAAAAGGAAGTTACGGATAAAAACAAGAATATTAACCGTTATAACGTTGCTCCTTCTTATTATTTCACTGTTTCCTTTCTACTATATGGTTGTGCAATCATTTACTCAATGGGATATGGTGGATAAAGTGCTGATACCGCAAGGTTTTACATTGCGCAGTTATGAATATTTGATTAGCAAAGGTGGAGCCTCTAATTCAATGATGTGGGTTAGAGCGTTAATAAATTCTTTTATTGTGTCATTCCCAACGGCATTAATTTCTGTAGCAGTTGGATTAGGAATTGGATATTCTGTTACTAAGCTTAGATTTGGCGGAAAAAAATTTATTATGAATACATTGTTATTTCAAATGTTTTTTCCTGCTATCATTTTACTTGTACCTAGATATATGATAGCAAAGCCTATGGCTAATAAGTATGTTGGAATGATCATTCCACTTAGTATTTCGGTATGGGCAATTTTTATGTATATTAATTATTTTAGAACGCTTCCAGATGCAGTTTTTGAAGCGGCGAGAATTGATGGAGCTGGTAATTTGAGAATTATTGCGACGATTGCTTTCCCTATAACGAAATCCGTAACAACAATTGTGTTTTTGTCAATATTTATGCAACGATGGAGTGAATTGATGTGGGATATGTTAATCTCACCAAGTATAGAAATGCAGACATTAAATGTGTTGATTTCTACGCAATTTAAACCAATGGGAGCCTTTCCTGGTCCAATGTATGCAGCATCGGTTATTTTAACATTGCCAATTATAGTTCTGTTTCTTTGTTTTTCAAAGTATTTTAAGGAAGGAATCAGCTTTATGCTGAAATAAAATTCAGTTAAGTGAGGTAACATATGAAGATAGAACGTTGTGTCAATAATCCATTACTTACTCCAGCAGATGTAAAACCAAGTCGTCAGGATTTTAAAGTTGATGGTGTATTTAACTGTGGAGTAACAGAGTATAAAGGGGAAGTTATTCTGCTATGCAGAGTAGCAGAATCTGTAATTTGTAAAAATGAAGATGAGGTATGTATTCCGGTAGTGAAAAAAGTGGATGGTAAAGACGAAATTCAGGTAATTACGTATCGAAAATCAGAATGTCCGCAACTTGATTTTTCAGATACACGTCATGTATCTAAGCGAGGAAAGAAGAAATCTAATATTCTAAATTTGACATCTCTATCGCATTTGAGAATTGCAAGAAGTAAAGATGGAATTCATTTTGAAATAGATGAGCATCCTGCAATTTTCCCATTAGCAGAGGAGGAAAGTTGGGGGATGGAAGATCCGCGGATTACAAAAATTGATGATACGTACTATATAAATTATACGTCTGTTACAGAGAATGGAGCGGGAACATCGCTGATAAGTACAAAAGATTTTTGTACGTTTGAACGCCACGGAATTATTTTTGCACCGGAAAATAAGGATGTAACGATTTTTCCACGGAAAATAAACGGAAAATATGTTGCATTTAATAGACCAGTGCCTGGAGGAATTGGTAATCCTCAAATGTGGATAGCGAAATCACCAGATTTAATTCATTGGGGGGAGCAAAGACATTTTTGTGGAATTTCGTCTGATACAGAAAGTTGGGATGATGGCAGAATTGGAGGCGGTGCAGTACCGTTTTTAACAAAAAAAGGTTGGGTGAAAATCTATCATGCAGCGGATAGAAATGACCGATATTGTTTAGGGGCATTTCTTCTCGACGAAAAAGATCCATCAATTGTACTGGCAAAGACAAAAGATCCTATTCTTGAACCAAAAGAAGAATATGAAAAAAAAGGTTTTTTTGGAGAGGTTGTTTTTACATGTGGTTGCTTAGTAAAAGATAACAAGGTAATCATATATTATGGTGCAGCAGATGATAAAATCTGTAGAGCAGATTTTGAGCTAGATGATCTGTTTGCGACAATGGAATATGTTGATATTAAAAAAAATAGTGCCTGGATCAAAAAATTTTGACCCGGGCATTGTGGTATGTTATAATAAAAGCATTAAGAAAGATATATACAAGGCAGGTGAATAAATGACAAGAAAACGCGTAACCATGAAAGATATTGCAGATAAACTTAATCTTTCTATAAATGCAGTGTCGTTAGCTTTAAACGATAAAACAGGAGTGGGAGAAGAAACAAAGCGTTTAATTTTAAATACAGCAGAGGAAATGGGATATCTGGATCAGTCTGTAAAGTATATGCAAAATTATTCCAATAAAAATATTTGTGTTCTTTTAAAAAATCGTTTTTTTAGAGATTTCAGATTTTATGGAAGAGTTTTGTTAGGAATAGAAGAGGAAGCAAAGAAGGCGGGGTATGATGTCTTTTTTAGCTCATTTGAAACAGAAGATATTCCGACTTGCGTGGAAAGTCGAAAAGTTGCTGGAATCATTGCGGTTGGAAAAATAGGAGATTCATTTCTCCAACGTTTGAAAGAATATGGCGTTCCGATTGTGTTAGCAGATTATAACTCACTTGAGGAGACAGTAGATTGCTTAATGTCTGATAATAAATTAGGTAGTTATAAAATGGCGTCCTATCTATATAAAAAAGGGTTTAGAAAAATAGGGTATGTGGGAGATCTGTCATATTCACCTAGTACGAGAGAACGTTTTTATGGATATCAGGAAGCAATACAGAACTGCTTTGGGTTAAGTATGATTAACGAAAGTATAGAGTATATTCAAAAATATTCAATTCTTACAGAAATAGAAGATATGGTAATTCATCAAAATAAAGAAAATCTATATACAAAGTTTATGGAGATACCAGAAAAACCAGATGCGCTGATTTGTTCAAATGATGAATTGGCAATTTTATTGATGAAAGTACTGCAGGAACACGGATATATGGTTCCAGAAGACGTTGCAATTGCAGGATTTGATGATATAGAACCAGCAAAAATGGTGACACCGAGTTTAACAACTGTTCATGTTAAAAGAAAGTTAATGGGGCAGAATGTAACAAAGCGTCTTCTATATCGAATTGCAAATCCAAAGGCTCCAATTGAGAAGGTGATTATGGGAGTTGATATTGTGGAGCGCGATTCAACTGTGAAGTAAGTCGTAATTATACGCACCATTTTATTATGATGAAAAAAATGGCATTACAAATAAGCATACTTCGAAAACTGGATTATATACCACAATTAATATTGAAGATATAAGTAAAGTAAATCCAGAATTATTAGTTTCTACTGGATATGATTTAGAAAAAGAAAAGACAAGACAATATGAAATAGATGTTGAAAGAAAAGAAAAAAATAATGATGTTCAATTAACAATTGAACAGGAGCCTACTAATCAAAATTTTAAACGAACTTTTTCTATATTAAAGCGTGAAAGACAAATGAATGATGCTAAACGTGCAAAAAATAAAGCTGCTATTATGGCAGGAATTTGTATTTTAGGAGCATCAGTTGCGTTTTATTTTAACAACCAAGATTTAAGTGCTGTGATAAGTCATGAATTAAATGCTATTTACTCTTGGGAAGCTTTAGGACAATATTTAAATGATCTAGGACCACTTACAACACTACTATCTGTTGGAGCGGCAGGTTTTATTTCTAAATATTTAAAGAATTCTAAAAAATTAAAACAAGCACAAAATGATTTTGAAGATTTTAATAATTCATTAGAAAATGAACAAATTAAAGGAGATGACTATGATGCTAAGACAAGGTGAGGTATTAACTCTTGACGATAATAAAACTTATTCTGTTGTTTACACAACTATTTTAGATGATCAAAACTATGCTTATTTAATAGAACAAGATGATTATACAAATACTATGTTTTGTAAATATAGTAATGATAAACTAGAAGAAGTGGTAGAACCAGAAATTATAGAAAAATTAATGTTTAAATTTAAAGAGAGATTAAATTAATTTAAAATATAAATGCTACTCTATTGAGAGTGTAAAATAAAGTGTGTAAGTAATAAAAAAACTTAGGCACTTTTTTTAATATCCTCTTTAAGTTAAAATTTCATGATGATGAATCAATAAATATTGGAAATATAGGGGGTGTATTTAATTATGAAAAAAATAATATAAAAATAAAACGGTAGTTATATCATTAATTATGATAAAATGATAATAATATAAGGAGTTGAATATATGCCAAGTTGGTCTGTACATTTAGCAGTTGCTAAAAAAGAATTAGATAACATTATGAAAGAGTGTATTGAAATGATTGTTAATAAAATAAAAGAAAGTAGTGAAAAAAATGAATAAACAAGATTATATAAAAATAATAAATGAAAAGATAAGTGGTAGTGCAAAAGATATATTATTAAAGCAAGTTGATTTGTTTTATGAAGCTATAGATAACTTTAAACAAGCACCTCATAACTATAAAAAAGGAGATTTAGTTAGGTTAGATAAAGGAACACTTCTTCATGGGACCTATAAAAACATTGAAGGATTAG
>OLQV01002962.1_pt1 | contig 10616 bp, 8 predicted proteins | sample 1672371 | NCBI WGS metagenome assembly OLQV01 (sample SAMEA3136676, study PRJEB25190) | human gut metagenome
CGCGCCTTTTTCTCTTCGGTTTCCGGTCATTTCGGCGCAAATGTCGGGGAGGGCTTGCGGGATGCGCCGCGGGATGGGATGATTGAGATGAGCGCATCGCGCCCGCCCCTCCGCCGTCACACCGCGGAGGGAGAACCGACAAAGCCGAGGAAACAACACATGGCATTGAAAAACAGCACCGACCGCAGTGCTCTGGAGCGCCTGCTGCTCTCGCGCCTGCCGCGCAAGGAAATCAGCACGCTCGTGCAGAGCTACACGCAGCCCTACCGCGAGCTGATGAGCTACTACCGCTGCGCGATGATGGAGGTCGAGACCAAGTTCAACGTTCTCAACGAGGAGCTTTCGCTCCAGTATGACCGCAACCCCATCGAGAGCATCAAAACGCGCCTCAAGTCCCCCGAGAGCATTGCCGAAAAGCTCCAGCGCCGCGGCTTCCCGCTGACGGTGGAGAGCATCGAGCAGAACCTCAACGACATCGCCGGCGTGCGCGTCATCTGCTCCTTCCCATCGGATATCTACCAGCTCGCCGACGCCTTTTTGAAGCAGGACGACATTACGCTCCTCCAGCGCAAGGACTACATCGCCGAGCCCAAGCCCAACGGCTACCGCAGCCTGCATCTCATCGTGGAAACGCCCATCTTCCTGCACGACCAGAAGCGCATGATGCGCGTCGAGGTGCAGTTCCGCACCATCTCCATGGACTGGTGGGCAAGCCTTGAGCACAAGATCCGCTATAAGAAGGATCTGCCGGAGCTCGATCACGTCAACCGCGAGCTGTTCGAGTGCGCGCAGATGAGCGCGCAGCTTGACGCGCGCATGGAAAAGCTCCAGCGTCTCGCCGAGACCGCCGCCGCGGAGCAGCACGCCGACAGCCGGTGGGGTGAGCGCCGGTCCGGCCCGCTCACGCGCTGAGCGCCGGACTCCGGCGCGGCGGCGCTTCCGTTCCATAAACCCACAAGGCTCCCCCGCCTCGGCAGGGGAGCCTTGCTGTTCGTTATAGCGTATATCGCGGGTCGACGCTTACACCGTCGCCTGTAGGAAGCGCATCAGCATGGCTGCGACCTGCCCGCGCCGGGCGAGGTCCTGCGGCGCCATGCGATTGCCGCCCACGCCGTTGAGGATGCCGTTGTCCACGCACCACCTCACGGCGTCGTAGGCCCAGATGCTGATAACAGTCGTGTCGTCAAAGCCCAGCTCGCCGCTGACGGCGGGGGAGCCGGCATAGCGGTAGAGCATCGCCGCCAGCTGCTCGCGGGTGACCGGCTGCTCGGGATTCGTGCCGTCGGAAATGCCGTTCTCGACCGCCCAGACCGTGCCCTTGGCGTACCACGTCTCCCCGCCGGCCGTATCCGCTCCGGCAAGGCGCGCGAGCACGGTGCTGACCATGCCGCGGGTCATGGAGCGGTCGGGGCCGAAGGCGTCATTGCCCACGCCGTTGAACAGCTCGCGGGACGAGGCGAATTCCACGGCGTCCTTTGCCCAATGATCCGCCATGTCGTTAAAGCGCTTGGCGTTGTCGATGATCTTGAGCCGCATGTCGCCCTCCGCGCGGAGCGCGACGCCGGTCTCGGTCACGATGGAGCCCTTGACGATCTCCTCCGTGCCGTCGGGATGGACGATCACGGCGACCATGCTGCCGCTCGGCTTGCTCACGGGGATGTCCACGCGGGTGCTGCCGACACTCTTGGGCACGCTGACGGAGGCGGTGATCTCACCGCTCACGGACTCGACGGTTTCAACGGTCGTGCCGTCGGCACGCTTCTCGACCGTCTCCACACGGCCATTGGGGGAAGTCTCGGCGGTGAGTGTGCTGCCGTCGCGCCAGGTCGTCGTCTCGATGACCGTGCCGTCGGACTTCGTCTCGATCTTCGTGACCGAGCCGTCCGCGTTGACGATCGTTTCGATCCTGTCGGGCTTCTGCCAGCCTTCTGCGCCCGGCTCGCTCGTCCAGTCGGAGGTAAAGTACAGCTCAATGCGGTCGCCGTCGTTTAAGCCCTGCGCGGACATATACCGGCCAACAAGCTCGCCGTTGACGCGATACATCCAGCCGGAGTTCTTGCCCTCGTCAAATTCCTCCAGCGTTACGCCGCTGTTGCTGGTGATGGCGGCAATGTAGCTGCCGCGGCGCTTGCAGGTATAGCGGTGCTCGGCAAGCAGGTCGGAGAATACGTCATACACCGTGCTGCCCTCGGCATACTCGAGATTGCTTTCCGTAAAGCCCATGCCGCGGCCGGAAAGGGAGAACGAAACGGTGACGGTCGGCCGGGCCGCCAGCGCGCGCTTCGCTGCCTGTACGCGGCCTTCGTTATTTCCCTGCGCGTACTGCGTGCCGGTCACGACCAGATCGATTGTAACAGGCTGCTTATAGAGCTTCTGGAAATCTGCGTTTTGGGGGTACTTCTCGGCATACTTGCCAAGCGTCTCGCTGGAAAGATAGCTGGTGATGGTGACCGCCTTGCTGTCTCCCTGACGGGTGACGAGCAGGTTCTCGTGGGCTACCACACCGGCGTTGCTCGAACGGAACAGACGCCAGATCTGCTGGTCGTACCAGTTGTCCAGCGGCACGGGCACGATGCCGTGATTTTTGAGGTCCTCGCGGTCGTAGACCCAGGTCAGTTCGCCGTTGTCATTCAGATAGCACTCCTGGAAGGCGTGCAGATCGGTGGTGACGTTGTCCCTCTCGACGTTGGCATTGCGGATGCCGTTCCAGTAATTCACCTTGACCTTGACCCGTTCCATCAGCGCGATTTCCGCGTCGATCTCGTCCTGCGTGAGCGGCTGTACGGTCACCTTGATCTCCTTGGACGCAAGCACGCGCATGGCGGAAAGATCGTCTCCCGGCTGCGGGCCGTTCGGACGGTCGAGGATCTTCACCGTCAGCGTGACGGTCTTTGCCGCCTCGCCGGGCAGCGGACGGTAGACCCAAACACGCGCGCTGTTCGGCGTGGTCGGCGCTTCGATCACGCCGGGATCGCTGCTGGTGATGACCACCGGCGTATACTTGCCGTCGATCTTCAGATCGCGCGTCGTCGGGAACTGAATGTCGTTGCTGGTGGTGTAAACACCATTTGCATCGGCCGTCAGCTTCGCACCGGTAACGAAATCCTTCAAGCCGGGGGCCGCAAGTGCATCGTTCAGCTTCTGCTGATAAAGTGCCGCGCGGTCGGCAGCATCTGCGTTGCCCTTTACCGTGACCTCGAACACCTTATAGAGCACGATGGGCTGTTCGTTACCGGTCACGTCATTTGTGCGCTGGAAGGTGAAGCCTGCGGTCAAGACCGTCTGACGGTCGATTGCCGACCGCGTGACCACTCCGCCGTTGGAAATGATGCCGGGGTCGCTGCTCGTCCACACGATCTTCGTCCACTGCTTGCCCTCCACCGCTGTCGGCAGGTTCAAATTTCCCTCGGTCAGCTCGGGCAGCGTGACACGGTCAAGGACTTCCTCGGTCATAACGCGACAGACCTTGTTCACATCCCAGTAAACCGTGACGGGGACCGCCACATTCTCCTGCGTCTCACTGCCGCAGGTGAGCGTGAAATACGCTTTGTAGGTGTCGAACCACTGTGTGCGCTCATTGATCGTTTTGTTGGGGTCGTCATAGAAGTAGGTGATATTGCCGATGGACGAGATCGCAGACGCTGCCTGAACTGCTGTGGCGCCGGTCGGCTCTGCCGAGATAAATTTCACACCGACACCGGAAAAGCCCGCGTTGGCCAGACGGGTCTCCACCATCGTCTGCACGTTGCTGTCCTTGCCGAACCGGGGGTGAAGGGTGCTTAGGGACTTCGCTGCTTTTTCCAGCGTTTCCTTGTCCGCGTCGACCGCCTGCGCGGTCTTGGACTTAATGGTAAACTCGCGCGGCAGCTTGCCTGTGCTGTCATTGAGCGTGAGATTTGCCGTCAGGGTAACTTTCTGCTCGCCCTCGGCGGGCAGAGTCACCTTGCCCGTCATCGGGTCGATCACAGACGGGGCATCGCTCTCCCAAGTGATCGTCGAGCCGTTCTCACCCTTGTCCGGCAGCGTTAGCGTGGTCTCGGCTGTGATGGTGGTCGAGGACACGCCGAGCTTTTCCAGCGTCAGCGCGGCCTTATCGAACGCCAAAAGAGCGTCGTCGCCATACAAGAGCGGCGCATGTCCCAACAGGGTCTCTCCTGCGGCATTTTGCGCGGGACGGCCATTGTCGTATACTTCAACATACAGATAGAGCGATCCGGTCGCACCGGGGAACTCCGTAGGAATCGTGCAGGGTTTTCCGGTCTCGCCCTCGATCTCATGCTTGTCTGTAACATCTTGATACCAATACCACTTATAGCCCAGTCGTGCATCGCCAGCCGGGTCATAGCTGCCGGTGTTCTGGAATACACTCACGACCGCCTGCACGGTCTGACCGGCTGCAACGGTAACAGACGGTGCGACAGGCTTGATATCCACCGTGGTAAAGCATGGCCGCACGACAATGCTCACCGTGTTGGATTCGATCCCGTTACCGTTCTGCGCCTTGACCGTTGCCTTGATCGTGGCCGTACCGGGCGCGACCGCCGCAGCGATCTTACGGAACGCGTCGCCCGTGTCGCGCAGCTTGACAATGCCCTCCGGCTCTACGCTCCATTCAACGGTCGCGCCGGCGGTATCCATCTTCTCGGGTTTTACCGTCAGCATAGAGGTCGGCTGGCTGCCGCTGTTGACCATTTGGAGAGAAGCCGAGCTTGCCGTCACCGAAACGGAGGGCTCTGTGGAGCCGAACTTGAGCACCGGATTGCTGTTCGTATCAAGCTTCCAGTTTGCAGAACCTAATTTATCAATAATTTTTTTTGCATCGGTATAGGGGGTGCAGTCGGTCTGCGCCGCCGCATTTGTACCGACTAAATAATAGCAGTTCAAAAATGCTGTCCGGCTGTCGCTTGTTGCTGCAAAGCCATAAATGCCACCGGACATTTTACCGCTAACAGAACCGGTGTTTACGCATGTATTCAAGGACGAATTCTGCGAACTACCCAAAATTCCGCCGCTATACATATTTCTACTGCCAGTTTTCAGCGAAATCGTTCCAGTGTTATAGCAATTTGTCAAATAAGCCTTTTTACTGTCGGCACTATTGGCACTATAGTAACCTGCTTGACCTGTAATGCCGCCAACATTCTTTTTACCGGTAACTTTCGCCGTATTGCCGCAGTATTCGATCGTGCCCTCGCATACGCCTGCAATACCGCCGACCTGGTTCGTGCCTTTTACGCTACCCGCTGTAATCACATTCTTCACCGTGCCGTCCTCGCCGACCTTGGAAAACAGGCCGGTATTAGGACTGGAAGCTGTAATCTCCAGCGTTATCATATGCCCCGCGCCGTCAAAGGTGCCGAAAAAGTCACTGGCATAAGGCTCCTTCACCGTGATGTCCTGTTTCAAAATATACTTGCCGTTCGGCTTCATATTCTTGAAATCCGTCGCCGAATTGATGGCCGTCGGCTCATCCGCCGCGAACGCCGCGGTCGGCAGCAGGCCGAGCGCCAGCACAAGCGCCAGCAGCAGAGAGATCACCCGTTTTTTCATCTTTTCTTCCTCCTTTTGCATGAAAAAAACGTCTGTACCCGCCCGCCTACGCGAGCCGTACAGACGTAGAAAAGGGCGCAAAGACCCCTTGGTGTCTCTCGGCTCCCGGTGTGGGCAGGAGCGTCCAAGGCCGTCCGGGCATTCTGACTCATCTCCTCGTGGGAGCTTCACAGTGACCCGCTCGCGGGGCTTTTCACCCCATTCCCCCGTTCCGGTTTTTCTCCGGCAGACGGCCTTGATCGCTATTCTTTTTCGCAGCGGAGCATCTCCCCCGCCGACTGTCCTATCATAAAGAAATTTTACCCAAAAAGCAAGAGCAAATCGCGGGTCGGCGTCATGCGCGCCGCCTTCTCTGCATAATCACCGAAAAGCGCCGCCGGACTTTGCGCATTTTCCCGAAAAATTCGGGCGGGCAGCTTTCTCTTGCGGGAACGCTCTTTTTCTGTTAAAACGAAATCATGATCGCAAGTCCAATTTGAAAGGAGCGTGAACATTTGTCATTGCGAGGGAAACAGGCCAACGGCCTTGTGACGCAGCAGCGGGTGCTGCGCGCCGCCGTAGCGCAATTTCTGGAGAAGGGCTACACCGGCACGACCACCGCAAACATCACCGGCGCGGCGGACCCCATGTTCCTCTATGCGGTGGAAACGGCGCTTTCACTTTCTATTGCCACGGCGCAAAGGAAGGCAAGAAGCTTGACGTGATCCGCAAGAATGCCAGCGTTGCCTTTGAAATGGATTGTCAGAATGCCCTGCAGCACGGCGAAACCGCCTGCACGCACAGCTATTATTACGCCTCTGTTCTCGGCGAGGGCAAGGCGGAAATCCTCGAGGGCGAACGCAATGTGCTGTACGCCTTAAACTGCATAAAACCTCCTATTACTCTGGTAATGCGGCCGCCAAGCCTTTACCAGCGCAATAGGAGGTTTTTTCTCTTGCCGAAGCTTTTAAGCTTCAAAAAAACAGTCTGCTGTTTTTGTCAAAATACCCTGAACTCTCCCCGCGCAAGCGGGAGCTCTCCGCCGTATCGCTTGAAGTAGTCCAGCAGCAGGTCGGACATCTCCGTGCCGATCTCGCGCACGATCGGGCAGCCGACATAGCCGTCGTACCCGCCCGTGCCGCTGGCGCGGTAGCTGCTCAGGCAGGCGGTGAACACGTCCGTGTCCTTCACGGGCATTCCGTTGAATGTCAGCTCGACCACTCGCTCGCCCACGGGCCTTGCAATGTCGTAGGCATAGGTCACGCCGGCATAGTAATCGTAATTATAATGCTCCACCTTGGGCTCCAGGAAGCAGTCCGACACCCGCAGCGAGCCGTCGGCGTTTCGGGTGAAATATTCCGCGCTGCGCTCCATCGCCCTGCGCAGGACGGCGCCGGTGATCTCCAGCACCGTCAGCGTGTTGGTGTAGGGGTAGGCGTTGAGAATGTCCCTGCGGCGCACGGTCTGCGGCAGACCCGCCGCGTCGTTGGCAAGGCTCGTGACCGAGAGCTGCGCGCCGCTCGCGGCGAGCTGCACGGTGTTGAAGAGGTCGGCGAGGGCGCTGCCCTCGGCCGCCATCCGCAGCGGCGTATCCGGCAGCATCGGCGTCTCCAGATGTCCCACCACCTGGTCGAGCCAAGCCTGTGCGCCGCGCTCCATATCGGCGAACTCCGCGAGCCAGTCCGCCCGACATTCGCCGTGGGCGGGGACCGTTTCGCTGGAAAAGCGCTTCCCGCTGCCGGACACGGCGGCCTCTACCCGCAGGAACTCCTGTCCCTTGTCGGAGGGCTGCACCACGAAGGTGCCGCTCACCAGCTGCCCGGGCACGGACATATGCTGGTGTCCGGTCAGCAGGATGTCGAGATCCAGCTCCTGACAGATGCGGTAGGCGACGTTTTCGCGGGTCGCGGAGAGCACGCGACCCGTGGTGAGGTCGCGCTCGAAGCCGCCGTGGTAAATGCCGACCGTCAGGTCGACCTGATCACACAGCCTTTCCAGCGCGGCGGCCACGGCGGGGATCGGGTCGGTGATCGCAATGCCGGCGAGGTGCTCCGGCTTTTCCCAGATGTTCACATAGTCGGTCACGATGCCGATGATGCCGACCCGCAGCCCGTTTTCCAGCGTGTGGATGCGCGCGGGAAAGCGCACCCCCGCCTCGTCCCAGCGGACGTTTTCGCACACGCAGCGCGCTTTCAGCACGTTGAGGTAGCTGTCAAGGTACGGCATCCCGTAGTTGAAGTCATGGTTGCCCAGCGTCACATAGTCATAGCCGCAGCAGTTCATCATCTCGGCAAAGCGCGCGGCGCTGCCGATGGTATCGTGGCAGAACGCCCCCAGCGGCGAGCCCTGCAGGATGTCGCCGCCGTCGATGACGAGGGTGTTGCCGTCCTTGCGGAAGCGGCTGGCGCACTTGAACAGCCCCAGCTCCTTTTCCCCCTGCCCGCGGTAATCGGTCGGATAAATGTAGCCGTGCAGGTCGGAGGTAAAATAGATCGTCAGCTTTTTCTCGTCCATCGCTTACCCCCGTGCCAGCTTCACGCGGATCTTCGCCGAGATCCACTCGATGATGAGCACCAATACGATCAGCCCCAGCAGGATCGCGCCGACCTCGTTCCAGCGGTACGAGCTCATGGCAAAGATCAGCGGCGCGCCGATGCCGCCCGCGCCCACAAGGCCGAGCACGGTCGCGTCGCGCAGGTTCATGTCGAAGCGGTAGATGATCGTGGAGGTGAAGTCCGCCGTCAGCTGGGGCAGAATGCCATAGCGGATCTTCTGGAAGGTCGTGCAGCCCGCGGCGTCCAGCGACTCCAAGATCCGCTTGTCAAGGTCCTCGATGCTCTCGATGAACATTTTCGACACCATGCCGATGGAGCAGAGGGACATGGTCAGCAGTCCCGCGAACGGCCCGGGGCCGGTGACGCGAATGAACATCAGTCCGTAGACGAAGGCGGGGATGGTGCGGATGGCGGCGATGAGCACGCGGCCGACCAGCGCCACGCCCCGCGGCACCAGATTGCTCGCCGACAGGAACGACAGGGGCAGCGAGATCACCGCGCCCACGATCGTGCCGAGGAAGGCGATGCAGAAGGTCTCCAGCAGCAGGTAGGGCACGCCGTCCGTGCCGAGCGTAAGGAGGAGCTTCGCCGAGGGATGGAAGATGCCGGAGAGGATGTTCCCCGCCACCTCCAGCCCGTTGCCGGTGGAGCTGCTGACCCTCACCGCCGTGCCGGACCACGCCAGAAGGCAGGCGACGATGAACGCCGCCAGCAGCTGCCACACCCACGTCTTCGGCGCGGAGGCATAGGCTTTTTTGATTCGTTCGTTCATAGCCGTTCCTCCTCACGTCAGGCGCTTGCGCAGCGCGTGGCTGATGCCCTCGATGACCATGACGGCGACAAAGAGGACGATCAGGATCATGCCAAGGCTGTCGTATTCGCGCCAGCCGATCTTTTCATTCATAATGAGGCCCAGTCCGCCCGCGCCCACATAGCCGAGGATGGAGGCGTAGCGCACGTTGCCCTCCAGACAAAACAGGGACACAGACAGATAGGTGGGCAGCACCTGCGGAAAGACGGCGGTGGTAAAGGCGCGCAGGCGCGTAGCGCCCAACGCCTCCATCGCCTCGTAGGGTCCCATATCCACCGTTTCGATGATCTCAAAGAGCTGCTTGCCCACATAGGCAAAGGTGAAAACGGCGATGGCACAGGTGCCCGCCATGGTGCCGAGGCCGAAAATGTAGGTGGCGATCAGGGCGCACACCAGCGTCGGCAGGGTGCGCACCAGACTCAAAAACAGGCGCACCAGAAACACCACAACGCGGTTCGTCACGATGTTGCTGGCTGCGGCGATGGCAAAGGGGACCGCCAGCACCGCGCCGACGAAGGAGCCGAGGATGGACATTTTGATGGTGTCCCACAGCGGCTGCCAGATCTTGCCGAGGTAGGCGGTGTTCGGCGGGAACATCGCCTTGAGGATGTCGAAGAACTTGCTGCCCTTTTTCACCAGCACAGCAAGGTCAAAGCCCGTGATGCGGACGGAAAGGACGGTCAGCGCGATCAGCACAAGCAGGATCAGCGGCGCGCGGCTGCGCTTTTCCTCCACCGCCGTACCGTCCGCCAGCGTATAGACGTGAGGCTTGAAGATGCGGTCGTAGAGGCTCATACGCACTCCTCCGCGCCGGCCTGCTCCCCGTAGATGGAATCGAGCACCGCCTGATCGACCCTTGCGGAGGGTCCGTCGTAGACGATCTTTCCGGCGCGGATGCCGATGATTCGGTCGGCGTATTCCAGCGCCAGCTCCACATGGTGGATGTTCAGCAGGATGGAAATGCCCATCTCCTGATTGATGTGAACGAAGTCCTGCATCACCTGCTTGGCGGTCACAGGGTCGAGGGCGGCGACCGGCTCGTCCGCCAGAATGATGTGGGGGCTCTGGGTCAGCGTCCGCGCCAGCGCCACGCGCTGCTGCTGGCCGCCGGAGAGCTGGTCGGCGCGCATATACGCCTTATCGAGAATGCCCACCTTGTCCAGCGACTCGAGCGCCTTGAGCTTGTCCTCTTTGCGGAACGCGCCCAGCAGCACGCGCCAGAAGGGCATATCCGGCACGCAGGCGGAGAGCACATTCTTGATCACAGTCGTGCGCGTGACCAGATTGAACGATTGGAACACCATGCCGATGCCCCGGCGGAACTGCCGCAGCGCCTTGCCGGACAGGGTGCTCACATCCGTGCCGTTCACCGTCAGCGTGCCGGAGGTGATCCGGTGCATACGGTTCACCGCCCGCAGCAGCGTGGACTTGCCGGCGCCGGAGCGGCCGATGATGGCGACAAATTCGCCGTCCCGAATGGTCAGGTTCACATCGTCAAGGCCCACGGTGCCGTTGGGATATACCTTGGATACATGGTCAAATACGATCATACGGTCTCCTCTTCTTCCTGATATGAAACGCGGGGAGGACGGCACAGCGGAAGGTTCTTGCCTGTGCGTATCCTCCCCGCGTTTGGGAAAGTTCTGGCTTAGTTCGCGGCGGTCAGCTCCTGAATGAGCTTCTGCGCGGCGCGCTCGTTGTCATAGTCGGAGGACTGCGCC
>OLQV01002963.1_pt1 | contig 10613 bp, 11 predicted proteins | sample 1672371 | NCBI WGS metagenome assembly OLQV01 (sample SAMEA3136676, study PRJEB25190) | human gut metagenome
TAAAAGGAGCCTGCTGAGTTTGGTCCGGCGACGAAACCATTGCACCGAAGGGCATTAATAATATATACAGTGAACGGTAAATATCATATTTTTTCAATATAGGGTTGAAATCAATCCAATAAAGGGATAAAATAGTGTATGAAAATAGAACTAAAATTTTGTTTTTACAACGATAAAACTGAAAGAATATAATTTATGCGAAAAAAAAATATAATACTTGCGGGGGCATTGACACTGATGGCAGCTGCTATCAGCGCCTGTGCCCCCGCAGGTTCAAACAGCAACAAAAAGGGACTAGAGGCATATCAAAACGGGGACTATCAAAATGCCGTGTATTTATTTAAGCAGGCAATAACGCAGGAGCCGTCAGAGGATGCCTACTATTGTAATTTGGGTCAGGCCTACTGCGCTCAGGGGTATTATGAGGAAGCAATCGAAAGCTTCACGCAAGCACTTCAGCTAGGAGGCAGTTCTTTCTATAGCTATAGAGGAATGGGACTTGCCTACAATGGTTTAGAAGAATATGAAAAAGCAATAGAAAGCTTTCAGCAGGCGATAGAAGCTGCCGGGTCACTCGACAGCTCCTGTCGCCTTGATGTGGTTGGATATCGCGCAGAAGCCAAAATGAAGCTTGGCGACTATGAGGGATCACTTGAGGATTACAATGAGCTCATTGAGGCAGGCTATCGTTTGCGTGACATATATCAGCTGACAGGAAATGTATATCTTTTAATGGATGATGTAGATCAGGCACTTCACTGTTATCAGGAGTGCCTTGATATAGATAACCGCAACTACGAAGGGTATCTGACGATGGCAGATGCACTAAAAAAAGCAGAAGCAGAAGAGGCACGCAAGGTCGTGCTTAATGCAGCATTAGAGGTCATTCCATACGAGGCAAAGGACTGGTGCTACCGCGGGCGTATTTATTTAGAGCTAGAGCAGACAGATGAGGCATTTTCTGCATTTGAGGAATCCTACAACAAAGGATATGCACAGGCAGGGTATTATCTTGGCTATTGCTATGAACTTCAGGGAAAAAGTGAGGAGGCAATAAATCTTTATCAGGAACAGATCAAGCATGATCCACAGGATGCCGGGCTTTACAATCAGCTTTCATCGTGCCTTGTTCGTCAGGGAGAATATCAGGATGCGCTGATTATGATTCAAAAAGGGATGCAGCTGGCAGATGAGAGCCAGATGGCAGATTTTTTATGGAATGAAAGCATCTGCTATGAAAAAATGGGGAACTACGATACGGCAATTGAAAAACTGATGAGTTATTTAGAGCAGTATCCGGCAGACAAAGATGCCAAAAAAGAACTGGCATTTTTGTACTCCAGATGATGCAGGAAAGGCAGGTATTCTATGAAAAGACTACTATTTATTTACAACTTACATTCTGGAAAAGGACTGATTCGAAATCACCTGGCAGATATTATTGATACATTCAATAAGGCTGGATACGAGACTGTTGTATACTCGACACAAGAGCGGGCAGATGCGACAAGACTTGCAAAGGAATTGGGTGCTTCCTATGATCTTGTAGTCTGCAGCGGCGGAGACGGCACATTAAGCGAGGTGCTTGATGGTGTGATGACTATTGACGAAAAAAGACGTCCAAAGATTGGCTACATTCCGGCAGGCTCCACTAACGACTATGCGTACAGCCTCGGCCTTCCGTCACAGATGAAGCGCTGTGCAAATGTGATTGCAGAGGAAAAGTTCCGTGCTGTCGATGTAGGTAAATTTCAGGAAAACAGCTACTTCGTCTATGTAGCAGCATTTGGTGCATTTACAGAAGTTTCTTGGAACACACCGCAGAAAACAAAAAATGCGTTAGGCCATAACGCTTATATATTAGAAGGAATACGTCAGGTCGGAAATCTAAAACCATATCAGGTGCGCTTTTCATTTGACGACGAGGAGATTGCAGGAGAGTGCATTTATGCAATGGTCTATAATTCATTCAGCGTAGGCGGCATGAAGAACATAAGCGGACAAAATGTAGAGCTTGACGATGGCAAGCTAAATCTTATGATCGTTTACAGGCCAGATAATGCAGTAGATTTTTCTGTTATGCTGGCAGATCTAGTAACAAAGAATCCAAACTCAAAGTTTATAGCAAATTATGAGATTTCAGATCTGATAGTTGAAAGCGACAGTGATATTGACTGGGTGCTTGACGGAGAATATGGCGGAAGCCACAAGAAGGTTCATATTCAGGCAATGCCGCAGGCAATGAAGATTGCAGTGCCAGCCGAAACGATTCCACAAGAAAAGTAAATAAAATTCAAAAAACTCTTTACAAATGAGGGGACTTCCTGTATAATATAAAGTTGCTAAGGTATTGCGCAAGTGGCTGTTTGATGCTTCAACAGGAAGCCAATGGCGTGAATAAAAGAAAGGCGTACCTGGGCATACATAGAAACAGTGTGAGAATTGTTTACAGAAAGGACAATGCACATGGAAAAAGAAGTATTAAAGGAACGTTTGACAAAGTTAGTTGAAATTGGCCTTAGCAAGAATAAGACGCTGGATTTCAATGATGTAAATGATTTTTTTGCCGGTGAAACCTTGACACCAGAAGAACTGGAATTTGTATACACATATCTGGAGCGCAAGAAGATTGATGTTCTGCGTGCCGCAACAGAAGATATGGCAGCAGATGATTTTGATAAAGATATAGATTTTTCCGATGATGAGGAAGATGTTGATCTTGACGCAATTGATCTGCTTGAGGGTGTAGGAACAGAGGATCCTGTCCGTATGTATTTAAAGGAGATCGGTACAGTACCGCTTCTTACAGCGGATGAGGAGATGGAGCTTGCAAAGAGAAAAGCTCAGGGCGATGAGTCCGCAAAAGAGCGTCTGATCGAGGCAAACCTTCGTCTTGTAGTCAGCATTGCAAAGCGTTACACCGGACGTGGCATGAGCTTTCTGGATCTTGTTCAGGAAGGAAATCTAGGACTTATCAAGGGTGTAGAGAAGTTTGACTATACCAAAGGATATAAGCTTAGTACCTATGCGACATGGTGGATTCGCCAGTCTGTCACAAGAGCACTTGCTGATCAGGCAAGAACCATCCGTGTTCCTGTTCATATGGTTGAGACAATTAACAAGATGTCAAAGATGCAGCGTAAGCTGACGCTGGAGTTAGGCTATGAGCCAAGCGTTGCTGAGCTGGCTAAGGCACTTGATATGTCAGAGGATAAGGTTATGGAGATCATGCAGATCGCAAGAGAGCCAGCATCCCTTGAAACACCAATCGGTGAGGAAGATGATTCCAACCTTGGTGATTTCGTTGCCGATGTCAATACAGTCACACCGGAAGGAAATGTAGAATCCGTTATGCTGCGCGATCATATCGATGCCTTGCTCGGAGATCTTAAGGAGAGAGAGCGTCAGGTAATCGAGCTTCGTTTTGGCTTACGGGACGGCCATCCGAGAACACTTGAGGAAGTCGGCAAGGAGTTCAACGTAACAAGAGAGCGTATCCGTCAGATCGAGGCAAAGGCTTTAAGAAAGCTTCGTAACCCAGTAAGAAGCAAGAGAATCCGTGATTTCCTTGCGTAATCAAAAATAAAAAAATAAGACAGCCTTTTGGGCTGTCTTATTTTTTATTTTATTTTGCAATTTCCATCATAATCTCATTGGAACGTGTGATAAACTTAGACATACGATCCGGAGAGAGTGTGCCGTGAGCAAGAGCGGCAAGATCATACAGCTGCTCGCAGTACTTTGTAACAGACTCATCCTCAGCGTGAGCCAGAACATACTGAACAAGCGGATGTGTAAGATTTAAGACAAGTGTTTCATCTGGTGTACCAAAGTCCATACCAGACATGCCATACATCTTCATCATCTCCTGCATTCTTCTTCCTTCCTCAGAAAGAGTCATAACACAAGCCATAGAAGCATCCTTTAACTTTTCAGCCTTAACAGTCAGCTTATCATTATTTAATGCCTTGTGGAAGAGTGCAGTCAAAGACTCGCTGTCCTTTTTCAAGGTTTCCTTCTCCTCATCAGATGTTTCCTCCTTAAAGGAATCAGTCAGATCAGAGTCAATGCGTACAAACTTAACATCAGGATTCTTCTGCTCTAATCTTGTGATAAATGGAGCGTCAATGTTATGCTTTAAGAGAACGGCATTAATGCCTTCCTTTTTAAACATCTCAATATACTGGCTTTGCTCCTTCTCATCAGTTACATAGAAGACCTGATTCTTATGCTTCTCCTCATTCTCCTTTAAGATATCCGGAAGAGTCAGATACTTGCCATTCAAATCCTTAAAGATGATATAATCATTCATCTTCTCAGCGAATTTCTCATCCTTTAAAACACCAAACTTGATAAATGGATTGATGTCATCCCAGAACTTCTCATAATCCTCACGCTTTGTCTTGCACATACCAGTCAGACGGTCAGCAACCTTCTTTGTGATATAATCGGAAATCTTCTTAACAAAGCCATCATTCTGCAGAGCGGAACGTGAAACATTAAGCGGAAGATCAGGACAGTCAATAACACCCTTTAACAGCATCAAGAACTCAGGGATTACTTCCTTAATATTATCGGCAACAAATACCTGATTGTTGTACAGCTTAATTGTACCCTCGATGGAATCATACTCAGTGTTGATCTTCGGGAAGTACAAAATACCCTTTAAGTTAAACGGATAATCCATGTTCAGATGGATCCAGAAAAGCGGCTCCTTGTAATCATGGAATACTCTGTGATAAAACTCCTTATACTCCTCATCGGTACACTCATTTGGATGCTTTGCCCAAAGCGGAGTAGTCTCATTGATTGGCTTAGGGGCCTCAGGTGCTTTTTCGGCCGGCTCAGCTTCAGTTTCAGCCTCAACAGCTTCACCGTCAGCAGCCTTCTTTGCAGCTTCCTCAGCCTTTCTCTTTTCTTCCTCTTCTTTAGCCTTCTTTTCGGCCTCATCGATTCTTGCCTGCTCCTCAGCAGTCTTGATTGCCTCAAAATAAATCGGGATAGGCATGAAAGAACAGTACTTGTCAAGGATTTCCTTTGCACGATATTCATTGCAGAACTCGTAGCTGTCCTCATTTAAGTAAAGAGTGATAGTAGTACCGATCTCAGTTTTAGCGCTGTCAGTCATCTCGAAAGAAGTACCCTCATCAGACTCCCAATGAACAGCCTTAGCTCCTTCCTTATAAGAAAGAGAATCAATCGTTACACGGTCAGCAACCATAAATGCTGAGTAAAAGCCAAGACCAAAGTGACCAATAATCTGATCATCATTTGTCTTATCCTTATACTTGTCAAGGAAATCACGTGCACCAGAGAAAGCGATCTGATTGATATACTGATCAATCTCATTTGCATCCATACCGATACCATTATCAGTAAAGGTGATAGTCTTAGTCTCTGCATCAGCAGTAACCTTTACGCAAAGCTCCTTACCTTCTGGAATGGTGTACTCACCGATCATGTCAAGCTTCTTTAACTTTGTAACCGCATCGCAGCCATTGCTGACAAGCTCACGGAAGAATATATCGTGGTCAGAATACAGCCACTTCTTAATGATAGGAAATATGTTTTCACTGTTAATTGATAAACTGCCTTCTTTATTCATAACATCCTCGTTTCTGCGTCTGTCGTTTTCACAGCAAGCGTAAAAATTTGACGACGCGACTTTCATAGCCAATTTAGAATCATGACATCGAACATTATTAGCACTGTCGTTGCATGATTGCTATTTTCTTGCTGCAATTCGTATTTTACAGCTATGAACATGATTTGTCAACACGAAAAGATGACAATTCTGCCAGAAAAGGTACAATTTTATAAAAATTTTAGCACTCACTAGAATTGAGTGCTGACTGTGCGATTAAGCCTCCTCAAAATCAAGCTGCTTTTGCTTGATCCAAGCTGCAACATAGTGATCCCACAGTCGTTCACTGTCACGGTCAAGGGAAAAACGTGAAAATACAGTGCCAGTCGATAATGAAAGAGTGTGATTTCTATAGGAAAGATGAAGCGTAAAGCCATCAATGTCCTGATTATTGGCAAGCATCGAATCATTAAACAAGTTAGAAGCCTTGTCTTTATCAAGAAAGAAAGTGATCTGAAAAGAAACAGGAGGCTGCTTACCCTTAATTATCGAAAAACAGACAGGGCGAAGACGCTGCCAGGAACAAAGCTTGTCAGGCTGTGTATCAGCATCCTCAAAAAAAGCGGCATTTAAATGACCGTCCATAGAAAAAGTGATATAGCTGACAATAGTAACAGACAGCACATCAAAGTCATCAAAAGATGGCTGTGTAAACAAATGGGATGTGGCATCCTTTAAAGAAGAGAGTGTAAAAGCAAGCATCATGTACCTCCAAGAATTTAACTCATTTGCGTTTGAAAAATAAACGTAACTATTCTGTCTGAATGCCAGCATTCATAGAAAGCAATTTTGCATGGCTCTGAATAGTTACAAATAAATAAAAAAAGAGCATCCGGTGACGGACACTCTTTTGTACTGGAAAGCTCCCGACGGGACTCGAACCCGTGATCTATTGATTACGAATCAATCGCTCTACCAACTGAGCCACGGAAGCGCTTTGAACCGTACTATATAATGATACCAGAGGCAGAGGGTTTTGTCAAGGGAAATATTCGTCAGGATCAAAAGTTCGAGCTTCTGCTGGAGTGAGATGGTACACGGGCGGTTCAAAATATCCTTCGTCAGCCAGCTTATTTAGGTATACACGATAAAGGGACAAACCGACTAAGAATAATATAGCTATGACGCATAGTGAAGCCCAAAATATTTTCTTTTTATTGGTTGTTCGCATTGCAGGCTGCACATGAGAAATATCAAGCTGAGAAAGAAATGCATCAGCTGTTGCCCTTGGAGTATCAAATTCGGAAACTAAATCCGAGTAAGAAATCGGTGAATTTTCCTGTTCAGCCTCAAAATCCTCTAGTGTCTGCTGAAATTTAGAAAGAAATTGTTGTTTTGTCGTTTTATCGCAGCAAAGTAAATCAGACAGCTCATGAATATATTGTTCGATAGCGGTATTCATAATTAAAGACTTTTGCTCCTTTCAAAAATGCAGCGAATGCTGTCATGTACGATATCGTATTCTTCCTTAAGCTGAATCAGATGTTCTCGTCCTTTAGGTGTAATGGAATAGATAACGCGAATACGCTTACGCCCAAGCTTAGTCTCAGAAATATCTTCCTGAGAAATAATATAGCCCTCGTTAGACAACTTATACAAAATTGGGTAAAGAGAGCCTTCCTTGATGATCAGGCGGCCATCGCTTCTGTCCTTAATTTCCTGAACAATACGGTAGCCGTGAGCATCATCTTCATTTAAAATAAGGAGGGCAAGCATCTCAACAGACCCTCGTTTAAACATTTCTATTGCCATGTGTCCCTCCCTTCGACAACTTTTTTGAAGATTGCGGGAGTGCAAAGCACCTTTTAACCCCAACATCATACTAAGCATTTATTATGGATGAAAAGATAATAAAAGTCAAGAGTTAAGATTTATATAGTGGTAGTAATCATGAAATATTGCCGTAAATATCACATGACATGTTGATGTTAAGTGTTTTGTTGGAAGCTTATAATATATCTCCTTTGTTAATATCTTTGGTAATCAGTAATACCAATTTCTTCGGGACCAGGTACATCTGTACCATCATACATAGTTTCAATGCAATACCCGTCCTGAAACAAATAAAACCAATAAATTCTGCGGATTGAATAGATAACCAAAGCTGCAAAGATTAATATGCACGCAGTAATAATGCAAAAGTGCTTTATTTTCCTGCGTTTTACCAAATTATGTAGCTGTGTTGAACTATATTCGCCTAAAAAGCTGTTAGCCACTTCCTTGGGTGATCCAAATTGTTCGACGATATCCTCATATTTAAGAGCAGTTGGATACTCTGATTCAAATTCTGATAGTCGATTTTTTAAAGACGACAATATTTCCTTTTTCTCTTTTTCGCTGCAGCACAGCATTTAAGAGTGCGACAATTATTGCGACCCTCAATCTGTTAAGTTGGAAAAAGGACTACCGAATCTGGTCAGTGGGTACAGTTATAATGGTCTTAATTATTCGTTATTTGATTGGAGTACCGCTTTATGCATTGCCAAATGGAAAGACTTCGACAGCACTTTTGCTCCCGGTGCTGTTGGCCGATGCAATGAACAGTAATGGACTACTAAAAGTGCTGATTTTCTTTGGCGGAATTTTATTGTTCTGTGACGCCCCATTTTTAAAGGATAATAAATGGTTTTTAATTCACAGAGCAGGGCGAAGAGGATGGTGGAAGGGAGAATGTCTATACATCGCAATCGCATCCTTTATTTATATGGCATTCATCGCATCATGTAGTTTTCTCGTAGTGCTTCCTTGTCTGGAGTGGAATGGCTGGGGAAGCATATGGGAAATATCCTCGAATAAACTGATGAATTATGTTTTGTATTCTAAGGTATATCCGAAAAATGTCATTTCGAGTACAACTGTATGGAATGCTGCATTTTATTCGTATATGGTAAGCAGTCTTACGGTTATGCTGTTAGGGTATCTTGTGTACGCATTTAATGTTGTAACAGGAAAAAACTGGCCGGGAATATTGGCAGCGAGTTGTCTTGTTCTGGCTGATCCAGTCGTTATTTATTTTTATAATGAACAGACAAGCTGGATGATGCTGTTTTCACCAGTAAATTGGAGCAGTATTGAAAATTTGAAGAAATATTCAGGAGAAGGCATGCTGACTTCGGTGTATGTTTATGCGGTGAGTTTGAGTATTTGTGCCATATTGATGATGGTGATTAAAGAAAAAACTCATGAAATGGATTTATAAATTTAAGTAAGTAATGCGTCTGGCTGTCTCTGACATAAAGTCAAAATGTTACATTAAATGTTACAAAATAATTTAAATAAATAAGTTTTTGTAACAAAACATACATAGAAATGTATCAGAAATGTAAAGGAAATGTAATTGCATTTTAGATCCAATGCTGATAAAATAGGGATAACATAAGAAAAAGTAAAAAATAGTCAAACAATAATTGTTAAATTGGCTGCTTTTGAAATTTCAAATACATTAAAAAAGTGCAGTTAACGGGGAGAGCGGAAAGGAAAACACGCATGAAAAAAGTATGGAAAAAGCTGTTGGCAGCGGCAGGAATGACAGCGGCACTTGTCTCAACATCAGGTTGTATGGTCTCAATTCAGTTTGACAGATCTAAAAGACAGCTTCCTCAAAAACTGTCGTCAGCAGATGAAAAGACATGGACAGCAGAACCAGTTTGGGTATCATCAGGGGAAGCAGGAGTGCTTACAAAAGAGTCACAAGCTTTTGAATCAGAGTTTGAATCAGAGTCTGAAAAAGAAAGTGAATCTGAACAGGGAACAGCAGCAGAGACAACAGAAAAAGAGTCAGAGTCTCCGATAGAAAGTACAACAGCAGACAGCTTTGTAATTCCTCTGCCACCGCAGCTAGGCTGATTCGGATTTAAGACATGATAAATTAGGAAGGAGAAAATAAATGAGAAGATTATTATGGAAGAAAGCGGCGATTACCGCAATGGCAGGAACAATGATGATGATGACGGGATGTGAATTACAGGGAGCTGTAAATAAGAATCAAACGACATCCACAGCAGCAACAGTACAGACGAGCAAAACAGCGGAGTCATCTGCAAATACACAGCCGTCAAGTGTGACACCTAATACAACTGTGCAGGCATCAACGCCAGAAACACAAAAGCAGACAGTAACTGAGTCGGCGGCACCAGAGTCAACAGCAGAGAGCCAAGCGCCAGCCAGCAGTTCAGCAGCAAGCAACGTGACGCCATCAAGCGAGGAGCAGGAAGTCAGCTTTTCATTTGAGTGGATCACGGGTGATGTGCCGGAAGGTGATGGTGATGTTGCCTGGTTTACAGTGGATCCAATCACAGAAGATTATTTTTGGGTGAAATTCCATGGTTCTGCAAACGAAGAAGGAATTAGCAATGTAAGAATTGCAGTGTGGACCGAAGCTAATGGTCAGGATGATATCGAATATATTGATGCAGAGAGTCTTGGAAATGAGACGAAAGCATATCCAGTATATATTCAGAATCATAATAATGAGAAAGAGGGATATGTTCTGAAGGTATCATATACTAACAAAGCAGGCGAAGAAAAAACGTGTGAGAATTACACACGAATTTCATTAGAGTGAGATAAGCATATGAGTACAATTGAAATAAAAAATATGACAAAACGTTATGGAGAGGCAGAAGTATTAAGTAATATTAATATGAAGCTAGAGTCTGGAAAAATCTACGGACTTGTAGGCAGAAATGGTTCTGGAAAGACTATGCTTATGAAACATATCCTTGGGTTTGTAAAGGCAACGCAGGGAACAATTTTGATAAATGGAAAAGTAGTCGGAGAAAATGATGACATGCAGGAGAATATTGGTGCGATCATCGAAAATCCAGGCTTTCTGCCAGAGTATTCTGGCTTCACAAATCTGAAGCTTCTTGCTATGATTCAGGGAAAAATCAAAGATGAGCAGATAAAAGACGCGATACGTCTTGTGGGTCTAGATCCAGAAAGCAAAAAGGCGGTAGGAAAATATTCG
>OLQV01002976.1_pt1 | contig 10569 bp, 9 predicted proteins | sample 1672371 | NCBI WGS metagenome assembly OLQV01 (sample SAMEA3136676, study PRJEB25190) | human gut metagenome
TGTGTCATTATCCCGCCGATGGCTCGGCGGCACTAACGCTTTAGTATTATAGCATCTTGGCAGTGGTTTGGCAAGTGGTTTTACACAAATTGCCGGGTAAAAATCCGGCAAAAGTGCGGAATCAGCGCCGGTTTTTTCTGTGCAATATCACTTACTCAAAATCCACGCCTGATTTGTTATAAAGATGCGTGCGCAGGACACGGCACTGCCAGATGGGTGCGCCGCCGTGCTGCTGTAAAAAGTCCATCAGCAGCGAGGGATTCAGGTTCAGTGCTTCTCCGCTGCCGCAGGGCAGCTTGACCGAGAACTCGATGTTGTCCCCGGCTTCCTCGCAGTCGATATGGCTCAGATACTGCTTGAGGTCCAGCGTTTTCTGGCCGCGCTTGGTCTTTTTGACCACCATGGCGTTTTCGGCTGCGTTGTAAGCATCCAGCGCAGCGGCGGCGCTGGCGGGCAGAGTGACAAGATAAGAAGCGTGGTCGATCTCCGCTACCTTATTCTGCGCCTGCTGGGCGCTGAGTACCTTGATACCGCGCGGCATGTAGGGCTGCAAAACATCGCACCAGGTATCCAGCTGGGGGTCCTCAGCTTCGGTTTTTACCTCGCAGCACTCACACAGGCTTTCCTGCCCCAAAGACAGCGGGCACGCAAAGGAAAGATAGATATGCGGGTTAAAGCCCTGGGTGTAATACACCGGCAGACCGCTGCGCTTTAAGATGCGATGGAACACGCGCTGCAGGTCCAGCAGCGAGATATAGGCAGCTTCGCCCGTTTTTTCAAAGCGAATTCTTACTGTAATCAAAGCAGGGTCCTCCCAGCAGTTTATTGGCACCGCAGGCCGAGCACTGGCGGTTGCAGGGCTGTGTGGTCTGCGCCTGCAGGGCCTTTTGGTATTCCCGCACCAGGTGGGCATGGGTCACACCCACATCCAGGTGCGACCACGGGGTTACTTCATCCAAGCCCAAGGCGCGGTAGTTATAAAAATCGGGGTCCAGGCCGCAGGCAGCAAATGCTTCCAACCAGCGGTCATAGCTGAAGAACTCCTCCCAGGTATCAAAGAATGCGCCGCTGTGATAGGCAGTTTCGATCACGCGGCCCATGCGGCGGTCACCCTTGGCAAACACGCCCTCCAGCACGCTGGTGGCGCTGTCGTGATAGTTGACCTTGATTTTGCGCGAGTGCACACAGCTGAGCAGGTACTTCTGCTTTTCGCGCAGGGTTTCGCGGCGGTCCTGGGCGCAAAACTGGAACGGGGTATCCGGCTTGGGCACAAAGCAGGCCACGCTGATGGTAACCTGCACGCCCTTGCCTTTGGGGTGCTCCATGCTGTAATACAGGTCCACTACCTGCTGGGCGGTATCGGCAATGCCTTTGATGTCTTCCAGTGTTTCGGTGGGCAGGCCCATCATAAAGTAGAGCTTGACGGAGGTGTAGCCTTCCGCGAAGGCAATGCGGCAGCCGCGCTCGATCTGGTCCCAGGTAACGTTCTTGTTGATGACATCGCGCAGGCGCTGGGTGCCGGCTTCCGCCGCAAAGGTCAAGCCGCTTTTGCGCACCTTAGTGGTTTTTTCTACCAGAGACTGCGAGAAGTTGTCCACACGCAGAGACGGCAGCGACAGGCTGACATGGTCGGTCTCCGCCCAGGAATTCAGCTCGTCCAGGATATCCTCCAGACGGGAATGGTCGGAGGTGGACAGGCTGGAAAGGCTCAGTTCATCGTACCCGGTGTTGCGGCACAGCACACGGGCGCTTTCGCTGATGAGCTTGGGCGAGCGCTCGCGGAACGGGCGGTACAGCTGGCCTGCCTGGCAGAACCGGCAACCGCGCACACAGCCGCGCAGAACTTCCACACAGGCACGGTCCTGTACAGCACCCACCATGGGCACAACAAAATTTTCCGGCGGAACAAAGCTGTCCATGTCCTTCACAATGGCCTTGGTCACACGTTCCGGCACACCGGGGCGGTTAGGCTTGATGCTTTCCACCCGGCCATCCGGCAGGTAGGTTACATCATAGAAGGACGGCACATACACGCCGGGAATTTTTGAAAGTTCAAACAGCAGCTGGTCCTTGTTCCAGCCAGCCTTTTTACCTGCTTCCACGGTGGCGCAGATGTCCTGCAGCATCTGTTCGCCTTCGCCCAGCTGCATGATATCAAAGAAATCCGCCATCGGTTCGGCGTTGCAGACGCAGGGGCCGCCGGAAATGATCAGCGGCCAGCGCTCGTCACGATCCGCAGCGCGCAGCGGAATGCCTGCCAGATCCAGCATGGCAAGGATATTGGTATAGCAAAGCTCGTATTCCAAGGAGAAGCCAACGATATCGAAATCCGTCAGCGGGTCCTTGCTTTCCAGGCAGTAGAGCGGAATATGCAGGCGCTCCATCTGCTCTTTCATGTCCACCCAGGGCATAAAGGCTCGCTCGCACCACCAGTTTTCGTGGCGGTTGAGCAGCTCGTACAGGATTTTTTCGCCCAAAAAGGACATGCCGATCTCATAGGTATCAGGGAAGCAGAACGCCATGCGCACGTCAACGTTTGCTTTATCTTTATAGGTGCAGCCCGGTTCACCGCCGGTATAACGGCCCGGCTTTTGAACCAGACTGAGCGCTTCTTTCAACTTAGGGGAAAATTCGGCCATGTTGCCACCCTTCCATACCCTGCAGCACAGGTGTTGACCGCAGGCAGTTATTGTTCATTTATTGCTTTACACAACTTTTCTATTTTATATGATAGCCCAAAACAGCGCAAAATGCAACCTCAATTCACGCAGGAATGCTTCTGGGTTTGGATCTTGGAATGAAACAGGATGCCCAGGTTGGAGTTGATCTGCCAGCCATCCAGCCCATGGATCGGCAGCAGGTTGAATGCCCCCAGAAGCAGATTGGCCGCGATGAAATAACACAGGCGGTAACTGGCGGGATGGCCCAGCAACCAGGCAATGCCCCCTGCCGCCAGCACCAGATTGACCGCTGGCCCCGCAGCGGCAAGAATGATAAACTGCTTTGGCGTCAGCACCACCCCACGCAGGGAAAGACAGAAACCGGTTGGACAGATAATAAGCGTTGGGGGCAAACGGGTCAGCAGTACCCACACCAGCAGGTGGCCGCATTCATGCAGGCAGGAGCACAGAAGCCCTAGGCGGACAATGCCGGTGTGGTCAACGGCCAGCGCCAAAGCGAGGAGAAAGAGTGTCCAGACCGGGTGCGCGATACGGACGGCTAAAATGTGGTGCGGCTGCTTCATGGTTCCGCCTGGAGACCCGCTTTGGCAAGGGCCCGGGTTGGGTCATACCGCACACCGGCGTGCAAAAGCTCAAAGTGCAGGTGCGGGCCGGTGGCGTTGCCGGTCTGCCCCACGGTGCCCAGGCACTGCCCCGCCTGAATCTGCTGACCCTGGCGGACAAACAGGTATTGCAGATGGGCATAGATCGTTTCATCCCCGCCGGGGTGCAGCAGACGGACATAATTGCCATAGCTCGCATGATTCCGGGCTATGCGCACCACCCCGCTTGCGGCAGCATAAACCGGTGTACCCTGCACAGCGGAAAGATCCGCACCGGTATGGAACTCCTGCGTTTTGCCCTGCACGGGATCAATGCGGGTTCCGTAAGCGGAGGTTTCAACAGCAGGTTTGCCCGGCAGAGGATATTGGAGCATAACCCCCGGCAGATACGCTTCGGCGCTGGCCAGCGGCTGGCCGTGGGCAGTGCCGGTGCGGGCCGCGGTTTCCGGCGTTTGGGCGGCGACTTGCCGCAGCACCCCGCGCAACTCGGCAAAAGTTTCCTGTGTAAAGCGCACGACATTGCGGGAGCCATCCGTGTTCCAGAAATCGGGGCCGGGCTGGGCCAGCGCATAGCGGTAATCGGTGCGCAGCGTGCTGTACAGCGGCAGTTCCAGCGCGCGGGCAGCGAATACCCCAGCAGCAATCAGCACGCACAGGATGATCTGTGCCCACAGCAGCGTATCATATTCGCCGGGCTCCGCCGCAGCGGGTGGCGCGGGTGGTGTATCAGTATGTTTGGCGGCATTCTCCCACATAGGCAGTCCCCTTTCTTTGCATTGCGGCATATTTTGTATATATGCAGCGGGGGCGGGTGGGTATGCAAGAAAGTGGGGCGCTGCATCACAAGTACCGTGCAAAGTTCTGCGGACAGACTTCCCGAAAAAGCAGCTTCCAGTATAGAAAAACGGAGCACCACAATGCAGTGCCCCGCTTTATCTGTTTTATCAATTTACCAAAGATATTGTGAATCTGATTCTGGTTTAGTCACCCAGTACTTTGCGCAAGGTTTCCAGATACTCTTCCAGCTTTTTCTTCGGCTTGGCGAACAGACCAAGACCTTCCACATCCAGCGTGCATTCCAGGCTGGTGGAATCGGCGCTGCCCAGCAGGATAGCGGTAAAAGCGCCGCGGATCTTGCCGCGGGTAAAAGTGCAGCTGATACGGCGGGGCTTATCCAGCTTGTCAAAGTGGATATCCGTGGTAGTGCCGTCCTTGTTTTTCTCAACAATGTGCATGCCTTCCAGGTCAACCTCCGCCGAAGCAACAGTCGGGTTCCAGCTGTTCAGGGTGGGGTTGGTCATGTACAGCCATACTTTGTTGGGAGCGCAGCCATAGGTTGCTGTTACAACACAGGTTTTCATACGTTTATGTTCTCCTTAACCGTTTTACTTTTGGCGGTTCCATATCATTCCGGGGCTGATGCGGCATCCCTGCCGTCAGGCGGGAATGGTGCAGAACAGCCTTTGCGGGGGTTACTTTTTGTGGCCAAACAGGCTGTCAAGAAAACCGCGGAAGCGCTTATTTTCCGGTTTGTGGGGATGGGGCGTGGGGCGCTTGGGCTTTTGAACCGGTTTGGCGGCAGCCTTTCTGGTGGGTGCGGCGGGGTGTGCGGTTTCAAAGCCGTGCTGGAAGTAGCCATACATTGCCATCTGGCTGTCCACCGGCGGCTCGCCCTGCTTGGGCTTTACGCGGGTATATATGCCATCAGGCTGCATCTCCCGTGCATTGACGGTATCACGCAGCTGTAGGTCGAGGATGCCGCGCAGCTTTTTGGCAATCTCACGATCATCCACCCGCACGCCGACTTCGACACGACGCTCGGTGTTGCGGGTCAGGAAGTCGCCGGAGGCGATATAGATGGTCATGTCTTCGCCTTCACCGAAGCAATAAATGCGGGAATGTTCCAGATAGCGGCCAACGATGCTGCGGATGTGGACGTTCTCGGTCTTTCCAGACACCCCTGCTTTGATGCAGCAGATGCCGCGCACGATCATATCCACCCGCACACCGGCGCAACTGGCCTCGCTGATCTTGTTGATGATCTGCGGGTCATTGATGGAGTTGTTTTTCAAAATCATGGATGCCGGAAGCCCGCGGCGGGCGCGGTCAATCTGGCGGTCCATCTGTTCCAACAGAACGCTCTTGAAGCGCAGCGGTGCCACCAGCATGGTATCGGCCTCACTGGTCAGGCGCTGCAAAGCCATATTGTTGAACACTGCGCTGGCTTCCTCGCCGATTTCCTGCCGGGTGGTGATGAAGGAAAGGTCAGTGTACAGCTCGCTGGTTTTTTCGTTATAGTTGCCTGTGCCAATCTGGGTCAGGTAGTGGTATTTGCCGTTCACCTTGCTGGTGATCAGGGTCAGCTTGGAATGGACTTTGTAATCATCAAAGCCATAGAACACCGTGCAGCCAGCTTCTTCCAGCTGTTTGGACCAGTCGATGTTGTTCTGCTCGTCAAAGCGGGCGCGCAGCTCCACCATGGCGGTAACTTCCTTGCCGTTTTCCGCTGCATTGATCAGCGCCTGCACGATCTGGGAATCGCTTGCCATGCGGTACAGGGTCATTTTGATGCTGACAACATCCGGGTCGGAACCTGCTTTCATCAGCATGCGGATGAACGGGCGGATGCTCTGGTACGGGTAAGAGAGCAGAACGTCATGTTTGTGGGCTTCGGCATACAGATCATAATCCGCGGGGGCCTGAATCGGGCGGGCTGGCGGATAGGAAAAAGCGGGGTTGCTGTCTGCCGAAACGCGGCTGGCCAGGCGGAACAAAAGCCCGGGGTCCAGCGGCGAAGTTTGGGTATAGCAGCGGTCCGCCGGGACCACCAGCTTGTCCCGCAGGAACTTGACGATCTCCTGCGGAGCGCTGGGCCAGAATTGCAGGCGCACAGCGGCCAGCTTGCGGCGCTTTTTCAGCAGCTCGCTCATCACATCGCGGAAGTCGATATCATGATCCATCATGCCCTCGTCCACCGTGATATCCGCATTGCGGGTCACGCGGAACAGACAGGCGTTCTGCAGCGTGCTTTTATTAAAGATGCTGGCGGCGTAATGGGCAATCAGCTCATCCGCAAAGGCAAAGCTTGTGGTGCCGTCTGGATTTTTGATAAACAGCAGCTGCTCAAACTGGCCGCTGAGGGGGATAATGCCATAATATACACCGTCACTCTTGCTGTTGAGCTGGGCGGCATAATAAATTTCTTTATTGCGCAGGAACGGGAACGGGTGGCGTTGGTCCACCACCTGCGGGCTCAGGATGGGCAGGATTTCAGAGGTGAAATATGCTTTCCAGTAGTGCTCCTGCTGCTTGTCCAGGTGGTCAAAATCGACCTTGATGTACTTGTTCTCTTTCAAGGCGGAAAGTAAGTGCTGATAGTATTTATCACACTTTGCCTGCAGCTCCGCTACGCGCGGGGTGATGGCGGCGATCTGTTCCGATGGCGTCATATGGGTGACGATATCCAGCTTATTGTTTTTCAGCAACGTCTGGTCATACAGCGAGCCAACACGCACCATAAAAAACTCATCCATATTGCTGCCGAAAATAGCGGCAAATTTGATGCGCTCTGCCAGGGGAACGCTTTTTTCTTTGGCAAGGGCCAGCACGCGGCTGTCAAAATCCAGCCAGCTGAGTTCCCGGTTGATAAAAATGCTCTCCGACGGGTTTTCCAAAACAGGTTCCTCCTTACGGATGTTCAGGGGTGTTGAGCGAGGCTAAAATCAGTTTTTATTTTCTAGCTCCACCATCGGGCAGCGGGGGTCAGCCGCCAACGGTAATATCACTTCCCCACTGCTGCACCATGCGCTGGGATATTCCCTTCACGCGGGTCAGGTCTTCCGGCGCTGCATAGGGGCCGTTTGCCGCGCGGTCCGCCAGAATAGCTTCCGCTTTTGCCTGCCCAATGCCGGGCAGCCGCATCAGCTCTTCGGCCGAAGCGGTATTGATGTTGACTGGCCCCTGTTCTTCCCGCGTGGGTTCCGGTGCAGGTTCAGCCTGCGCCGGCAAAACAGGCGGCTGATAGGCAGCCGGGGCATAACCAAACTGCCAGACAGGAGCGATCCAGAATAGCGCACCAAATACGATCAGCGCAAGGGCGGCAGCACCGGCCAGCAAGGTTTGCTTTTCGTTCATCTGCATGGCGGGCTCCCCTTTCCTTGGGTGGCAGTATCTGGAAGTTACTCTTTCAAAGTATTATAGCACAGTCTTACAAAATGTTCACCCCTGTCAAGAAGATTTTTCAGTGATTTTACATCCAGCCTTTCCTGATGTGATTTGCGTGCGGGGGCGGCACTTCGGCATCCACCATGATAACATCTGTCCCTATGGTTTTGACAGCGGCCCAGGGAATGAACAAATCATCGTCCCGCCCCAGCAGGCCGAACATTCGGGCGCGGCCGTGCAGGACCACCTGGGTGATCTGGCCATCCTCAAAGGCAAGGTCATCAATGCGGCCAAGGTTCTCCCCTGTTTTCAGCTGAATCACATCTTTCTCGCTCAAGTCACGCAGTGTCATGCCACCACCCCTTTTCCCATTTTGCACCTATTACAGATTATGCTGTAAATAATTTATTTGTGCTTTGGGGCAATTATGTGTATAATAAGGGATAATACAGACTGCTATGCAGGTATGATGTAAGCCAAAACCGGAGGGATAAACCGTTTATGTATAAAAACATCATTTTTGATCTGGGCGGCGTTGTGGTGGATTTTAAGCCGCGGGATTTTTTGATGGATCATTTTTTGAACAAGAGCGCCGAGGATGAAGTGTTTGATTTGACCTTTGGCAGCAAAGAATGGGAAGAGCTGGACCGCGGGGTCATCAGCCGCGGCACTGCCAACCGCCTGATGCTGGAAAACGCTGCTGAGCGCGGCCGTACCTTTGAGGTGCAGGCTGTCATTGATGAATGGCAGAGCATCCTGCACACCAACAAGCGCACGGTAAAAACGATGTGCAAGCTGAAGCTGGCGGGCTACCGGCTGTATTACCTTTCCAACATTCCGCAGGACGTGATTGACGAAATCCGCCAGCGGGACTTTTTCCCGCTGTTTGACGGCGGCATTGCCTCGTGCGAAGTACACCTGAGCAAACCCGACCCGAAAATTTTTGGCCTGATGATGCAAAAATACGGCCTTGCCTATGACGAAACCATTTTTGTGGATGATACCAAGGTAAACGCCCAGGCAGCCTATAACCTGGGGATCACGGGTATTTTGTATAAGGGGCCAAAGTCTTTCCAGCGTGCGCTGGGACTGTGCGGGGTCAAGATGGAGGCCGACAACAAGCGGCAGGCGGCACCGGAAGCACCAACGGAAAATCGAGGCTGACAAAACCATACTAGGGTGTATCTGAAAAGTCAAAAATATCGTCTATTTCTTTGTTTTCAGATACACCTTAGATAACGCAAAAGGCCGAACGGCAGGAGAACCGTTCGGCCTTTTGAATTATGATCGGGGTTATATCTTATGGTACTTGCGGCCGGTTTCTTCGTAAACAGGGTCACAGGTCAGGTTCATGCCAAGCTTTTTTAGGGTATCGGCGTCCACGCTGGACAGGATGACAGTGGAATGGATATCGCAGCCTTTGAGCATGGGCAGCTGGTGCATGGCGGCAGCTGCTGCGGCATTTTCAGTAACCGAGCTGGAAAGCGCGATGAGAATTTCATCCGTGTGCAGGCGGGGGTTGCGGCTGCCGAGATACTGGGTTTTTAGGGTCTGGATCGGCTCGATCGCATGGACAGAAACCAGATTCAGCTCCTGATCAATCCCGGCAAGGCGCTTGAGTGCATTGAGCAACGCAGAGGCGGCAGCGCCCAGCAGCGGGCCGGTTTTGCCGGTTACAATAGTGCCATCCGGCAGTTCGATTGCCGCAGCAGGGCGGCCGCCGGTTTTATCGGAACAGGCGTGGGCCTGCTGTTCCACGGCGCGCATGCCGACGCTGACGCCCGCCTGGTTCAGCAGCAGTTCCAGCTTGTAGCGGTCATCCTTGACGATACCGCCGGTTTTCTGGTCGCACAGGCACTTGAAGTAGCGGCGGATAATTTCCTTGCGGGAAGCCTCCTGGCAGACTTCATCGTCAATGATGCAGTTGCCTGCCATATTAACGCCCATGTCGGTGGGCGAATGGTAAGGGCTTTTGCCCGCAATCAGCTCAAACATGGCATTGACAACGGGGAAAATTTCGATATCGCGGTTATAGTTGACCGCCGTTTTGCCGTATGCTTCCAGATGGAACGGGTCAATCATGTTGACATCGTTCAGGTCGGCGGTAGCAGCTTCGTAAGCAAGGTTGACTGGGTGCTTGAGGGGAATGTTCCAGATGGGAAATGTTTCAAATTTGGCGTAGCCAGCCTTGATGCCGCGCTTGTATTCATGGTACAGCTGGGACAGGCAGACGGCCATTTTGCCGCTGCCGGGGCCGGGAGCCGTGATAACGACCAGTGGGCGCTCGGTTTCGATGTAATCATTTTTGCCGTAACCGTCATCGCTCACAATGCGAGTCACATCGTTGGGGTAGCCAGCAATTTTGTAATGGCGGAAGGTACGGATGTTCAGCTCATTCAGGCGGCGCTCAAAAGCTTCCACTTCCGGCGCAGCGGTATACATGGTGATGCACACGCTGCCAACAAACAGACCCATGCCCTGGAACGCGTCAATCAGGCGCAGAACGTCCTGGTCATAGGTGATGCCGTAATCGCCGCGCATTTTGTTGCTGATGATGTCCTCGGCGCTGATCACAATCACGATTTCGGCCTGGGCTTTCAGCTGCAGCAGCATTTGAAGTTTGGAATCCGGCTGGAAGCCCGGCAGCACGCGGGAAGCATGATAGTCATCAAACAGCTTGCCGCCAAATTCCAGGTAGAGCTTGTTATCAAACTGGCTGATGCGCTCCCGGATATGGGCAGACTGCATGGCCAGGTACTTATTGTTATCAAATCCTATTTTCATCGGTATCCCTTTTCCCTGCTGTTTGGGCGCATGGCACAACACGGTGCAGTACCGCACGCCGGAACATAATTTTTCCAACATAAGTATTAGTATAACATAACCTGCGGGCGGGTGCAATCTTGCCAGGGCGGTTCGTATTAAATTTACTAGCATGCACAAAAATATAGTTCAACAGGGGCCTGTTTTTTGCCTTTGCTATTTTATGGAAGGGGGATTTCAATTATTTCCCATCCTGTCTTTTTCAGCCGTCAGGTGCCCATACTAAGGTGTATCTGAAAACAAAAAAATGACGGATATTTCGCAAACACAAGCAGGATTTAAGGCAATACCGCATAATT
>OLQV01002978.1_pt1 | contig 10566 bp, 12 predicted proteins | sample 1672371 | NCBI WGS metagenome assembly OLQV01 (sample SAMEA3136676, study PRJEB25190) | human gut metagenome
GTGATATACCTGATATCCATCGGTAACGAGAACGCCTTTGTAGTTTTTCAGGAATTCTCTTGGTATATCGCTGCTTCTCCCGTCCTGGTATTCGTAGAGGAAGAGTGGGTGACTGCCGTAGGCCTCCGTGGTATGGTATACCCACATGTACGCCTTGCTGTTTGTAGCTCTGTCCGGAGCAATCAGCTTAAATGGTGTTTCATCGCAATGAATCAGCCTGCTTTCCAGCATCTGCTGATGCATTCTGCGATAAACGAGCTGCAGATAGCGGTCCGAAATGCGGATCATCCAGTTTGCTAGTGTCTGACGGGAAATATTCATGTCCACTCTCTCGAAATCTTCTGCCTGTCGGGACAGTGGAAGGGCATTCACATATTTGCAGCAAAAGATTCCTGCTGCAAGACTTGGTGTCAGGATGCTGTTTGGCAGAAGCTTTTCCGGTGCATCCGCAACCCGAATGCCTTCGCCATGTTTTCCTGCATATTTGAATACATGATGTTCATGCTCCACAAACTTCGCAGGAACAAACTCCACTGTGTAGTAGGTATTATGTGGAAGAACATCATATCCACGAGGGAAATACTCATTCAGCATTTCTTCCGGAATGGTATGTTCATCAATGACCGTTTCCAGATACTGCAGATCCGACTGACGTTTTCCTTTTCGTTTCGTCCGTTTGCGTACGGACTGAGAAGGATCCGGTTCGATCTCCTCCGCATTGGCTGAATCCAGAATATGTTCTGCTTCATTCAGTGCACGTTTCTCATAAAAGTCAAAGGTCATCTGCAGCTCATCAATCTCCGATGCCTTTTCGGTTTTCCTGCCGAAATGACGCTGCGTTAGAATGCTGATTTTCTCTTCCAGAGAAGTCACCTGACGGAGCAGCTGATTGTTCTGCTCTGCCACCTGCTTCATGGTATCTGCAAGCTGCAGATACATGGTAACCAACACATCCTTCGGTACTTGGTTCAGTTGTTCTTCTGTCAGTTTTGATGTCTTTTCCATAGCATCATTATACCATATTTCGGGAAGCAAAAAAAGAGAAAAATGACTGAAATATCAACGTTTGGATAACTTTTTTTAAGTTGTCAAGGTGCAGGTTTTATCAAAAATCAAAGGAGCCTGCTGACTTTCGTCTGTTTGATGACAGTCTTCTGTTCGATGGCAAGTCCATCCATCAGCCATCTGTACTGCTGCATGGTGATAGCCTTTACTTCGGCTTCATTCCGAGGCCAACGGAATTTCCCGTCAGAAAGCCTTTTGTAGAGAAGCAGGAATCCATCGCCCTCATAGAGAAGCGCTTTTATCCGATCCGGCCTTCTTCCGCAGAAAAGAAAGATGCTGCCCTCATCGGTGGGATCCAGCTGAAATTCGTGTTTCACAGTTGCAGCAAGACCATCAATGCCACGGCGTAAGTCCGTATAGCCACAGGCAATGTAGATATGCTTAAAACCGGTTAAATCATTCAGCATTTCTAATCGCCTCGATTACCCTATGTAGAAGACAGCTGGAAACTGCTTCGCTTACATGGATGACTGCATCGCCAAGGCAGATGGAAACCGGTGAGCATCCAGATTCCAAATGTTCTGGCATCATCTTCAAGAAAGATGGATTCACTTCTGCAAAGCGATTCCCGGAGTTTTCAATGGCTGCCGCCTTTACCTTACGCAGCCAGTAGTAATATGCATTGCGGGAAATATTATGTTCGCTGCAGTAATCGTCTACTTTCAGACCACTGGCCTGACGATCCTGGATAATGGCGGTCCACTGCTGCAGTCTGACATTTTGTGTTACAGTTTGAATATCGTTCATCGAAAGCCTCCTGAGTTTAAAAAGTGTGAAAAGTTGAGAAAGTTTTTCAACTGCACACAATTATCTCAAAAAAGTGAGGCCTTGAGAAGGACGTTGGTGGTTTACCATTTACAGAAGTATTAGAGAGATTATGTTCACACCTAAGGAATTGGATGTAATTCTAATTCAACCTAACTTCTTGATGAAGATCTTAAAAGAAGAGCAAAATCAAATCGTCAGAGAGTATTGGGAATCAATGGGAAACCAAGAACCTTTAGGAGATTTACCAAACGAGGTCAATCATGGATTATTCAGTTTGGCGGCATCACTAAGAGATGAAGGATTTTCTGTTGATGTTTTGGATTTTCAGGCATACGATCTTTTTTTGCGAGAAAATGAACATCGTATGATAACACTAGAAGATGTTGAAAAAATAATACAACTTAATAAAGCAAAGATATTTGGTATTTCCACTATCACCGTTGCATCTGAAAATGCATTGAGTATTGCGAAAACGGTGAAAAGAATTCACAAAGATGCATTAATGCTATTTGGCGGAATGCATCCAACGCTTGTTCCTGATGAATTTATACAAAACCCAGAGGTTGATGTAATTATTTTAGGAGAGGGGAATGAGACAATTGTTGAAATTGCAAAACAGTGGAAAGAACGAACATTACCATTGAATGTAGAAGGAATTGTTTACAAAATAGAAGATAGTATTGTTTTTACAAACAAGAAAAGTAATTTTCATATTAACTTAGACGATATATCATACCCAGCGTATGATTTAATGTGTAGAGAATCATTGCCATTTATGCCGCGGTTTTTTACGAGTAGAGGGTGTCCTTATAGTTGTGCATTTTGCTCATGCGATGCGTTTTATCGCAATGCATATGAAGATTATAAAATTGTATATCGTGATCCACAAAAGGTTGTGGATGAGATCGAATATACTTATAAGCAGTATGGAATGAATTTTTATTGCTTTGGTGATCTTACATTTATGTCTAACCGGGAACATATACATGCAATTTGCAAAGAACTTATTTTGCGAGGATTAAACCACATTCCATGGTGGTGCCAAACTACTGTTGGAAGTTTAAACGAAGATGATTTAAAGTTGATGAAACAAGCAGGGTGTAGGCAAATTGGATTAGGAGTGGAAAATGGTGTGCAAGAGAATTTAGATATAATGGGTAAACCTATTAAATTTGACAAAGCGGAAGAACAGTGCAGAATGATCAGAGAAGCAGGAATCGAACCAATTACATACTGGATAATTGGTTTGGGAGATGCAACTTTAGAAGATGCGATGAGGACGATAGAAAGAATATGTTACTTTGTCAAAAACAATCTTACAGAAGTTTCGCATATAGGAGTTCCAGTGCCATATCCAGGTTCGCCTATCGGAAAAAATCCTACAGCGTTTGGGTTACAAATTGTAAAAAGAAATTATTCAGAGTATTGGATGAATTCTGATGAACTTGGATATAGCAAACCAGCAATTAGGACAGATAATTTATCTGAGGACCATATATATGCATTATGGCAATATGCACTAATGGTAGTTGCAAAAGAATATCAAAAGCGCAAAATTAAGAATTAGTTACATTATTAAGAAAAAAAGGAGGACAACCAAATGAATACATTATTCGAAAAAACTACGAGATATTTAGACAAACAAATTGCAGAATTACCAGAAGGACATCCTATAGAAAGACAATACAAAATTGATTCAAGGGAATATGAGATTAAGGATTGTGAAATAGTAGATCCAATTGGAGATGAAATATATACTAAGGCAAAAGGACTAATCCATAGATATTCAGATAGAGTATTGCTTTTTCCACGTAATGATTGCCTTATACAATGTAGATTCTGTTTTAGAAAGTGGAGATTACAAACAGAAAAGACAGAACTGACATATGACGAAATTTCTGAAGCAATGAAATACATATCTGCACATGATGAGATATGGGAAGTGATTTTAACCGGTGGGGAACCACTTATGACGGATATCAGAAAACTGGAATATATTATAAATGAATTAAAGAAAATATCGCATATTAAAGTGTTACGTATACACACTCGTGCAATAATTGCAGAGCCAAGTATCATTACAAATAAGCTGATAGACACATTATGTAAATTTGAACCCTTGTATATCGTAATTCACTGCAACCATCCGGACGAGATTACCACCGAAGTATCAGAAAAACTAAAAATGCTCTCGCAAAGAGGAATAGTTCTGTTAAGTCAAAGTGCACTACTTAAAGGAGTAAATGCTGATACAAACACAATTGAAAAATTATGTAGAAAACTTATTGAAAATAGAGTAAAACCGTATTATTTACATCATTGTGACCTTGTACCGGGTACGGGACATTTTAGAACAAGTATTAATGAGGGACAAAATATTTTAAAGGGGATTAGAGGCAGAGTTTCTGGGATTTGTTGGCCAACATATGTTTTGGATATTCCAAATGGATTTGGAAAAGTACCGTTAGGCCCATTTTATTATGAAAAAGATGCAACTGGAAATACGATAGTGACTGACTATAAAGGTAACAGACACGAATATCCAGATATCGATAATAAAACAAAAGTATAAATATAGTACAATTATAAATACAAAAGTGCCGACCGAGCAAGGCTAAACAGTTGAAATATTGCCGATAATGTGGTATATTATCCCATAGTGAAGTGTAAACGCAAGATTCGCTTTATAACGGAGGAGAGCCGATGCAAAAAGAACAGCCGATTACCTTGCCGGACATCCTGCAGGAACAGAAAGCAAGTCAATATTCCAGAGGCATTTACACAAGGGGTTTGTCAAGTAAAATGTGTAAGCTTTAGAAAAAATATTTTGGGGAGGGAAACCTCCCCGTTCCTATACCAAGACACTTTTGAGAGTTAATTCATTAAAGTATTCTTCAAAAGTTCTTCCAGTTCATCGTTTATTTCACGCGCTTCCTGATAAGCGTAAATCAAGCGCTCATAGGCTTCACTGAGCAGACCAGCCTCTTCTTCCTGATCAGCAGCATCCAGCATTCGTAAACGATGATCGATATGTTCCCATTTTTCATGAAGGGTCATTTTTAGAATCCTCCATTCTCGTATTTACGAATACGTTCCTGGATTTTTTCGTCCATATCCAGTTGGTTTCGGACAAGTGCCCAGTTATTTAACGGTCGTCCATTCCACTTCTTATACAATTCCGTTATTCGCAGATATAGCAGCTTAAACAGTGCGTTTTCGTTTGGAAATGCTCCTTTTTTGGTTACTTTGCGAAAACTGGAATTCACACTTTCTACTGCATTTGTGGTATACAGAACCTTCCGCACTGCACTCCCGTAGTTATACAGCTGTGCTACATGCTTCCAGTTCCTTACCCACACATCTACAGCCCCCCGGATACTGGCTCCATGCCTGTTTAAAACGCTCAAATTCAGCTTCTGCGGCTTTCAGGCTGGCTGCCCCATAAACCTTCTTCAGTTGTGCTGTAAATTGCTTGTAATCCTTGTTTGGCACATATTTTATGGAATTGCGAATCAGATGCACGATACAACGCTGAACCGTAACATTGGGGAAAATAGCTTTCGCACCTTCTTCCAGCCCGCTCACACCATCCATGGAAAGAAACAGCACATCTTCAACACCACGACTCTTGATTTCATCAAAAATCTGCATCCACTGGTGCTTGCTTTCCGATTCGCTTAACCAAAGCCCAAGGATATCTTTCTGGCCGTCAGCGTCATATCCAAGAATGACATATACCGCATAATTTTTAGTTTCATAGTCTTTCCGGATTGTTACATACAGGCAGTCCACAAACAAGAAAGTATAAAACTTCTTCAGCGGGCGGTTCTGCCATTCTTCTAGCTGCTGCAGAACGCTGTCAGTGATCTCGGAGATCGTTTCATGAGAGATTTCGAATCCGTAAATATCTTCAATGGTATCTGCAATATCGCGCTGACTCAATCCTTTCGCGTACATGGAAAGTACTTTATCCTGAATGTCTGAGACATCTCGTTTTCTTTTCGGTACAACCGTCGGTTCAAAAGTTCCGTCCCGATCACGTGGAACTTCAATGGGAACATCGCCAGCTGTTGTTTTTCATGTCTTTTTTGTATAACCGTTTCTTCGATTCACGGTATCCTTTTCTCCACGTTCATTGTTAGAATAGCCCAGATGGCTGTTCATCTCACCCTGTAACATTGCTTCAAACATAGGACCAAAAATATCTTTCAGCGCATCCTGCATGTCTTCTACGCTTTGTGGCTGATATTGATCAATGATTGCCTGTGCCAACTGACGATTTGGTGATAATTCTTTTTTCTTTCTTGTCATAGTGAGTGTGTTCATCCTTTTCTTAATCCTTTCCTGTTATCTTAACACACTCTGTAGAATAAACAAAGTGCGTAAGTTTTGAATTTATTTTCTAAACTTACACACTTTATTTTACACTCTCGCAAAAGTGCTTCAAAGCTTTCAACAGCGTTATTACTTCGATTTTTGTATAGAACCAAGAAGTTTTTATTCGCGAGTTTTTTGTGATAAATTTTAGATGCATTGCATACGACTTTGATTGCGTCAGGTTTTGTAAACATGAGATTCTCCTTCGGTAGTGCATTGCGGAAATATTACATAAAAAAGGAATTTCCGTAATAATAAGATGTTGGGGTCAAAAGCTTAGTTGCATTTAGCCTAAGATCCCGATAGTACCTTGAAAACTTCATATTTTGCAGTAATACGGCTGTTTTTCGCCTCTGTGCAAGGGCATTCCATCTTTTTTTATCCCAATACCGGATTTTGGGCATAACGACCCACGCCCTTCAGGTAGTTGAAGAACTTTCTAAAATTCAAGGCTGCTATCTTGGAGCCGAAAAAGAACTTGCCTCGCTGTTTGCCTCGTGGTAATTTCTCTAAATGAAAATTTCTTCGCAAATTCGACGGAACCGTTTCCACACCGTTGCGAAGCTTTGCGTAATTCCGAAATCGTTCGCTGCTCATACTGCGTTGTATCTTTGCACGTTCCTGCGACGTTTTCGATACGATGACTCTAGCTGTTCGCTTGTAAAGTTTCGCACTGCATTGATCTCGGTAAGGGCAGCCTTCACATTGCTCTCGGAAGAAGGAAACGGTGCATTGACCGCTTTGCTTTGTATAGCTGCAGCTTTTCGGTGTATGTCCTGCCGGACATTTCAGTACTTTGGTGCCGTCTTCGCTTATGGTAAATTCACTTAGAATATCCTTGACCGGCTTTCCTGTTAAACTTGTCGTGATGAGCTTTATGTTCTTATCATTCGCCAGTTTTACGTTTTCTGTCCCGCAGTAAGCACCATCCGCAACCAATACAGCTTTTTCGCTCTGTACCTGCATTTTGCTAAGATGCTCTTTGAGAAACTGGCTGTCGCTCTGATTGTTTGGCGCATACTGATAGTCTGTGACAATCGAACCGCCGATTCCTACCGACTCCTCCAGATTTGCGGCATAACCGCGATGCTCTTTTCCCGCTTTGCGGCGAAACGCAGCCTCCGGGTCGGAAGGATTCTGCATGAGCGTGGAGTCCATCCCGCCGTCTTCTTTTGTGCGAAGTCTTCATTTCCCATCTTCCACGATGGTCTGTTCCGACAAACACCGCACCAGAAGTTCGTATTCGGTCGTGTCTTGAAAACCGGACGCGCAAAGCGCAAGTATCACATCGGCATCTTCCAGAAGCTGTTTCATGCGTTCATCCGCATCGGTACTGCGTTGATGATAGATGAACCGATTAAAATCGTTGGGATCTGCATAGTGTTTTAAAGTTTCCGCAAGGAGCTCATCACTTTGCTTTTCCGCACAGGAAACCATCTTTGCAATACATGTGTACAAAAGCTCCATACGGCTCAGCTTACGAATGTTTGCCGCAATCATCATAGAATCCATGCGTCTGATTTTGCCGCTGATTTGCATCAGTTTCGCAATCGAAGCGCTCAAGTTCTGGATGCAGTCATGATAAAGATCCACATTGTAAAGGGTTTCGTAATCATAGCAGCGCTTGCGAAAACGACTTAAGGTCTTGTCACTCAAAGGCTGTTCCTCAAAGCTGGTGGTGTGCAGCGCATATTGCATTCTCGGATCGAACATCAGGTTTTCCACCATTTCATCATCGGTGTAGTCGAACAACTCTTTGATGATGAGCGCGCCAATCGTCACATTGACAGGCGTATTCGGTCTGGAAGCCTTATCGCTGTAGAGAACCACAAATGGCTTTTCGTCAATAGCCGGAAAAATCTCCTCCGCAAAAACCTTTACCCAAGAGTTTTCTAATGCTTTTCGCTCTCTTGGAGTTAGGCTAAGAAGGTATCCGTAAAGGATATTTGCTGGCAATTGTTTTCTTTGAATGACATAGAGATTTCCTTTTTTCCTAAGATATCTCTATTATACCGCAAAACACAGAGCATTGCTTGTTTTTACTATAAAAATATGATTTTTCAAGATGCTATGTGGGAGCTTTTGACCCCAACATCATAATAAAAAAGAGAGAAACAAAGCCGAAGCATTTATTTACTCTCTTTTACGGTTAATTTTTTCGTTGTCCGCCAACCACCGACGCATTCGTTCTGCAAGCATTTCAGAATTTTTCGTAAAAATTTTGAAATTTTTTGGTTGTAGAAATCGAATATTTTCTGCAGTAAATATAGTGAAAGCAAATTGAATCAGATTTTGTTTGAGACATTCTTACTTTTGCGAGCACATCAGAGGATACGCCATGACCGCGGCAGATGGCGCGAGAGCGAGTTTTATCTGTCTGAAGACCGAGTTTTGCAGCTCGGACTTGCGATGACCAAAGGTAAGGGATAATGATACGCCTGCATAGCCACAGCTCGTGCGCAGAAAGCGCCGCACGCAATGGGTGCAGCCCGGGCGGAGCCGGGGAGGTGAGATTCCTGTGCAGTCGGTACGCAGCCGACGACTCAAATAAAATTACATATTACATAAGGGCTATTTTGTTATGCCTGAAATACGAAGAAAAGAGGTGCGAAAGATGAAATACAGCGTAGTAGAAATGGAAATGAAAGCAGATGTGCGCCTGCAGACGATCATTCGCCGCGGCGATATTTTCATGGCTGATTTACCGAAAGGCATCGGCTGTGAGCAGGGCGGCAGGCGTCCGGTCGTGGTAATTCAAAACGACATCGGTAACTTCCGCAGTCCTTTGGTTATCGTGGCATCCGTCACAGGCGCGCGCAAGAAACCAATGCCGACCCATGTGCCGCTTGGCAGAGCACAGGGACTATCCCGCCCCTCACTGCTATTGTTAGAGTCGATTTATACGATTGATAAGACGCGACTGCTGCGGTACATCGGACATCTGCAGGCGGATAAAATTTTGCAGATGGATCACGCGGCGGCCATCAGTATCGGGCTGCTGCCCACAAATTAGAAAAGTCAAGTGTGCGAATGAAAAAATCGCAGAGTTGCTTGAAATCCCAAAAGCATATATTGTGATAGAAAAATATCAAATCAATATAAAATTAAGGAGGAACTATGATGAATACAGAAGAAAAAAGTATACTTTTGAATGTAGCAGAAACTGCAGAGTATCTGAATTTAGGCTTGACAAAAACACGGGAACTAATGAAAAAATATGACAAGCAATTTGTTATCAAAATTGGAAATAGAAAGTACGCCCATAAGCAACTGCTTGATAAATGGCTGCTTGCACAGATAAAGTTATGACCTTGTCAAATATGCAATAAAAAGAATCGCACAATTGCTTATCACAGATAAAAATGCTACTTTGATAGCGGTATACCGAATCAATGTGAATAAGTAGCGAAAAAGGAGAACAATTATGAGCAGGGAAAAGAAATCGACGGGGCTTCCTAAAGGAATCAGACAACTCGCCAATGGTAGATATGAAGCCAGAGCACAAGTGAACAAAAAATCAATCAATTTATATGGAAAGGATTTGAATGCACTAATTCAGGAATTTGAAGATGAAAAAGAAAAAGCACGGACGGGTTCGCAGTATGCTATGCGAAATTTCACTTTGAATGAATGGTTTGAACTGTGGTTCAGAGATGTAAAAAGTAAAAAGCTAAAAGCACCGAGTGTTCCGGTCATCCGCAATGCATATAAAAGAACTTTCGGATTTTACATAGGTGAAATGCACATAAAAGATATTATGCCATTAGATATTCAAGGTGTATTGAATGCAATGGAAGCAAATGGGGCTTCAACCAATACAATGAATACAGCACTTGGACGAGTTCGAGAATGCTTCGATTTCGCTATCGGAAATCGTCTGGTAAAGACGAATCCATGTTTAGCCGTCGTAGTTCCGTGGGTGTACAAGCAGACAAAAGAGGAAATCGCGCTTACGCAAAAAGAACAGGATGCTTTTCTTGAAGTAATGGAAGGAAACTGGTATAAGGAGTTATTTTACTTTATGTGTCTTACTGGGGTAAGAGTTGGAGAGTTAGGCGGCTTGAAGTGGAAAGACATAGATTTTACTCGCAAAAAAATCCGTATCAGCAGGTCACTTAGTTGCAATTATGTAGACGGAACCAAGACCGAAATGCTTGTTCCCCCAAAGACAGCCAATTCTGTGCGTGAAATACCTTTCATGGGTGAAATGGAGGAAATTCTAAAGTCACAACGCGAGAAACAAAAGAAGTTAAAAGCTGATTTAGGAGAACGATGGAGGTCAAAAGGTGAATTTGACAATTTGGTATTCACAACAAGTATGGGCAGCACCTGTACAAGATATATCGTTGAGAAAGA
>OLQV01002989.1_pt1 | contig 10530 bp, 8 predicted proteins | sample 1672371 | NCBI WGS metagenome assembly OLQV01 (sample SAMEA3136676, study PRJEB25190) | human gut metagenome
CGACGAAGCCGTCTCGCTCATGGGCGCCGTCCTGCCGCAACTGGAGCGCTGGCGCTCCGTGCAGGAAAACGAAGAGCGCTACGGTGCCGAAGCGCGTGCGCGCTATGGCGATGAGGCTATCGATGCCGCAAACGAAACGTTACTGGACATGGATCCTCAGACATGGAACGACATGAAGGAACTTGAACGCGCTATTCTGGGCCAGCTCTCGATTGCCATGGGCATTGGCGACCCAGAGAGTAACGAGGCCCGCAAACTTGTCGCGATGCACCGTCGATGGATTGGCCTTAATTGGGGACACGAGCCCCAGAACGAAGCGTATCTGGGCCTCGCCCACGGCTATCTTGCCGACCAGCGCTTTGTTGACTTCTACGACAAGCCCTGCGGCACCGGAGCCACGGCGTTTCTGGTCCAGGCCATCGAGTCGTCGCTGGCCCGCGCATAGACCGCGGCGGCTTTGGGTATTTCAATCAAAACCTCAACCGATTGGAGACCTATGGTTACTGATCATGAGCTCACGCTGTACGTTATGACCGGCTGCCCGTATTGCATAAAAGTCAAGCGCTTTTTGGCCGATAACGGCGTGACCATTCCCGAGCGCAATATCTCGACCGATACCGGAGCCGAGCAGACGCTCATCGCCGTCGGCGGAAAACGCCAGGTTCCCTGCCTGTTCATCGACGGCAAGCCACTCTACGAGTCGAGCGACATCGTCGCATGGGTACAGAAGAACCTGCTCTAGTACGCGCATCCCGTCCGTCCAAGGCCCCAACCCATACGACCCAAACATGTACACCAGCATCCAAAGTCGACATTTTTCGACATCTTTGGATGCTGGCCTACAGCTTTTTGTGGGTAGTCATCGGGGACGTTCTTAAATGACTAGTCGTTAAAAAACGTCCCCAACGACTAACTAGCCGTGGAAGCGGGCTATGGGTGCAAGTGGCTGCTCGCGAAAGACGCGCTCGACGGCGGCTCGGTATTCGTCGACCTTTTTGGTCTTACGCACGAGTTTGTGAACGGTAGTGGGGTCGGCGAAGGCGCATTTGACGTAGAACCACCACTCCTTCATGCGAAAGACCGCGTTACCGCCAATCTCTTCTGCATATGCCGCAAACAGCGTGTCGTGGAAGCGCTGCAGCTCGGCTGCCGTGGCAGCAGGGCCGCCCTTAACCATGCGAGCCAGCGCGGGGTTCGCGAGCAAGCCGCGTCCCAGCATTACATGGCGCGTGCCGGGATAGGCCTCCACCAGCGCACCCATATCCTCAAGATCAAAAATGTCGCCGTTGTATGCCACCGGAAACGGCGCACGCTCCAGCGTCTCGCCATAAAACTCCTTGCGCGGCGAGCCCGTATAGCGGTCCTTTTGTACGCGCGGATGCACGATCAGCTCTGCCAGCGGCATGCGGCAATACAGATCGAGCACACGCTCATACTCGTCATCGCACTCCAACCCCAGCCTGGTCTTTACCGATACCGGCAACGGCGACCGCTCGCACACATCGCTTAAGAACGCCTCGAGCTCGTCGAGATTGCGCAAGAAACCCGAGCCCTTGCCCTTGGCGACAACCGTACCCGAGGGGCAACCCAAGTTGAGATTGACCTCGCGGTAGCCCATGTCGGCGAGCACCTGTGCCGCCCACACAAATTCGTCCGCGTTCTTGGACATCAGTTGAGGCACTACGTTGAGGCCCTGGTTATTGGCAGGATCGATCTCCTTAAACGCCTTGCCGCCAAAGCGGTTTCCCACCCGCGGCGGCGGCAAAAACGGCGTGTAATAACAATCGAGCGCACCGAAGCACTCCGCATGCACGCGACGGAACACATGCCCGGTAATCCCCTCCATGGGGGCAAGCGAAAGAATCATCAACATCTGCTCTCAGATCAATGCGGCAAAGGGACTGCCCCTTTGCCACATGCATTATGCCTTGTCCTTGAGGTGGCCCACAAGGCGGAGGCAGTTACTTGACGCCAACCAGCCCTCCAACCATCCCTGCGCAACGAAGGTGAACGGTGTCCACGAACAGCAAGTAGGGCCGCCCCGCAGCAGCTCCCCCACTCATCTATACTCAAGAGTGCGTGTGCATCGCCCCCGAATAACGATGAGAGCCGAGGCCCCATGCAGCAGCTCACCGAACAAGAAAAGAAACGCATCCAGCGGTACTGCACATACCCCAAAATCGCAGCGACCGCACTCGTCATGTCGTTCGTAGCGTGCCTGTTGATGTTGCCGCTCCAAATGATCAACGATATCGCGTTCCACCAAAAGGAATTCCAACCCGCGGGCATATATACCGCTATCGCACTCACCGTAATCGAACTCGCCATCTTTTGCTATTGCGCTCTTGCGCCGCGCTTTGGAATGCAGGGCAAACAGTGGAAGGAACTGCAGAGCAGGCTTGCGGTGGCCCAGACCAACAAGGACCATTCCGCGGAGGTCGCCGGCGTGCTTGCCACGCAAGCTGCCGGCCGCCTGCTCAAGAACAGCGATAACGATCTCGTGCGCAACCTGGGCGGTGCCGCTGAGGTTGCCAGCGCCGTAGGGGCAGTCGCCACGGCGGCAGACGTGCTGGCCGAAACCTCGAGCAATGCCGAGGCCATGGCAAACGCATACGGCGTGACGATCCCAAGCGTCAAGAAGCAGATCATGGCTCTCGCGGTGTTGCCCGTCATTGTGCTGCTTGGCGTCTACATCCCGCAGTTTGTCCAGGGAAATAACGAGCTTCAGGCAAGAAAGGCTGCAGCCGCCGAGCAGCTCGCCATCGCGCAAGATGCCTTGGAGCCCGTGTGCGAACGCGTCGCGGCAGACGACCCATACGAGTCGTATCACGACTACGGCTACCGCATTATCGGCTATCTGCGCGATAATGACCTCGGCGCTCAAGCAGCCTATGTCTACCTTTCTTTCGATGCAGACGGCATGCTCACGGACGTCGATTACACCAGCCAGATCGACCCCGAGGCAAGCCTTGCAGACAACCTCGCCCGCGCCGAGCAGGACATCGCGACGCTCTGTGCCCCGCTCAACGGGTTGGACATTTCCGTTGCCGCACCGGGCCTCCTCACGCCATGCAGCCTGTCGGATGAATTTAAACAGGCATTTTTAGCCGGATCCCTATATGAAGAAATCAGCATCAAGACGGAGGACGAATCTATCAAGTCGTACTACACCTTTGACACCGAGCCCGAGGAAGAGTTCGACGAGTACACCCATCCGGAAATTAGGCTCATGCTCTCCGCAAAGAAGAACTAAAGGCTTGCACTCTAATTGCCGCTCGCAAACATCGTCTATATCTCGAGGTCTAATACTTTTCCCGAGAAGTGAACGACCGTTTTTGGACCCCCGAAGCATCGACATTTTCAGACGTCAAAACCGCAGGATTTGGCTGACAAAACCGCAGGAAATTGCATCTCAAAAGTGTCGATGCTTCGGGGGTCCGTTTTTACTCGTTCACTTCTTGGAAAAGTATTAGACCTCGATTTACAAGCCACTCAATGTGGCAAAAGGGCTGTCCCTTTGTCACATTATTCGGAGCGCAGGGCTTCTACAGGGTCTTTTTTGGATGCGCTTCGGGCCGGCAGCAGACCGGCAACGACCGTCAGCAGCACCGAAATTGCAATGAGCACCAGCGCATCCTGCACGGGCAGGCTCATCAGATTGGGCACTTGTTTGGCAGCAAGCGCCCAGGCATTAACCGGAAAGCTCACGGCCACCACGACGACAATGGCAAAGACGCCGGCGATGAGGCCCTCGATAAAGGTCTCGGCATTGAATACGTTGGCCACGTTGCGCTTCGACGCGCCGATCGCGCGCAGAATGCCAATCTCCTTTTTGCGCTCCAGCACGCTGATGTAGGTGATGATGCCGACCATGATGGAGCTCACCACCAGACTGATACTCACGAACGCGATCAGCACCAAGCTGATGGTGTTCACGATGTCGGTCACCGAACCCATGATGATGCCCATGTAGTCGGTGTACGAAATTGCCTGCTCATCGTGGCCAGCGGCTTTGACCTGCTTGTTGTACGCATCGATGTGATCGAGCACGCGCTCCTTGGCCTCAAAGTCGCGCGGGAAAATCTTAACCGAGATGGGGTCTGCCTCATCCGCATAGCCCAACGCGGTCAGATTGTTATCGTAGGTGAGCTTCGACGCCTTGGCATAGCTCATCATGAGCGAACTCAGGTCCTCGGCGTCCATGTTGAAATGGATGGCACGCGCAAAGGCGCTCGCATCCACACGCATAGCGCTCGCTAGGTTGGCAAAACTCGAAGACATCTGCGTCGCCATCTGGCCCATGAGCCCCGCCGCGCCTGCTTTAAGCTGGGACGATACCGTTGTCGCAATCTGCTCACTAATTGTCTGCATCACCTGATCCATAGCCTGTTGCAGATACGGAGCCAGCTGCTTTTGCACATAGTCGCTCATCGCCTGCTGCAGGCGCTCGACCAGGGCATCGCCGCCGAGCGCTTTGAGCTGGGCCAGGATTTGCTGTGCTGTGTCATCATTCTCAAGATACGTCGAGAATGCGGCAGCGAGCTTTGACGCGTCCTTAAGATCTTCGGGTGACAGCGCCTTAAACTGTTCCGACTGCAAAAAGCCCTCAAACAGTTGGTTGGCAAGCGTTCCCACCTGCTGCATTTGCTCGGGCGTGAGTTCCAGACCGTCAAAGATACCCGAGAAATCTGGGGTTGGCGCTTTTGCCATGATGTCGCCAAGGTCGATGTCCTTCCCAACACCCGAAAGGTCAATATCCAACCCGGACAAGTCAAGACCCGACAGGTCCATACCGCCGCCTGCACCCGAGAGTGCAGACGCATCAAACGAGAACGCGCTCTTGAGCGCCGCCTCGTCAACGCTGAACATGCTGCCCAGATCCACGCCTTGTTTGGCCTCTCCCTGCAGTTCATCGAAAGACTTGCCCGTAAAGACATCCGTCTCGGGGTGGGCAAGCTGCTCTTGCACAATCTGCGAATCGGCGGCGCGCTCCATAAGCTGGCGGGTCAGCGCATGCGTATAGGCAATACCCGGAGACAACGCGCTCGCATTGGCTGTCTCGTTAGGTCGCACCACGCCCACAATGTGCACATCAATACCGTCGGCAACCTTGGCGGCCATAAAGTCGGCGTCGTCAGACATGTCTGTCCACATGCCGGTCTCTTCGTTTTTGCGATAGGCATCGGCCGGCGACAACACCTTAAACGTCGTGGACAGCGCATCGTCGTAGGTAAAGTCGGTGCCGGTCTCGGGCGTTTCGACCCCACCGTCAGCCGTCATAGCGCTGTTAACAAGGTCGTTGAGCTCATCGATATCCAGCGCGCCGATGCTATAGAGCGTGTAGTCGCCCACCGTGCCACGGCTCGAAAGCACCATGACGGCTTCGTTGGCAGACGTGGGCCAATGACCGGCGACGACATCGTACTGGCTGTCGAGCAGGCTCTGGTCGTCGATCATCTCGTTAAAGACCGAGGTTCCCATGGATTCCATGCTCACCGTCGCCGCCGAACTCGCGCCGCCGCTCATTGCCTCAGTCATAGCGTTGGGCACCAGCCGAACGGGTTTCTCGTCACCCTTGCCCGCACGATAGACAACCGGCGTCACGCCATAACCGTACTGGATGGCATTGACTTCTTTATCGATGCCATCGCCACCGGCATCGAGCCATGCCTTAAAGCTCGTCATGTCATTGGACTTAACGCTCGCAAACATATCCTTTACGGCCGTGACCACGGGAATCTTATCGGTTCCCTTAGCCTTGCCGCCGGCACTGTCGTCGGACAAATCCACGTTTTCAGGCGAGTCATCATCCGTGGCCCCCTGTCCACCCATCATGGACGACAGGTCGTAATCCTGCTTGGAAATGGTGAGCGGGTAGCTCGAGAGCGTATCCTCCTCGACCTTTTTGATGTAGCCGTTTACGCCGTTGGACAGCGCCAGAATCGCCGCGATACCGATAATGCCAATCGAGCCCGCAAAGGCCGTCATGGCCGTGCGGCCCTTTTTGGTCATGAGGTTTCGGGCAGAAAGCCCCAGCGCCGTCACAAAGCTCATCGAGGTTTTGCGCGTAGGCTTGGCCTCGCGACGCGCGGCCTTTGCTACATCAAAGGGGTCGGAATCGTCGGTGATCTTGCCGTCCGCCAGGTTGACGATGCGCGTGGCGTATTGGTACGCAAGCTCAGGATTGTGCGTGACCATAATAACCAGACGGTCGCGCGCCACGTCCTTGAGCAAGTCCATGACCTGCACGGACGTTGCGGAATCCAAGGCGCCGGTCGGCTCGTCTGCCAGCACAATCTCGGGATCGTTAATCAGGGCGCGGGCGATGGCCACGCGCTGCATCTGTCCGCCCGATAGCTGGCTCGGGCGCTTGTTAACGTGCTCGCCCAAGCCGACTTTCTCCAACGCCTCGCGCGCACGCTGGCGGCGCTCGGCATGCCCCACGCCCGTGAGCGTGAGCGCCAGCTCCACGTTTTCCAAAATGGTCTGATGCGGAATGAGGTTATAGCTTTGGAACACAAAGCCGATGCGGTTGTTGCGATAGGCATCCCAATCGCGGTCACGGAAGTCCTTGGTCGAAATACCGTCAATCAACAGGTCACCGGAATCAAAGTGGTCCAGCCCACCGATAACGTTGAGCATCGTGGTTTTGCCCGAGCCCGAAGGACCCAGAATGGCCACGAACTCGTTATCGCGAAAAGACAGGCTTACGCTGTCGAGCGCCACCTGCGTAAACGACTGCGTAACGTACCTTTTGCAAATACCCTTGAGCTCCAGCATGGACGGCAACCTCTCCCACGCGAGCGCACTTGCCCGCTCTCCCCCGCCGTTCGTATTCGACGCGTTTGTCCTACTCTATCTTGTCATTGTCATACACGCCGCTCAAAAGGCCTTACTTTTCCAATCCACACGGCATCACGTTATCGCTACCGCGATGGTCTTTAGTCACAGCAGCAAAGAAGCGATAGCCACCCGAGAAGTTATAGCAGTCAAAACCGTACTGAGCGAGGATGCGGCAGCCAATGTAGCTGCGAAGACCACTTTGGCAAATAACATAAACAGGCTTTGTCACGTCAAGCTCCCCCAAGCGAGCACGCAAGTCATCGACGGGAATGTTCACAAAGCCGTCGATATGTCCGAGGTCATACTCGCCAACCATACGGACATCGAGCAGCTGCACACTACCATCGCGCGGCAGATCCGGTTCCTGCTCCCAATGCCACTGCTTGAGCATGCCCGAGCCCACGTTTTCGATCATAAAACCGGCCATGTTCACCGGGTCTTTCGCCGAAGAATATGGCGGCGCATAAGCCAAATCCAAATCCTTGAGCTTATCGGCCCGAATACCGGCCTGGATTGCCGTCGCCAGCACATCGATGCGCTTATCCACGCCATCGATGCCCACAATCTGCGCGCCCAGCAGACGCAAGGTTTCCCTCTCAAACACAACTTTCATGGTCATGGGCGTGGCCCCGGGATAATAACCCGCATGCGATCCAGGTGACAGCACGACGCTCTCGTAATCGATTCCCGCCGCACGCGCTGCCTTCACAGAAAGACCCGTGCTCGCAGCTGTCAAGTCGAACACTTTGATTACCGAAGAACCCAGCGAGCCCTGATAGCGACTGTCTAAGCCACAAATCACGTCGGCGACGATACGTCCCTGCTTATTAGCGGGGCCTGCAAGGGAAATCACCGCGTCCTCACCCGTCACCTGATGCTTGACCTGCACGGCATCACCCACGGCATATACGTCAGGAGCAGACGTCTCCATGCGGTCGTTCACCACAATGGAGCCCTTGATGCCCAGCTCGATACCAGCTTTCTTTGCCAAATGGCTCTCGGGCGCAACGCCGATAGCGAGTAGCACCATATCGGCCATAATGGAATCATCGCCCGCCACATGTGTGACCACACGGCCATCGGCCTCCTCAAAGCCCGTAACGTCGGCACGAAGGCGCAGGTCAATGCCATGCTCGCGGACCTCTGCATGAAGCAGCGTCGCCATGTCGTAGTCCAGGTTGTTCATCAGCTGCCCGGGGCGCTGCAAAAGCGTCACCTCGAGACCCAAGCCACGCAGGTTCTCGGCAGCCTCAACACCGATAAAGCCGCCACCGATCACCACGGCGCTCCTCGGCTCATGCTCTTGCACATAACCATGAATGCGCAGCGTGTCCTCTACCGTTCGAAGGCTAAAGATCTTATCCAAATCGATTCCCGGAAGAGCGGGGCGAATGGGATGCGCGCCTGGCGAAAGAATCAGCTTGTCATACGTCTCGACAAATTCCTCGCCGGTGAGCAGGTCGCGAACGTCAACCGTATGCACATCGGGATGAATGGCGATCACCTCGTGGCTCGTCTTCACGGCAATGCGGAATCGATTCCAAAAGCCCTCGGGCGATTGCAGCGTGAGCGCAGGCTCCTCCTCAATCACGCCGCCAATAAAGTATGGCAATCCGCAGTTAGCATAGGAGACATAACCTGTGCGCTCAAAAACGACAATCTCCGCCTGCTCGTCAAGCCTGCGCAAGCGCGCTGCCGCCGATGCACCGCCAGCAACGCCCCCCACGATAACCACCTTCATAGTTAGCGCGCCACCTTTCCGCTGTAGCTATTGATTCCGCCGATGTTCTTCACGTTGACGTAGCCCGCACGCTGAAGAAAGCTCGCAGCGCGACCGCTACGAGCGCCACTCAGGCAATGCACGAACAGAGGCGTATCCTTCTTTGGATACTCGACAAGCACGCGATTGACGCCATCGAGGGGAATGTTGATGGCACCGGGGATATGTCCCTGCCGATACTCATCAGCGCCACGCACATCGATCAACACCGCACCTTCGGTCGCACGGCACTCTTCAACACCTTTGTTGATATCCACCCCAGCAAATAGATTGAACAATCCCATGATGAGCTCCTTTGCTCGCTTGCCCTATCGTTTGATGCCAGTATGCCCGGAAGGCGCAGACCGGTTCCGTGACCAAGTCACCGTATGGGACAATTTTTTCTTAAGAGCGAGTGCCAGGCACTGGGTGGATAGGCACCATGGCAAAGCCATCGCTACGGCAGGCGTGTCAAACCGTCGACATCCAGAACAAGGATTCGCCCGCGCTTCACCTCGACAAGACCTTCATTGGCAAGACGACGCAGCACGCGCGTCACCGCCTCGCGGGCAGAGTTGATGTCACGCGCCAGCTCGTCTTGAGTGACCCGGAGCCCCATTGACCCCGTTGCCTGGCATCGCTCAACCAAATAGTCGGCAACACGCTGGTCGAGACGTCGGAAAAGCATCTGTTGGAGCACACGAACCACCTGAGAGTAGCGCCGCGCCTCCACTTCGAGCATAAAGACTTTGACGAAAATATTGTTGCTGGCAAGATGCTCGCAAACACCGATAGGCACAATAAGGAGCTCGGATTTCTCTGTTGCGGCAACCAACGTGCCAAAGGAGATTTGCCGAATTACGCACGAAGCTGTTGTAACGCAGCACTCGCCGCACCCAATCCTAAAGAGCGTGATCTCCTTGCCTTCCTCGGAAAGGAGGCTGACGCGGACACCACCCTGAACGACAAGGAACATGCCGGTACAGGAGCTATCGCTACCGCCGATAAGCTGGCCGGCATCGAAGGTGCGCAAGACGGCCTGCTCCAAAACGAGCGTCCTCTCGTCAGAAGACAGATGCGCCCAAAAAGGGAGCTTCTCTACAACGTTTTGCACCATGGTCATCTGCGACTCCTTCTCCCATGGTCTAATCTATCAGGAATAATAGGGAGCAGCAAAAGTCAACTGTCGCAAGAATGACCTGTACCGCAAGATCATCACCGAGGGCTTTGAGATTGCCAACGAGCGCTTTGAGGCCAACGCTTTGGTCATCTTCCGTGAGACAGGGAACCGCCAGCACACCATCAAGGCCGTTATGTGTGCCCTTCTGGGTCTCTAGGAGCCGTATCAATGGAAACTGTTTTGCCGGTGCCAGTGAGGAATGTTGGGAACCGCACAAAAACGAACGGGACGGCACGTCGCGTGGCGCACCATCCCGCACATGGCATTGACAATGTGGCAAAGGGACTGTCCCTTTGCCACATTCGAACCTACTGTTCGCTGTTTGCGATTGCCTGATCGATCAGCTTGTCGAGCGCTGCGCGCTGCTCGGCGGAGCTGATGGCTCCCACGATTGGATCCCCTACGATGTTGCCATTCTGATCGATGACATACGTTGTCGGGAACGAGAACAGATTTGACGTAAACTTACCGGCCTCGCTATCCGACTTGAACCAGATGTTCTTATACGTCACGCCCTTCTTGCTCAGCACATCCTTAGCATCTGCAATCTCACCCTTGTTACCATCGAGCGTAAAGGAATTGACGCCCACGACCTGACCGCCCTTCTCGGCAAGCTCCTGATTCAGGTTCTCAAGATCGCCCAGCTCGCCCACGCACGGCTTGCACGTGGTGAACCAGAAGTTCATGACGGTAACCTTGTTCTTAGAGAACAGCTCGTCGCTGCTCACGTCGTTGCCATCCAGGTCCT
>OLQV01002992.1_pt1 | contig 10526 bp, 9 predicted proteins | sample 1672371 | NCBI WGS metagenome assembly OLQV01 (sample SAMEA3136676, study PRJEB25190) | human gut metagenome
ATTATGTCTCAATGTTAGAAAATTTGTAATATTATGTAAATTGTGGTAAAATATAATTGTAACAAATTTTTGCTTTACTTTAGGTAATAATTTATCTGAAAGAATGATGGAAAGGATTTTTTCAGGTTACACTAAAGACAAAGCTACTGTACTATTGGGAGGAAAAAAATATGAGAGCAACAACAGAAGCAACAAAAAGAACAATGACACCCGAAGAGGAAGACCGGTTTTACGGTATCAATCGGGAAGGAGTTCCTGGCTACGAATTTGTAGTTATGGACTTAAAATCCATAGGTGTCCGATATCTGCCTACACCGAAGAGATATGTCTTAAGAGATATTGATTCACTCAAGATGAGGGTCTCTATGATGGGCTTGATTTCGGCATGGCGTGGAACTGGGAAGTCAGAATGGGAATTCGCCATGGCACTTCTTTTCATGAAACCGTTAAGAGCAGCATGGAACGATGGCAAAGATGAGGTAGATATCACACATCTTTTTGAAGCAGAATTTACTGCTTGGCCGACAGGACGTAACGAAAAGACCATAACAGTTAACGGAAATACCTACCGCGTCTTCGACCAGGAAGACGTTAAGAAGAAAGTGCTTCCTTTCTTCGAAATTCTTGAGGAAACGGAAGACACAATTTACTTGAAGGCAAGACTGGCCTGACAATTTCAGTAGCAAAGTGAAAAACGGACCACCTATTTACGGTTTTTACTGTAGATAGGTGGTCTTTGAAATTTACATATTATTTTTCATACTAGCCAAAGCACATTTTATGCCATCAACAGCTGCAGACATGATACCACCAGCATAGCCAGCACCTTCGCCACATGGATATATTCCGTTTACATTAGACATAAGCATTTCATTACGAAGAATTCTAACTGGTGAGGAACTTCTAGTTTCAACACCTGTTAAAAGAGTATCAGGATTTGCAAAGCCATGAATCTGTTTGTCAAATTGTAAAAAAGCATTTTTCATAGTTATATTAACAAAAGCAGGGAATATATTGTTTAAATTATAAAATGTTGTACCAGGTAAGTAAGTAGGTTTTACTTTTCCAAATTCACAAGATAATGTGTTATTTAAATAATCACCTAATTTTTGGATAGGGGCATAATAGTTTTTTCCACCTGCAATAAATGCTTTTTCTTCTAAGTCTTTTTGATCTTTTATTCCTAAAGTATATAATGTATAATCACTAATTTTATTATTTTCATCAACTATTAAAACAACTTCATTATAATTTTGTGGCCAATTACCTGCAACTACATCATATTGTGAATCATTTAATTCTTGATTATCTAATAATTCTGTAAAACAATCTGTTCCCATTGCCATTCCTGTTTGTTGCATTCCTAATTTTTCCATAACGGTACTTGGATTTACTTTAACTATTCCATTTGAAGTATCTGTTTTATATAAATTCAAGTTCAAATTATAATCATATTTTATAGCATTTGCATTATCAGATATTCCATTGTTACCCTCATCTATATATTTTTTTAGTTCTTCTAAATTGTTTGTTTGCTTTTTGTCAGCTAATACTGTTAACATATCTGTCATAATATTATTAGAATATATCTTTCCATCTTCATGGGGTTCTTCTCCTTCTGCCATTTCACCCATCATTCTTTCCATCATACTCGTTAAATCTACTGTAGTTTCTTGAATCTGAATTGGATAACTTGATAATGTATCTTCTTGTACTTGATTTATATAATTCTGAACACCTGTAGATAATGATAATATTAATGCAATTCCTATAATACCTATACTTCCTGCAAAAGATGTTAAAATTGTTCTTCCTTTTTTAGTCATTAAATTATTTAAACTTAATGAAATTGCTGTAAAAAAGCTCATGGCTGTTTTTCCACTTTTTGCTTTTTTCTTTTCTTCTTTTGCACTACTATATGGATTTGTATCATCTTGAACAACTCCATCCAATACACGAATTACCCTAGTAGAATATTTTTCTGCAAGTGTTGGATTATGTGTTACCATTATTATTAATTTGTCTTTTGAAATACTTTTTAGTAATTCCATTATTTGTACACTTGTCTTTGTATCTAGTGCACCTGTTGGTTCGTCTGCAAGTATAATATCTGGATCATTTACTAAAGCTCTAGCTATTGATAATCTTTGCTTTTGCCCTCCTGATACATTAGAGCCTCCTTCACTTATAGGTTCATCAAAGCCCTTTTCTTTAGTAGTAATAAAATCATAAGCTTGTGCAATTTTTGCACTATTTTCAACTTCATCATGAGTAGCATGAGGTTTGCCAAATTTTATGTTACTTTTTATAGTACCGGTAAATAATAAATTCTTTTGTCTTATAAAGCCTATTTTCTTTCTTAGTGCTTTTAAATTAAACTTTCTCACATCTATACCATCAATTCTTATACTTCCTTCTGTTACATCATAAAATCTTGGTATAAGATTAATAAGTGTTGACTTTCCACTACCTGTACTACCAATAAAAGCAATGGTTTCTCCTTTTTTAGCACTAAATGAAACATTTTTAATTACTGGTTCTTCTCCATCTGGATAAACAAATGTAACATTTTCAAATTCTAATGTTCCTTCATTATTTGTTTCAGTAATTCCTTGTTCTGGATTTTTAATCATAGGCTCTGCATCTAATATTTCCTGTATTCTTTCTGCTGAAACTTGTGCTTTAGGATACATAACAAAAACATTAGAAAATAACATTAAAGAGAACATTGCATGAAATAAATATTCTATAAATGCAACTAATTGCCCAACTTGCAATGAGCCAATATTTATCATCTTGCTAGCCATCCAGAATATAGCTATTATAGCTAAGTTTAATAATAAAAAGAAAGTAGGTTGAGCCACTGACATAAGTTTAAATAGCTTTTTTGAAATGAAAGCATATGCATTATTAACTTTTTTAAATCTCTTTCTTTCATAATCATCATTACCAAAAGCTCTAATAACCCTAATTCCTGTTAAATTCTCTCTAGATATTCTATTAAGCTTATCTAAATTATTTTGTTGTGTTTGAGACCATGGATGGGATGTTTTAGCAATTAAATATACGCCTAAAACAATAAGTGGTAAGGTAACTGATAAGATAGCAGATAATCTCACACTTGTTGATAAAATTAAAAATACGCTTATGATAAACATAATAGGACATATCATTGCCATTCTCAAAATAGTATTAGTAAATTGCATAACTTGAAAGGCATCATTGGTAGTTCTAGTTATCATTGATGATATACCAAATCTATCGTATTCACTATGAGAAAATTCTTGAGACTTTTTAAAGATATCATGTCTTATATCTCTAACAACGCTGGTGGAAATCTTCGCTGAAGTAAATCCTAAAAGTATTGACCCCATAACACCTAGCACAGATATAATAACAATAACAGTTCCCATTTTCTTTATATAGCTTATATCATTATAAGCTATACCTTTATCTATGACTGTAGCCATTATTGTAGGTATACCTAACTCAACTAAAGCAAATCCTAATACACCAATTATATTTAATAAAACTAAACCTTTATATCTGTTTAAATACTTTAATATTAATTTCATTTATTCATCTCCTCTTCATTATTATTCCATTAGTCTTTAGTATCATATCTACTTATTTATTTTGTGTCAATAATTAAATTTTATCTATATCCATCAAAAGAGAAATATATAAAACCATGCTATATACAAAATTACTATAAAAATCTATATTGGCACTTACACCTTTACATATATATTTAAAAGGGTCTGTTCATAGTGCGACAGCCCCTTCTACTTACCTTTTCCTATGTCTTACTAATAATACTATTATTAATATAATAATTATCACAGCACATAATATAATTAAACCCATATTAATTACATTAGGTGCAAAAAATGATAACCTCACTTCTGTATTTGTATTTAAATCCTGCAGAGTATAACTCCACTTGTTTGTATAATCATCAATTTTTGTTGTTGCATTACTTTCTGTAATCTTAAAAGGTATGGAAAGTGTTAAATCATATGGTATTTGTGCCACATAATTTTTGATGGTATTTGTTACATTTCCAATTAAAAAACTAGTTACATTACCATACAAATATTTTTGTATTTCTGGTGTAATATAGTTATTTATATTATTACTTACTTCATTTTCAATATTAGCATCTATCTCTGATAATAAATCTTTAGTAAGACCTATATTAATTGTATATTTATCCTTTAAAACTCCTTTTTCTCTTTTCACATCGTACTTAATAATATTGCCATAATCATATGACAAATTGCTTATATTTAAAGCATTAGATTTTAATAAATCCTTTATATTTATTTTGGAAGTTGTAATTGTAACCTCTTCAATAGTATTATTATCTTGTGAATACACATTAACTTCTGTCTCTGTACCTAATACCTGCTGTAGCAATCCATCTCCTACCACATTTTTTATACTTTCATCATAAACTAATCTAAATACTGTATTGCTGCTTCCATCTTTATTTACTTTAGATTTCCTATCTAGAATATCTTGTACTTTATCAAAATCTTCTTTACTTATAATTGCCTCGTGATGATTTTCAGTAACAATCCAATTTTCTTTGTCCAACTTTATTTTCTTATCAATCCTATAATTTAGTTTTCTTTTCTTGCCTTGAAATAGTGTACCTGTATAATTCTCATTTCTTAAAATTGCATTTACCATTTCAGGATTCCACTTTTTCATTATAGTTGTATCTTTATCCGTATTAATTTTTAAGTACTCACTTGGAGTTAATATATCGTTATTATTTAAAAAGTCTGCAACTTCTCGTCTACTTTTACCCTCAAGTATCATATCAAATATTTTTTTAATTATATGTGATATATTTTTATCAATTAAAAATTTATGTTTATCTTTTGAATCTTTTATATATCCATAAGGTGCTAATTTACCAACAAACTCTCCATTATATTTCTTTACTATTAAAGAACTTCTTACCTTCTTTGATATATCTTTCGCATACATATCATTAAATAAATTCTTTAATGATACATAATCACTGCTATAGTAATCTGATGAATCCATTTCATAATTTTCATCTACTGAAATTACAAATACTCCCATAGCCGGAAATACTACTTCTACAAAATTACCTGTTTCTATATAATTTCTACCAAGTCTTGATAAATCTTTTATAATTATCACATCTATTTTCTTATTTTTAATGTCTTCTAACATTCTTTGAAATTCTGGCCTATCAAAATCAGTTCCTGAATATCCATCATCTACATAATAATCAATTAATTTATATTCTTTATGTTCTTTTAAATAGTTATCTATAATTAGTTTTTGATTAGTTATACTATTAGACTCTTTTTCGTTACCAAATTCTTCTTTTGATAAACGAAGGTATGCTGCTACCTTAAAATTATCCATTACTAATCAACTCCTTTTTTCTACATAATGTTTTTATTAGATAAGACAGAATAATTTTTATTTAAAAATTCTGAACGGATTTGATTATATAATTCACTATATTTATCAAAAGGAGTTCTCAGATATTTTATAAATAATTGAGTCTGAATATCTAAATTAGTTCTTTTAGTATTATTTATTAACTCTTTTATATTTTGAGAATCATATACATTATAAACCATTGATATATTCCAATAAATTAATAAAATTTCTCTTACATAATCTCTTAATTCACTTTCTTCTTTTTTTGTTAATTGATATCCATCATTCCCATGAATATAACGTGAACGTATATCATAATAAGTTGAAATTTTCCATTTAGACTTACTTTTTTCTTTGCTACTTAGAAATAATATATTGCTTGAATAAGTTGATACTTCTTTGGTAACTTCATCTCCACTAATATTAAATAATGATTCTAGTGCTGAAAACAATAATGTGAATCTTATTCCAATATCCTGTGATTCAAAAGATTGTAAGTAAAAATTTAAAGCTCTTTTATATCTTATATTTTTTTCTTCAAGATTAATTATTGTAGAATCTGCAATATATAAATGTAATCTTTGTTCAAGTTTAGTTTTTAATTCAGTATCATAATCACTAACTGCTATTCTTGATATTTCCCAATTCACACCGCACACATAAGTATAAAAACCACCATTATCATTATAAATAGTTGTCTTAAAAACAGGTAATGTTATTCCTATTCCTGTTAGTAGTCTAATTTTCTTTTGCAATAAATTAACCTTTTCAAATTGTTCATCCAATATCTTTTTTTCTACATCAGTTCTAGACATTTCATCATCAACTTCATATTTTATCATTTCTTCATTTTCAAAGTATTCATAGTAATTACCTTCTTTTTCCTTACACGCATACATTGAATTAAGTAAATGACCAGAAGAATAAAATATATAATCAGGATTATTTATATCTATCATATTTTCATCATATAATTCTGTTTTTTCAATAAAGCCATCTATCTTAAAGTTTACCATCGGAAATAAACCACTTATCAAAATTTTAGTTTTATAATATAAAATCATTGTTACTCCTTAACTACATTTAATAATTTTTATTTTATTCCTTCCAGTTTCTTTTTCTCTTTATTTTCTATTTGTTTCTTTTCTCTTTCAAGTTCTTTTAAACTCTTTTTAGGTGTTGGCATTTCTTCTGGCATCATTCCACCAATATCTGCAATTGCTTTTCTAACTTTTTTACCAACCTCATAATGTACGTCTTTGGCTTCTTTTTCACCTTGTACATTATCTTTTAAAAGTTTTTGCTTAGTTTGATTTATTCTAAATAAATTAGCAACTAATTCATCTTCATTCATATTATCTAAAATATCTTCTCTATATCGTAATTTTTTCCTTTTAAATATATCATCAGCGGTTTCACCATTATATAAACCTTTATACCCTGCATTATGAAATTCAGCCATATTTTTAACACCTGCTGCAGAAGCAACTCTTTGCAAAGTATAATTACCTTGTCTCGTTAATTTCCTTTGATAAAATCTTTTTTCGTCATCTGATAATGAATCATATTCTTGCTCTGTTATTTCTTGTTTTCTTGTTTGAATAGCAAAATAGGTTTGTCCTAAAGCAACAACTTCTTTGCTTGGATCTGCATTTTGTACTATTAAATAACATATATATCTTGAAAGTTTATAATCTTGTATATTAGCAGTGGCATTATTATTTCTTTTTGACAACCTGTTGACCTCAACAAGTTGTTTATCTATATTAAACCCAGAATTTTTACAAGCATCTTTTGCTTTATTTAAAACCTTTAAGAAGTTTCTCCAGTCTTTATATTCTAAAATTTTTGAAAGTTCTCTAGCATACCAATATTCATTTCCATATTCATCTATATGTTTAATATTTTCAAAAATATTATTAGTATATCTATTTTCCATTTTCTTCATTACTACCTCCTTATTTGTTGCTTCATATAAAAGTTTTCCATAAGTCGTTATTACCTCTATTTTATTTAAAATAACTATCATTTTCCAGTTATAAAATGTAAAAAGGGATAAGACTAAAAGCCTTTATTTATAAGACTTCATAGGAAGTTTTCCATAATTCGGTTTATACCAGTTTATATTAGTTTTATTTTCATTCATTTGGATCAACTCCTTTTTAAAATCATTAAAATTATAGCATAAAAAAGGCAGATTTTGTACTAATCTGTCTAAATTTATGTCATTTATTAGGGGTTTAAATCTTACGTAATCAATTTATATAAATATGCTCTAGGCCATATGGCCAATCATAATATTAAAACATTACAATCATTTTTATTTTATAATTTCTTGTATAAAATTATTTCTAATGGTTCATTAGGTAGTAATAATGCACCACTATCAACATATCCTATTTTTCTATAAAAAAATTGTGCTTCTTCGTTTGATTGAGTTGAAGTAAGAACAAATTCGTAGTTTTTTTGTTTCATTTCATTTTCCCAAAATATAACTAATCGACTACCGTTTCCTTTACCTCTTTCATTATCAAGAAGATATAACATATTCATGAATGGTGTATTATCCCAAAACAAATTATATCTTAGCCATCCAACAAATTTATCGTCTTCATACATTACTATTACTCTTTTAAGTTTAATTATATTCGCTAATTCTTCTTTAGAAATATGTTTGTCATATTTTGATATTATTTCAATATCATTTTCATTAGCATATCTAATCATATTATTCACCTCTTTTATCAAAGTTTTGCGTTAATTTTTTTATTTGTTCATTTATCATATCATTATCATGTATTTCGTCAGCATATATTATTCCATCATAAGGTGGTCTTATAATATGAAAATCTCTTATTCTATGTTCAAAATAATTATCCTTATGTCCTGTATATTTTTTAAATAATTTATTATAAAAATCAACATCGCATATATAAGCCCAAATTAAATCATATGCTGGATCAAATACCATTAAATCTCCAAAATCAATTATTCCTACTCCATCACTTGTAATAATTATATGATCTTCACTCAAATCTCCATGTACTAGTGTTGGTTCGTAATTATGCATTGATTCATCATTGAAAAACATATTGAATAATTGAATTGTTTTCTCTTTCAAATTATGATCAAAATATTTAAAGCATATCTTTTGTACTCTATCAAACAAATCTTTATACCACTCAATTGAATTAATTGGTTCTAATCCTAATTCTTTATAATCAACACTATGTAATACATTTAAAAATATAGCCATGTTATTTAATATATTATCTTTTTTTGATTCATCTAATGAATTAAATACGTCTTCTGTTAGAAAGTCACCTTGAATCATTTCGTATCCAATAAAAGGATAATCATCATTTAAATTACTATAGATATATTTTGGAACTTTTATATTAATTGGTAATTTTTTATTTAGTATTTTTAATATTTTATATTCTTTATTAACTGCTTTATAAGCTTCATCATTTCTTGGAAATCTAAAAAGATATTTATTATCAACTTTAATTGCAAAATTAGTCCAACCAGAGTTATCACTTTTAAATTGACTATTCACTAATTCAGGATACCTATCTACTATTGCTTTCTTACCTGTTTCAAAATCATTAACATATATCATTTTTTTACCTCATTTATTTCTAGGGGAGTTTAACTTCTGTAACCACCTTATTAATTCTTATACTATTTTTCACTAAAAATAGTCATTTTTAATTAAATTTTATCTATTTTAACATATTTTTATATAAAACATGTAAGATGTTACTTTGAGTTTTCCCTTATTTTGCAATGTTTTCTAAAGTGGTTTAAATTAATTGTAATCAACCACGAAATGGGAACTTTTGAAAAACTTTCTTGACTATCATTATTTTTCTTTTCTTGTCTCATTTTTCTTTTTTGATACATATCCATTTAAATCACTTCCTATCTTTTATATTTTTTATTTTCTACTTCTTTCAAAACTATTTTATTTTCATAATCAAAATATTCATATTCATAAGTATTATTTTTATAATAAACATACACATTGTGTAATCCATTTTTGTACCACACTGAATAATTAAAATTATCATCTTTAAATATTTGATTTAATTGTGCCTCTATTTCAACATTTCTTTTATCGTATACTTCTTCTATTTTTAATGTTTCAAATTCATTTAACTTTGGGTGATTCGTTAAAGTTTTTAGAATGTTCCAACCATTTTTTTCATTTTTATTTAATATATTAAATCCAAAATCCAAGTATAATTTTGCCGCCAACCATGTTGTAGTTTGTGTGTGCAAAATAATACCTTTATGCTCTAATTCATTTGCAACTTCTAATATTTTTGTAATCAATGGCTTTGCTAAACCCTTACCTTGATAGTCTTTTTTTATTGCTACCCAATCTACTGCACCATTATACCCAAACTCTTCTTTGTTTAGTAGGGATACAGTTGCAGTACCAACCTTCTCATTTGTTTTATCATCCACTATAAATATACATCTTTTATTTAGCTCTTGAATGAATGTATCATAGAAATCATGAAATATCATTATTCCTTCTTCGATAGCACAAAATTCTCCACTCTCAATATGAATATTTATCCAATCCTTCATATTCCCGTCTTTATAAAATTCAAAATGAAAACCATCAGGTAATGAATATTTTTTATAAATAGATGTATCTTCATAATACATCAATAATTCATAATATTTTATTGTATTGTCATAAGATTTCATTATTTATCACCTTTACTTTCATTTAAATATTTATTTCCATTTATAAAACGTTCATCATTTAATGCAAAACCTTTAGTCATATATTCTTTTAATATTTTTGTAGCCCATATTCTAAATTCTGTTGCCTTTTTAGAATTAATTCTATAACCCACAGCAATTATAGCATCAAGACTATAAACTTCAGTATTATAGTTTTTTCCATCAAGTGCAGTTATTTCCATTTTGGAAACAACTGAATTTTTATCTAATTCGTTTTCTTCAAATATATTCTTTAAATGTTTTGATATTGCTGGTACACCAACCTCGAAAACTTTTGACATTCCTTTTTGTGATAGCCATAAAGTTTCATCTTTATAAATAGCATCTACTATAAT
>OLQV01002995.1_pt1 | contig 10523 bp, 6 predicted proteins | sample 1672371 | NCBI WGS metagenome assembly OLQV01 (sample SAMEA3136676, study PRJEB25190) | human gut metagenome
CCTGCATGGTCACGCCGTAGAGCATATCTGCTTCTTCCATTGTACCACGTCTGTGGGTAATTACAATAAATTGTGTCGAATCTGTCAGGCGGCGAATGTATTTTGCAAACCGCTGCACGTTCACATCATCGAGCGCGGCTTCGATCTCATCAAGCACGCAAAACGGCGTAGGCCGCAGCTTAAGGATCGCAAAGTACAGCGCAATGGCAACAAACGCCTTTTCACCGCCTGAGAGCAGCGTAATCGTTTTAACCGCCTTACCCGGCGGAGACACGCGGATGTCGATACCGCAGTTCAGGATATCCGAAGTATCGGCAAGCTGCAGTTCGGCGTGTCCGCCGCCGAAGATCTCGCGGAAGGTATCACGGAAGTACACATTCAGCTTGGCGAACTCGGACGCGAAAATCTCCTTCATGCTGACGGTCAGCTGCTCGATGACCTTGCGCAGATCGGTCTGCGCGGTCTCGAGGTCGTCCTTCTGCTCCCGCAGGAAGCTGTACCGCTCCTGCACACGCTGAAATTCGTCCACCGCATCCAGATTGACGTTGCCGAGCGCCCGCATTTTCACGCGCAGCTCCTGCACGCGGCCGCGCGTTTCACCGAGTTTTTCAATCGGTCGGGCGATCTCTGCCGCCGGTGTGGGTGTCAGCTCGTAGCTTTCCCACATTTTATCCAGGATCTGTGTTTCCTCGGTTTTCAGCTGGGCCGCGCGGTTTTCCAGTCGGGCGGTCTCGCGTTCGAGTTCAAGGATTTCCTCGTTGCGGCTCTGTGCCGCCTTTTCCAGACGGACCCGTTCGCCCTCGGTCTGTTCGCGTCTGCCGGTTTGCCGCGCAAGCTGTTCGCTGAGCAGCCGGGCGGTGGTGTCGCGTCCGTGCTTGGCTGCACGGACTTGGGTAAGTTCATCAGTCAGGCGTGCGATTTCCGCCGCAAAGCCTGCGATCGTCTGCTCCGCACCGGACACGCCCGCGTCGAGGTCGGCCTTGAGCCGCTCAAGCTCCGCGAGCGCGCGTGCTTCGCTGTCCTGTGCCGTGCGCGTCTCCGCGAGCGCGGTCTGCGCGGCTGTGATGCGCGAAGCCGTCTGCGTCAGCTGTTCTGCAGCGGCGTTCACTGCCGTACGGTACTCGGCGCAGACCTGCTCGGCATCTGCAAGCGCCTGCTCTGCGGCAGACCGGCGCTCGGTGCAGGCGGCAAGTGTCTGTTTATACTTCTGCTGCGTTGCTGTGAAGTTAGTTTGTTCAGAAATCAGGCTGTCATACCGTTTCTGCAGGTCTTCCAGCAGGAATTTATGCTGTTTTACCGAAGCAGCAAGTCCGGCTCTCTCCTGCTCCGCGTGCCGGCGGTCGGTTTCGATGGCCTGCGCCTGCGCGGCAAGCGATTCCAGTTCCTGTCCTGCAGCCTGCTCGGTCTGTGCCAGCGTTTTTCTCTCCTGCTCGAGTGCGCGCACGCGCTCCTCGGCAGCGTGCAGGCGTTCCGCCCGCGCCAGTGCGCCGGTGCCGCGGGAGGCCGAACCGCCTGTCATGGCGCCGCCTGCCTGCAGGATTTGTCCGTCTAAGGTGACAATGCGAAACCGGTGTCCGTACGCCTTGGCCAGTGCCAGCGCGGTGTCCATATTCTCCGAAATGACCGTGCGCGCCAGCAGATTGCACACAATATTCTTATATTTTTCATTAAATCTGACGAGAGCATCCGCAGTGCCGAAGCAGCCGTTCTGCCGTTCCAGGCCGGTCTCCCGCAGGCTGTTTGCCCGAATGGTATCCAGCGGCAGGAAGGTCGCGCGGCCGCCGTCCGTGCGCTTGAGGTACGAAATGCACTGCTTGCCCACGCTCGTGCTGTCCACCACGATGGAGGACGCTGACGCACCGAGGGCAGTGTCGATTGCCGTCACGAACCGCTTTTCGGTCGTGATAAGCGCGGAAACCGGACCGTGCACGCCGTTCATCGCACCCTTTTCAGCCTGCCGCATGACGGCTTTCACCGACCGTGAGAAGCCCTCGTACTCATGCTGCATGTCGGTCAGCATTTTCACGCGGCTCTGCATTTCGCTCAGCGAGGACTGCGCTGCTCGCAGGTCGTTCTGCGCCTGCTCGGCCTTTCGGCGGCAGGTCTCCGCCTGAGCGGCAGCCGTCTGCGCCTGCTTTGCCGTTTCGGCAAGCGTTTGTTCGCACGCGGTCAGTTCCCGCTCGAGATTGTCCTGTGCCTGCTTTTCGGTATCCAGCTGCTGTGCCGCTGCTGCGATTTCGGAATCCAGCGTCATTTTGCGGTCGTTCATGCCCGCCAGACCGCTCTCGGCGGCTGTTCGGTCGAGTTCGAGCGCGTGCAGCGTGCGCTCCTGCCTGCGCTGCGCCTGCTCTGCCTGCCGAAGTGCCTGCTCGGCCTGTGTGCGCTGCTGCTCCTGCTCGGCAGACTGTTTTCGGAGTGCATCCAGTTCAGCCGACTGTGCCTTCTCCTGCTCATTCAGCACAGAAATACGCTCGCGCCGTTCGGCAAGCTGCGCATCCATGCTCTGCACCTGCTCGGCGCGGTGTGCGCTCTCCTGCCGTGTGCGCTCGATATTCTCCTCGCAATTGCGGATGTTCGCCTGAATAACCGCCTCACGGCTGATCTGCTCGGCGGCAAACTGCTCGGCTTCGCGCAGCTCGTTCCGCAGACGTTCGGTTTCCCTGTCAATCTCACGCAGTGACTCGGCTAGCTGCTCGGACTGCGCATACAGCGTTCCCTGCTGCTGTTTTGCATCCGCAAGCTGCTTTTCGCAGGTTGTTCGGTCTTTATTCAGCTTGGCAGTGTCATTCTTGAGCTGCTCAAGCGACAGCAGCCACAGCGAAACCTCAAGCACGCGCAGCTCATCCCGCAGATGCAGAAACCTTTTCGCCTTGCCAGCCTGCTGCTCGAGCGGCTCGAGCCGGTTTTCCAGTTCGCCGTACAGGTCGCGGATACGCACCAGATTTTCCTCGGTGGCTGACAGTCTGCGCTCGGCTTCCTCCTTACGGTAGCGAAACTTGGTGATGCCTGCGGCTTCCTCGAAGATTTCGCGCCGGTCCTCGCTCTTGAAGGACAGAATCTCGTCAATGCGGCCCTGTCCGATGCTGGAATAGCCGTCGCGTCCCAGACCGGTATCCATAAACAGCTCGTGCACGTCCTTGAGGCGGCAGTGCTTTTTGTTGAGGAAATACTCGCTCTCGCCCGAGCGGTAGTACCGGCGCGTGACCATAATTTCGGTAAATTCCGAGCGGAACACATGCGCCGAATTGTCCAGAATGAGCGAAACCTCGGCAAAGCCGACCGGACCGCGCTTGGCTGTGCCGCCGAAGATCACGTCCTCCATCTTCGCGCCGCGCAGAGACCGCGAGGACTGCTCCCCCAGAACCCACCGGATGGCATCCGAAATATTCGATTTTCCCGAGCCGTTCGGACCGACGATCGCCGTAATGCCGCCGAGAAATTTGATCTCAGTGCGATCCGGGAACGACTTGAAGCCCTGTAAAATCAGGCTTTTGAGAACCATATGCCACCTCTTTATTATAGATAGTTTTATTTTACCACTGCGGCAGTATCTTTTCAACGACTAACTGCGTCACGCAGAAAAAAGAGGTCGATTTCTCGACCTCTTTGGAGGATGTCGAAAAACTAACGTTTTTCGAGCAGCCTCTCGATCGAAACCACGCTTTCGATCGAATTTCGAAGAAAAAACGCGCCTTGCAGGCACATTTTTTCTTCCCTTGTATAAATTCCGAGATACACAAGGTGAATTGCCGCATAGCGGCAAGAGAGGGTGGCCTGGGCCATGCTCCCGGAATTTATGAATTTGCAAAGCAAATTCGATTGAATGCGTGCTGCCGCACGAAGCATAAAAATCAAATATTGCTTTTGCGACAAGCTAAGGGACATACTTTTCAGTATGTCCCTAATTGTAAACGCATTTGGTGGATTTGTCCAGTGCCTTACACGCTTTTTACTACTTTTTCCAGAACCTCGGACAGCCTGGGACTGCGCACCGCGATATCGGCCACTCGATGGTAGAGCGCCTTGCGTGCATTGTACAGGCGGCGTGTTTCCGCCTGCTTGTCCGGCTTATCGAGCAGCGGACGACTCGTGGAGTAGGAAAGGTTTTTCATAATGCGGTAGAACGGCGTGTCAAGCAAGATGAGCAGACCGGTCTCCTTGACAGCCGCCACATTCTCCGGACGGAGGACAGAGCCGCCGCCGAGCGCAAGCACGATGCCGTCTTTCTGCGCCAGCTCTTTAATGTACGCGGTCTCGCGGTCACGGAAGTAGGCTTCGCCCTTTTCAGCGAAAATCTCGGAGATTTTCTTGCCTTCCTTCGCCTCAAGGTAGATGTCCGCATCAATAAATTCCAGTCCGGTCAGACGCGCCAGCTTACGGCCGATGGTGGTCTTGCCACTGCCCATAAAGCCGCACAGCACCAGATTTTTCTTGCCATGCTTCTCGTGCAGACGCTTGACCGCCATTTTGCCATAGGTGCGGCGCAGAATGGTTTCGCACGCCTGCGGCTCGAAGGTCACGCCGGTCCAGATGGTCTGCGCGTGCGCCGCCTGCATGACCAGCATGAACAGTCCGTCGCGTGTTTTGGTCTTGCGCGGATTGGCGAGCTTCATGGTCGAGGTCACCGGCGGATTGTAGATCGCATCGAACACATACTCGGTCTTGTGCGGCAGATAATGCAGCGGAGCAGCGTTTTCCTTCGGGTACATGCCCACCGGCGTGGAATTGAGCACGATATGAATATCGCGCGGAATGTGCCGGCGGCTGAACACGGAAATGCGGGCGCCCGGAACGGCATCGGTCAGCTGCTTCTGCAGCGCCTCTGCTTTCTCGAGATTGCGTCCCGTGATGGTCAGATACGCGCCCTGTGTCACGCAGTGGTATGCCATCACGGAAGCCGCGCCGCCATAGCCGAGCAGCAGCACCTTTTTACCCTGGAGCGATACGCCGTCACGGTTCAGCGACTCCGCAAAGCCGAGGATGTCCGTGTTGAAGCCGGTCGCCTTGCCGTCCGCAAAGCGGACCGTGTTGACCGAGTGCAGGTCGCGGGCGGCGGTGTCAATCTCATCGAGCAGGGGGATGACAGCCTTTTTGTGCGGGATGGTGCAGTTAATGCCGCCGAGCTTACGCTTGGCCAGCTCGAACGCTTCGGGCAGATCCTCGGGCGGAACGGCAACGCCGATGTAGTCCGCATCCTGATCGGAGGCTTCGAACAGCTGCGCGTGCAGCTCCGGGCTCATGGTGTGACCAAGCGGCCAGCCAAACAGGGCATAGGTGGTCTTTTTCGGCTCGAAAGCGCGAAATTCGTCCATGGAAAGCAGCATGACTCAGTCCCCCAGACGTTCGAGGGTGTTGAAGAAATCGGGGTAGGAGATGGCAACGACCTCCGGCTCGTCAATGCGGCTTGCGCCCTCGGCTGCCAGACCGAGCACGGCAAGGCTCATCGCAATGCGGTGGTCCTTATAGGTCTCGAACGATGCGCCGTGCGGCTTTGCACCGCCGTGCACGATCATGCCGTCGTCGGTCTCCTCGACATCTACACCGGCCTTGGTCAGCTCTGCGACCATAGCGGCAATGCGGTTGGACTCCTTGACCTTGAGCTCCTGCGCGTCGCGGATAACGGTTTCGCCCTCAGCGAATGCAGCGGCTACCGCGATAACGGGCAGCTCGTCGATCAGGCGCGGGATGATAGCGCCGCCGATTTCCACGCCGTGCAGCTTGCTGTACTTGACGGTCAGGTCGCACATCGGCTCGGCCTCATCGCGGAAGTTCGACTCGGTGATGTCCGCACCCATGTCGCGCAGAACGTCCAGAACGCCCGTGCGGGTCGGATTGACGCCCACGTTTTTAATCGTCAGCTCACTGCCCGGCACAATCGCACCGGCAACGAGGAAGAACGCCGCAGACGAAATATCGCCCGGAACCGCAATATCGACCGCATGGAGATCCTCCGGCGGGTCGAGCGTGATGGTGCTGCCGTTGGTCTCGATCTCAACGCCGAGTGCGCGGAACATGCGCTCGGTGTGGTCGCGGGAGGGAGCCGGCTCGATAACGGTCGTCTGACCCTCGGCGTACAGACCTGCCAGCAGGATGGCGCTCTTCAGCTGAGCGGATGCTACCGGCAGACGGTATTCAATACCGTGCAGCTCGCTCGGGAACAGGGTCAGCGGGCAGAAATTGTCGTTCTTGCCCTCAATGGACGCGCCCATTTCACGCAGCGGCTTCATCACGCGGCCCATCGGGCGCTTCTGGATGGACGGGTCGCCGCTCATGGTAACGGTGAACGGCTGACCGGCCAGAATGCCGCACAGCAGGCGGGTGGTCGTGCCGGAGTTGCCGGTGTACAGCGCTTCTGACGGCGCTTCGAGACCGTGCAGACCAACGCCTTCCACGATAACCTCGTCGTCGGTGATGTTAATCTCGACACCCATCTTGCGGAAGCAGTCAATGGTGGACAGGCAGTCCTCGCCCATCAGAAAGCCGGTGATGTGGGTGGTGCCGTTGGCAAGTGCGCCGAGCATAACGGCACGGTGCGAGATGGATTTGTCGCCCGGCACGGTAATTTCACCGCGCAAAGGGCCGCAGGGTTGAATTTGCATGGGTTTGTACTCCTTTTACTCGTTAGGCACGCAATAGCTGCCGATTACTTTGATATAGGGAAGCTCCTCATGAAGCTGATACAGCAGGGACTGCACCGCATGGTCGCGCATGTTGCCGGTGAAATCGACATAGAACACATAGCACCACGGGCTGTCCTTGAGCGGACGCGAGTGGATTTCGGTCATGTCGATGCCGTAGTGCGCGATGGTGTCCAGCACGGTGATGAGCGTACCGGACGCGTTCGGGATGTGGAATGCGATCTCGATGCGGTTATCCTCGGGCTGACAGGTCAGCGTTCTGCTGACGGCGATAAAGCGTGTTTCGTTGTGCTGCATGTCGTTGATGCCCTCGGCGAGAATATCGAGACCGTAGCGCACAGCCGCCTCCTGCGAGCAGATGGCAGCAAGGCTCTTGTCGCCCTTTTTCTGCACGTTCTGGGCCGCGATGGCGGTGTTTGCCACCTCGATGGCCTCCAGATCGTGTGCAGAGATGAAGCTGTGGCACTGCGGCAGCGCATGCGGATGCGAGCAGACACGCTTGACATCCTCGAGCTTTGTGCCGGGCACCGCCGCCAGACAGTGCGAGATTTTCTTGATGTACGAGCGGTTGATGTACAGGTCGTAGTCGAGCAAAAGGTCATAGACTTCGCTGACCGTGCCTGCGGTTGTGTTCTCGACCGGCACAACGCCGATGTCGGCCTTGCCGTCGCGGACGGACTGGAAAACCTGCTCCCAGGTGGGTACGTTCTGCGGTTCGCAGCTCGGGAACAGCGCACGCGCGGCCAGCTCCTGATACGCACCCAGAACCCCCTGATAGAACACGGTTTTCGGCTCGATAAGCGACTCGTTTGGCTTAAACGGGAACTTTTCCGGCGCCTGACGGAGGATTTCGCTGTACTGATACTCGCGGCTCGCGCGGATCATGCTCTGCAGAAGGGAAACGTACTTGAGCTGCAGCTCCTCTTCCATACCGGCGGAGCGCTTCTCAACGATTTCCGCTTCGCGGTCCGGCTTGTAGATTTTGTCGTCCGACTGGGCCTTGGTCTTTGCGACCTCGAGCGCCAGCGACATACGCAGCAGGAACAGCTCTCGGATAGCGGAGTCAACGCGGTTGATATCCTGACGAATTTCGGAAAGTTCACGCATGATAACCCTTCGCCTCCCTCAGAAGATCTGCCAGTGCAACAGCACAGGCGGCCTCGACCACCGGCGCGGCGCGGGTGACGATGCACGGGTCGTGGCGGCCGTGGATGGACAGCGGCTCGACCTTGCCGGTGCGGATGTTGAGCGTATCCTGCACCATACCGATGGACGGCGTAGGCTTGATGCACGCGCGTACGATGAGCGGCATGCCGCTCGTGATGCCGCCGAGGATGCCGCCGTTGTTGTTGGTTTCGGTCTTGACAACCCCGTTTTCCTCATAAAACGGGTCGTTTGCGTGCGAGCCGCGCAGAGCAGCGAAGGCAAAGCCCGCGCCGAACTCCACGCCCTTGACGGCGGGCACGCCGAACAGGATGGAGGACAGGCGGCTCTCCACGCTGTCGAGCATCGGGCTGCCGATACCGGCGGGAAGTCCGACTGCGGCGCACTCGATGACACCGCCGACCGAATCCTGCTCCTCACGCGCTTCCTCGATGGCGGCCAGCATAGCCTCGAGCGCACGCGGATTGTTCACCGGATATTCGGCGTTCCGCAGCGCATCCAGCTGCTCGGCGGTGACTTCTACATCGTCGAACGGCATATCCTGAATCTGGGCGATGGACTGGATGTGCGAACCGACCGTCACACCCTGCTCCTTGAGCCACAGCTTGCACAGCGCACCGGCAAACACCAGCGGAGCCGTCAGTCGGCCGGAGAAATGGCCGCCGCCGCGCGGGTCGTTGCAGGAATCATAGCGCAGCATACCCGTGTAGTCTGCGTGGCCGGGACGCGGCTGCACCGCCAGCTCTGCATAGTCGTTCGAGCGCTGATTGGTGTTGCGGATGACGGCGCAGATGGGCGTGCCCGTCGTTTTGCCATTGTAGATGCCGGACTGAATCTCCGGCCTGTCCGGCTCCTTGCGCGCGGTGGACTGCTTGTTGCGGCCCGGTGCGCGGCGCTCCATCTCGCGCAGGACGAATGCCTCGTCATACATAACGCCGGACGGGAAGCCGTCGATCACAACGCCGATGCCCGTGCCGTGCGATTCACCGAAAATGGAAATTTTGATTGTATTGCCCCAGGTAGAACCCATGCTTCTCCCTCCTTACAGCTTCAGAACGTATTCGTGCAGCTTTTCTGCATCGATCGGCGTAATTTCTGCCCGACCGGCTTCGCGCACGAGAATAAAGTTGACCGTTGCGCCGAATTTCTTTTTGTCCGACAGCAGAGCGTTAAAGATAGCTTCGCGGTCGTAGTTCAGCTCGGTCGGCAGGCCGATGTGCTTCAACAGGTCGATGAGCGGCGCGGTCAAATCCTCGTTGCCCAGCAGGGCAGAGAGCCGCATCGCGGCCACCATGCCGATCGCCACCGCCTGACCGTGGGTGAGGTCGGTGTAGTTGCCAAGTTTTTCTGCCGCGTGGCCGATGGTGTGGCCGAAGTTCAGTATCATGCGAAGTCCGGTGTCGTGCTCGTCGATGGCGACAACATCGCGCTTGATCTTCACGCACTCGTAGATGATATTCTCAATGTTGGACTTGTAGTCCGGCTGAGAAACCATCGTCAGGATTTCCCGGTTGGAAATGTAGCCGTACTTAACGACCTCGGCCATGCCGTCCGCAAAGGTGCTGTCCGGCAGGGAAGCGAGCACGTTCGGGTCGATGAGCACGAGCCGCGGCTGATAGAACGCGCCGACGAGGTTTTTGCCCTCGGGCAGATCCACGCCGGTCTTGCCGCCAACCGAGGAATCCACCTGCGCGAGCAGCGTGGTCGGGATCTGACACAGCGATACGCCGCGCAGGAAGGTCGCCGCGGCAAAGCCGGTGATGTCGCCGACAACAAAACCGCCGCCGAGCGCGATAATCAAATCCTTGCGGGTCATGCCGGCGGCCAGCAGATCGTGGTAAATACCTTCGACCGTGGAAAGCTGCTTGTGCTCCTCACCGGCGGGAATGACCGTGTGCGTCACCGGCAGGGAGAACTGCTTTTCCAGCTTCTCAAGATACAGCGGCGCTACCGTTGAATCCGATACAATATGCACGCGGCTGGGCGAAAAGGTTTCGAGGATTACCGCGCCTGCACGGTCCAGCAATCCGGTTTCGATATGAATTTCGGACACGCCGTTCGCGCCCGTCAGACTCAGCGTTTCTGCCATTTTTACAACACCCTTTTGGTTGAATTAGTAATTAGGAATTCGTAATTAGTCGGTGCGAAACCGGATTACTGATTCCCGTATATTTGCGAAAGAGGTCGGTGGAACACCGACCTCCGGCTATGTTACATTATAATATGTATCAGATTTCTCTGTCAACTGCCGCTGCAACAGCGCGCAGTGCGTTCATGGTGTGGTGGAACGAATCGTAGGTCAGCGACTGTGCACCGTCGGACAGAGCGTGTGCAGGATCGTTGTGCACCTCGATCATCAGACCGTCCGCACCGGCTGCAACAGCAGCCTTTGCCAGCGGCTCGACCATCCAGTAAATGCCGCCTGCATGGGACGGGTCAACGACGACCGGCAGATGGCTCATGCGCTTGAGCACCGGAACGGCGGAAATATCGAGTGTGTTGCGGGTGTACTTCTCGTAGGTGCGGATGCCACGCTCGCAGAGGATAACGTTCTCGTTGCCGCCCGCCATGATGTACTCGGCGCTCATCAGGAATTCCTCCATGGTGTTTGCGAAGCCGCGCTTGAGCAGGATTGGCTTGCGGGTCTGGCCGAGCTCCTTCAGCAGCTCGAAGTTCTGCATATTGCGTGCGCCGACCTGGAAGCAGTCGCACTTGTCCATG
>OLQV01003000.1_pt1 | contig 10506 bp, 7 predicted proteins | sample 1672371 | NCBI WGS metagenome assembly OLQV01 (sample SAMEA3136676, study PRJEB25190) | human gut metagenome
CCAATCTGGGCGCAAACGCCATTCTGGCGGTGTCCATTGCAGCCTGCCGCGCAGCAGCCGCTTCGCTGGAGATGCCGCTGTACCGTTTTCTGGGCGGCGTAAACGGCAACCGCCTGCCTGTGCCCATGATGAACATTCTGAACGGCGGCGCACACGCAACGAATACTGTGGATACACAGGAGTTTATGATCATGCCGGTGGGCGCACCCTCTTTTAAGGAAGCGCTGCGCTGGTGCGCCGAGGTGTTCCATGCGCTGGCTGCCATCCTGAAGTCCAAGGGGCTGGCTACCTCCGTGGGCGATGAGGGCGGCTTTGCGCCCAACCTTTCCAGCGATGAGGAGACCATCGAGACCATTCTGGCAGCCATCGAAAAGGCGGGCTATCTGCCGGGCAAGGACTTTATGCTGGCAATGGATGCCGCCGCCTCCGAGTGGAAGAGCCCCAAGGGCAAGGGCTTTTACAAGCTGCCCAAGGCGGGCACCGAGTTCACCTCTGCCGAGCTGATCGCACACTGGAAGAGCCTTGTGGAAAAGTACCCCATTATCTCCATCGAGGACGGTCTGGACGAAGAGGACTGGGAGGGCTGGCAGCAGATGACCCGCGAGCTGGGCGGCAAGGTACAGCTGGTGGGTGACGACCTGTTTGTGACCAACACCGAGCGTCTGGCAAAGGGCATCCAGCTGGGTGCGGGCAACGCTATCCTGATCAAACTGAACCAGATCGGCTCTGTCTCCGAGACCTTGGAAGCCATCAAAATGGCACACAAGTCCGGTTACAACGCCATCAGCTCCCACCGCTCCGGCGAGACCGAGGACACCACCATTGCGGACTTGGCGGTGGCGCTGAACACCTGCCAGATCAAGACCGGCGCGCCCAGCCGCACCGAACGTGTGGCAAAGTACAATCAGCTGCTGCGCATTGAGGAGCAGCTGGGCGAAAGCGCCGTCTACCCCGGCATGGAAGCGTTTTAAGTAAGACGATTTGGAATGCCCTCCGCGCTGCTATGGGCATTTTCAACGGAAATAGTATTTTTGATTTGTTGCTCAGAAACGCCTGCGGGCGTTTCTGAGCAACTTTTTCAAGGGAAGGAGTCGTAAAGGCAGACGGCAGCTGCGATACTCCCAATATTTACCACCACGGCATTTGCAATCCTGCAGCGGACTGGTTCGTATATAAGGCAGACCGGCACCCGGCAGCAGTCGGGACGGAATGAAACGAAAGGAGCAAACCTCCCATGTTTCAAGGCCTTGGGCCGCTGCTCAGCCTTTTGGGCGGCGGCAGCTTTACTAAGCTGCTTCTGTTTTTACTGAAGGGGCTGTTCGGCTGAAACGGACGGTCTGAAAGGAGAATACCATGCTGATCGTATTGGAGCATCTGCTGGGTCGGATCAACCTGCCCGGTATGTGGTGGATCATCGCAGAGCGCTGGCTGTGAGGTGACGCCCCGCAAAGCCGCTGCACTTTTTGTGCGGCGGCTTTTTTGCGTTGCCTTACCTGCCTTTCCATTGGCCAAACTGGCAAAAAATGCTTGCATCTAGGCGGTTTTGATGATAAAATCAAAATGTTATAGTGTGCCCAAAAGCGGGGCGTACAGGAAGGTAAAGTTTGAAATTGCGGTAACAGGGGGTACTGCGTGCTGCAATGCGCGGAGAAAAAGGCAGGAAAGGTAAAATGGAAACAGACGAGACAATAAAAAAAGGATTTCTGCGGCTGGAACGCTATGCACAGAATATACCGGGCGGCTTTCACTGCTGCGCAGAGGACCCTGAAAACGGCTATCCGTTTGCTTATGTCAGTGACCGTTTTCTGGAGATACTGGGCTGGGAGCGGGAAGAATTTGCGGCAAGGTTCGATAACCGCTATACAGCGCTGATACACCCGGATGATCTGGCGGCCGGGCTGCGCTACCGGAATGCGGAAAACAGCGCGACTTACGCCAAGAATGGTGACAGCATCTTCCGGATTCTGGGCAAAAACGGCTACCGCTGGGTCACCAACGCTGCCAATCAGGTGGAATGGTACGGCAAAGGCTATATCGTGGGCACTATCACGGATATCACCCCCTATATGGAACTGCGGGAAAAGCTGGAACAGCAGAACCGTACCCAGCGGGAGGCGCTGGAAACCGCCAACCATAATCTGCTGCGGATGATGCAGCAGATGGAGGAGCAGAAGGCGCAGTTTGCCCAGACTACTGCCCGGAGCATGGAAAAAGAAAAGCGCTACCGGCAGCGGCTGAACCACGACGCCCTGACCGGCACCTACAACCGCCGCTATTACGAGGATGTGGTGCGCAATAACCTCGGCCCGGCGGGCATCGCCCTGATGGATATCGACGATTTCAAGATCTGCAACGATACCTACGGCCACCACGCCGGAGATCTGGCACTGGAAACCGTTGCAAAGGCCATCCGCAGCTGCATCCGGGAAACAGATCTGCTGATCCGCTACGGCGGCGACGAGTTTTTGCTGGTGCTGCCCGGCATCCCGGCGGATTATTTCAAGGTAAAGCTGGAGCAGATCCGCACCGCCGTGCAGCAAACGGTGGTGCCGGGCTACCCCCACTTCCGGCTGTCGCTGAGCATCGGCGGCGCGCTGCAGACCCTTGCCGACCCTATGGAGAACGTGGTGCGCCGGGCAGATCTTATAATGTATCAGGCCAAAAACCACAAGGACGCCGTGGCGGTGGACACACAGGACAGCCGGTTGGCTGCACAGAAGGATGTCTTAGGGGAAAAGCCCGTGATCCTGCTGGTGGACGATTCCATGATGAACCGCATGATGCTTGCCGGCATTCTGGGCGATGACTACCGCATTCTGGAAGCCGAGAACGGCAAGCAGTGTCTGGAGCTGCTGCGGGCAAACGCCGGGCAGATTTCGCTGGTGCTGCTGGATATCAACATGCCGGTCATGGACGGCTTTGAGGTGCTGCGCACCATGAACACCAACCACACCATCGAAGACGTGCCGGTGATCATGATCTCCAGTGACGACTCGGAGGAAGCCATCCGTAAGGCCTACGAGCTGGGTGCCAGCGACTATGTCAACCGTCCCTTTGACGCAAAGATCGTCTACCGCCGGGTGTCCAACACCATCAAGCTGTACGCCAAGCAGCGGCGGCTGGTGCAGATGGTGTCTGACCAGATCCGCGCGCGGGAAAAGAACACCGATGTGCTGGTGGGTGTGCTGAGCCAGATCGTGGAGTTCCGCAACGGCGAGTCCGGCTCTCATGTGCGGCACATCCGCATCATCACCGAGACGCTGCTGCACCGGCTGATAGAGCTGACCAGCCGCTACGACCTGACTCCCGAGCAGCAGGATAACATCCCGCTGGCGTCGGCGCTGCACGATATCGGCAAGATCGGCATTGACGAAGCCATCCTGAATAAGCCCGGCAAGCTGACCGCAGAAGAATTTGCGGTGATCAAGACCCACAGTATGCTGGGCGCAGAGATGCTGCAAAAGACTGAAAGCTTTGCAGACCAGCCGCTGTTGCAGACCGCCTACGAGATCGCCCGCTGGCACCACGAGCGCTGGGACGGCAGGGGATACCCGGACGGGCTGAAGGGGGACGATATCCCCATCAGCGCGCAGCTGGTCTCCATGGCAGATGTGTATGACGCGCTGACCAGCGAGCGATGCTACAAAAAGGCTTTCCCGCACGAAACGGCTGTCCAGATGATCACGAACGGTGAGTGCGGAGCCTTCAACCCGCTGCTGCTGCAGTGCCTGCTGGACGTGCAGGGGGAACTGAAACAGGAAATTTTACAATGGTAATGTGAGGACAATTACGCGTGACAGAACAGCGATTCAACCATAAAATACCCCGCCGTACCTTTTTAAAGGTGTGCGCGGCGGCAGCGGCAGCCGGGCTGACCGCTTGCGGCAAAACACAGGCGGCGGCAGCGCTGCCCGAGCTTACGGTGGGCAGCGATAACTACCCGCCTTTTATCTACCTGAACAATGACAGCACGCCCACCGGCATTGATGTGGACATTGCCACCGAGGCCTTTGCCCGCATAGGGTATGCGGTACGGTTTGAAATCATTGACTGGGAGCAGAAAACCAATCTGGTGGAAAGTGGTGCCATCGACTGCATCTGGAGCTGCTTTTCCATGGATGGGCGGGAGCAGCTGTACCGCTGGGTAGGGCCGTATATGGTCAGCCGTCAGGTGGTGGCGGTCAATGCCGATAGCGGCATTGAAACGCTTGCCGACCTTGCGGGCAAGACCATGATGGTGCAAAGCACCACCAAGCCGGAGGAAATCTTCCTCGCCGGCACCGACCCCCGCATCCCGCAGTTTGGTGAACTGCTGAGCGCCGAGGACCGCAGCGTGCAGTACGCCATGTTGAACTGCGGCTATGTGGACGCCATTGCCGCCCACGAGGCCGCCATTTTGCGGTATATGCAGGATTGCAATGCCAATTTCCGCATTCTGGAGGAGCCGCTGCTGGTCACCGGCATCGGCGTGGCCTTTGCGCTGAACGACACCCGCGGGCTGGACGAAAAGCTGACCGAGACCTTTGCCGCCATGCGCGCCGACGGCACGATGAAGCAGATCGTAGGCAAATATCTGCCGGACCCGGAAAAATATCTGGAGGTGGACGCCCTTGAACCGTAACAAGAAAACGTTCACGCCCAATATGCGGGTGGCGGCGCTCTACCTGCTGATGGGCGTGCTGCTTTTGCTGGCAGTGACCCTCTTCTCCGGGCGGGAGTCCATGCGCGCTACCGAGGAATACTTTGACCGCACCATCAACTTTGTAAAGGTGCAGTCCACCAGCTACGAAAAATATAACGATACCATCACCGCAAAGTCGCTGCGCCGGATGGCGGTCTCGGTGCGGCAGCTGGCCGAAAATGATACCTTGGATCTCTACGACCCCGAAAGCCTCCGGGCAGAAACGGAGTCCCTCTGGCTTACCGGCATTGCCGTGCTGGACGAAAATGGAGAATCACTGTGCGAATATACGGATGGTAATATCGGCTATGCGCAGTTTGCGGAATCGCTGCGAGAGCAAGCCGCGCTGAACGTGCTGCAAAACCCGCAAAAGACCTACCTCAAGCGCATTCTGTTACAGGATGGCACGGCGGTGGATGTTGCCACCCGCCGCGCCGCAGCAGGGGACGCCGTGCTGCTGGCGTACCGGGTGACCCCGCCGGAGTTTGTGGAGGGGACAGCCCTGTCCATCCAGAGCGTGCTGGACGGCTACCCGAAGAACATCAGCGGCACCATCTTTATCGTGCAGGACAACAAGGTGATCGCCGCAAACGACCCGAGCCTCATCGGACTGTACACCACGAACAGCCCGCTGGTGCAGGGCATCCGCAAGGCCGGTGCGCCCGACATTCTGACCCACACCCGCGACTGGGCAAATTCCGGCTGCTATTTCGGGATGTACAGCAACGGACAGAATTTTGATCTGTATCTCTATATCGACGAAAAATCGGTGTTCCGCAATTTCAGCAGCGCACTGCTGACGGCACTGATCTTCTATCTGATCTGTGTGGCAGTGCTGCAAACGCTGCGCCGCCGCTCCATGAAGCTAGCGGAGCAGCAAAAAAGGGAGCAGGAGCAGAAGTATCACGCCCAGCTGGAAGAGCAGAACCGCAAGCTGGAGCTTGCCGTCCGGCACGAGGCAGCGGCAAACCGCGCCAAGCGGGAGTTCTTGTTCAACATGAGCCACGACATCCGCACCCCGATGAACGCCATTATCGGCTTCACCTCGCTGGCGGCGACCCATGTTGATAATAAAGAACAGGTGCTGGACTACCTGAAAAAGATCTCCACCTCCAGCCAGCACCTGCTCTCCCTCATCAACGATGTGCTGGACATGAGCCGTATCGAGAGCGGCAAGGTGAAGATCGAGGAAAAGGCGGTGCATCTGCCGGATCTCGTGCACGATATACGCTCCATCATCCAGCCCAATATCAGCTCCAAGCGCTTAGCGCTGTTCATCGACACCATGGATGTGGTGGACGAGGATATCATCACCGACCCGCTGCGGCTGAATCAGGTGCTGCTGAACATCCTTTCCAATGCCATCAAGTTCACCCCCACCGGCGGCATGGTGAGCATCCGCATTGCTCAGAAGCCCGGCGCGCCCAAGGGCTGCGGCAATTATGAGTTCCGCATCAAGGACAACGGCATCGGCATCAATAAGGAGTTCCAGAAGCACATCTTTGAGGAGTTCACCCGGGAGGAAAGCTCCACCGTCAGCGGTATTCAGGGCACGGGTCTGGGGCTTTCCATCACCAAGAACATCGTAGACCTGATGGGCGGCACCATCGCCCTTGAAAGTGAGCCGGGCAAGGGCAGCGAGTTTATCGTGAACCTCTGCTTTACCCTCAGCGGGCAGAAGGCGGAGATCAAGCAGCTGCCCCAACTGGAAGGGCTGCGGGCACTGGTGGCGGACGACGACACCAACACCTGTCTGAGCGTCAGCACCATGCTTTCCAAGATCGGCATGCGGCCGGAGTGGACCATCTCCGGCAAGGAGGCAGTCATCCGCACCAAGTACGCCGTGGAGCAGGGCGATGCTTTCAGCGTGTATATCATCGACTGGCTCATCCCGGATATGAACGGCATCGAGATCGTGCGGCAGATCCGCAAGGTCATCGGGGACAGCTGCCCCATCATCATCCTGACCGCCTATGACTGGGCGGATATCGAGGAGGAGGCGCGCGCCGCCGGTGTGACCGCTTTCTGCGAAAAGCCGCTCTTCCTCTCGGAGCTGCGCAAGGTGCTGGCAGAGCCCTTCCGGGTGCAGCCGGAGCAGACGACTGCCCCGCAGCCCAAGGCAGACTTCAGCGGTAAGCACCTGCTGCTGGTGGAGGATAACGCCCTGAACCGGGAGATTGCCATAGAGATCTTAAAGGAAGCGGGCTTCCTTGTGGATACCGCCGGAGACGGCGTTGAAGCAGTGGAAAAGATGGAGCAGTCCGCGCCCGGGCAGTATGACCTGATCTTAATGGACATCCAGATGCCCCGGATGGACGGCTACGAAGCCACCCGGCGGATCCGCGCCCTGCCCGACCCCCGCAAGGCGGGCATCCCCATTTTTGCCATGACCGCCAACGCCTTTGAGGAGGACAAGCAGAACGCCCTGAATGCGGGCATGAACGGCCATATCGCAAAGCCGCTGGATATCCCGCACCTGCTGAAGGTGCTGGAAGAAGCGCTGAAATAAGAATCCTCTCAGTCATCGCTGCACGATGACGGCTCCCCCGAAAGGGGGAGCTTTTTTGTTTCTGCCGGTCAGCATCTTTCCGCTCACGCGGTTTCATCTTCCTGCATAGGATGGTGCACAGCGGAAAAGGGGAGATGACGACATGAGGCAGACAAAGCGGTTTGCGGTGGTGGGCAGCGATGCCCGGCAGGCGGCGGCAGGGCGTGCACTGACGCGGGCGGGGTATACGGTGGGCGGCGTGCAGCAGCTGCCGCAGGCAGACTGCATCCTGCTGCCGCTCCCGCTGGAACAGGCTGATTTGCCGCTGACGCAGCTGCTGGGCATGGCAAAGCCCGGGGCGCTGGCGCTGGGCGGTAAGGTGACGGACAGCGCAAGGACCATCGCCCGGGCGGCGGGGGTGGAACTGGTGGACTACTTTGCCCGCCCGGAGCTGACCGTGTATAACGCCATCCCCACCGCCGAGGGCTGCATCGGCATTCTGCTGGAACGGCGCAGCCGTACCCTGTGGGGCGCGGCGGTGCTGGTGCTGGGCTTTGGCCCGGTGGGGCGGGCGCTTGCGGTGCGTCTGGCGGCGCTGGGCGCGCGGGTGACCGTGGCGGCACGCCGCCCGGTGCAGCGGGCGATGGCGGAGGAACTGGGTCTGCGGGCGGTGCCGCTGACAGACCTTGCCGCCGCAGCTGCCGCCTTTGATACGGTGGTGAACACCATCCCCGCGCCGGTGCTGACGGCGGCAGTGCTGGCGGCGCTGCCGAAGGGGTGCCTGATCGTGGATCTGGCCTCAAAACCCGGCGGCACGGACTTTGCCGCCGCCCGGCGGCTGGGGCACACGGCGCTGCACGCGCTGAGCCTGCCGACGGTCTGGGCGCCGGAAACGGCAGGGGAGGCGCTGGCGCGCACGGTGCAGACCATTTTGCAGGAGCGGGAGGGAACAATATGACCACAGAGAAAAAGGGCTGTCTTGCCTTTGCGGTGTGCGGCAGCTTTTGCACGTTGGAGGACGCCTTGGGCGCGGCGCAGGCGCTGACGGCACAGGGCTGGACGCTGCTGCCCGTCATGAGCTTTGCCGCGCAGCAGGATACCCGGTTCGGCACCGGGGAAAGCTGGCGGCAGCGCTTACAGGCCGTTACCGGGCAGCCGGTGCTGGACACCCTGCAGGCGGTGGAGCCGCTGGGCCCCCGGCGGCTGGCGCAGGCGCTGGTGGTTGCCCCCTGCACCGGCGCAACGCTGGCGCGGCTGGCGGCGGGACTTTCGGATACGCCGGTGACCCTTGCCGCCAAAAGCCTGCTGCGGGTGGGCAGCCCGGTGGTGCTGGCAGTCTCTACCAACGACGGCCTTGGCGCCTCCGGCGAAAATATGGCGCGGTTGTGCCAGCGCAAGCACTATTACTTTGTGCCCTACGGGCAGGACGACCCCTTTGCCAAGCCCCAGAGCCTGAAGGCCGACCTTGCCCTGCTGCCCGCCGCCGTGGACGCCGCTTTGCGGGGTGAGCAGCTGCAACCGGTGCTGCTGGGACAAAGGAATGTGTAAATCTCTTTTCAGCGGGGAAAAAATGTGGTATACTTCAAATGATGTCTTGTCGGCATAAAACGGATAAGCGGAGAATACCAGATGAAAAAATTTACCGCAGCACTGTGCACCGTGCTGCTTTTGATAGGCGCTGTGCTGGTGCCCGGCGCGGCAGCAGCCGGCCCGGCGCTGGCCAATACCCGGGCATACTGCATCATGGATGCAGACACCGGCCTTGTGCTGGCGCAGCAGAATATGGACGAGGAACTGCACCCGGCCTCCATTACCAAAGTAATGACCCTTGGTCTTGCCTGCGAGAAGGCGCAGGGGGACTGGGACGATGTAAAGCTGACCGTGACCCACGAGGACGTCTACTCGCTGGCGGGCACGGATTCCAGCCATATTGCCCTGCGGGAAGGGGAAGAAGTTCCCCTGGCGGATGCGCTGTACGCCACCCAGATGGCCAGCGCCAACGACGGCGCCAACCTGCTGGCGGAGTATTTCGGCGGCGGCACCATCGCGGACGGCGTAGCGGCCATGAATGCACAGGTGGAGGAACTTGGCCTTGCCCACACCCACTTTTCAAACCCCCATGGCATCAGCGATGAGGACCACTACACCAGCTGCTACGATATGGCACAGATTTTGCGCTGGGCGCTGCAGCAGCCGGGGTTTGAGGACTTGTTCACCCGCAACGAGATGTACACCATGCAGCCCACCAACATCCAGCCGGTGACCCGCTACTTCTCCCAGCAGGATAAGATTCGCATCGGCTCCAGCCGCTACCATATCGACAGTGTGCTGGGCTCCAAGCTGGGCTATACCAACACCGCCCGGTACAGCTATGTCTGTCTGGCGGAGCAGGACGGGGTGCGGCTGATCTGCGCGACCATGCAAAGCCAGCTGAGCACCGATAAATATAACGATATGCGCACCCTGCTGGACTACGCCTTTTCCACCTATAAAAGCTACACCCAGCTGCCCGGCGGCACAGTCACCGCACAGCTGGCTGTGGCGGGCGGCGGGCAGAGCCTTGGCACCGTTACCGTAGCCGACCCCGGGGTGAAGCTGCTGCTGGCCGAGGGCTTATCCGCGCAGGATGTGACCGTGGATCTGGAGCTGCCGGAGCAGTATCTGCTGGGCGCAGAGCCCGCCGTGTATGCGGTGTACACCCTGAACGGCGGCGCGCAGCAGGAGAGCACCAGTGTGCGGGTAAAGGCGGAGATCACCGGTCTGGCGGAATTGCTGGAGCAGAGCGTCGGCACAAAGCTGGAAGCCGCCAGGGACGTGGAACCGGGCAGCAGCGCATGGCTGCTGGCGGGCATCTCGGTGGGGTGCACCATAGGTGCAGCCGTGGTTACCGTACTGGTGCTGCGGGTACATTCCCGCCTGAAAAAGCGCCGCAAAACGGCAAGGCACCATAAAAAAGCGTAAAAGCCTGTTCAAAACCAGACTTTTCCAGATAAAGAAAAAGCTTTCAGAAAAAAAGAGAGGTACAATATCATGGGTAAGTTTATTTTTACGCAGACCGAGATCCCCGGCGTGGTGGTCATTGAGCCGCAGGTGTTCGGCGACGACCGCGGCTATTTTATGGAGACCTACCAGAAGGACCAGTTCGCAGAGGCCGGTATCGACAAGGAATTTGTGCAGGACAACCAGAGCCGCTCCACCCGGGGCGTGCTGCGCGGGCTGCACTTCCAGAAGAACCACACCCAGGGCAAGCTGGTGCGCGTGACCAAGGGCGAGGTGTACGATGTGGCCGTGGACTGCCGCCCCCACAGCGCCACCTTTGGCAAGTGGGTGGGCGTGA
>OLQV01003002.1_pt1 | contig 10502 bp, 10 predicted proteins | sample 1672371 | NCBI WGS metagenome assembly OLQV01 (sample SAMEA3136676, study PRJEB25190) | human gut metagenome
AAGAAAAAGTTTTATTTGCAATTACTCTTTGCTCTGTACAGGTATTAATATAACCGGAAAATGTGAGAAATATGTGGTGAGAATTTGAAAAAAATGTGAAATAGATGGAAATTTAAAGTGAACAGGAACAACAATCCTCTGGAAAATGGGAGAAAGTATTAGATTATGAATATACAGATTTTTGGTACAAAGAAAAACTTCGACAGCAAAAAAGCAGAACGCTACTTCAAAGAACGGGGAATTAAATATCAGTTTATAAATATGAAAGAAAAAGGCTTAAGTAAAGGTGAATTCCAGTCTGTCTGCCAGGCAGTTGGTGGTTATAACAAGCTGATAGATACTGACTGCAAGGATAAAGACCTGCTGGCATTGATCACTTATATCGCAGAGGAAGACAAGGCAGAGAAAATTCTCGAAAACCAGAGCATCATCAAAGTTCCTGTGGTAAGAAACGGAAAACAGGCGACAGTAGGATATCAGCCGGAGATCTGGAAGAGTTGGAAGTGATAGTTATAGCCTTTTACAAGCTTTCAGATTTTACAATATTATATTGAAGAAAATAGCTGTTTGACATATTTATATGTGTTATAATATAAAATTATTATAGAAGTTACTTTATATTATATTGTTGTGCGACAGATATAATGAACTGATTTATAAAAATGGAAATATTGAGGTGATGGAAATGCCATTAACAAAGATTGCAGCAGAGAATTTTACAGTATTTGAAGATATAAAGATTCCTTTTTGTGAAGGATTAAATGTATTAGTTGGTGAAAATGGTGTGGGAAAGACTCATATTATGAAATTAGCCTATGCAGCATGTCAGGCTTCTAAACATGATGTGTCTTTTTCGCAGAAAACAACAATGTTATTTCGTCCTGATCAGTCTGGAATTGGACGTCTGGTAAACAGAGGAAAGAGTGGAAGCAATAAAGCCATGGTTTCTGTGGAATCTGATACTGCCAAAATAGGAATGACATTTTCAACCAAGACACGAAAATGGGATGCAGAGATTAATTCAGAAGAGAAATGGGAAAAGCAGATGTCTGATCTCACAAGCGTATTTATTCCGGCAAAAGAGATTTTATCAAATGCCTGGAATCTGGATGCTGCAGTAAAAATGGGAAATGTGGAATTTGATGATACGTATCTGGATATTATTGCGGCTGCCAAAATTGACATTTCCAGAGGAGTGGATTCAACCGTAAGGAAAAAATATCTGGATATTTTACAGAAAATCAGTAATGGGAAAGTAACATTGCATGAGGATCGTTTTTATTTAAAACCTGGTACACAGGCAAAGTTAGAATTTAATTTGGTAGCAGAAGGATTACGTAAAATTGCTCTTTTATGGCAGTTGATAAAAAACGGGACACTGGAGAAGGGATCCGTTTTGTTTTGGGACGAGCCAGAAGCAAATATCAATCCGAAATATATTCCGGTGCTGGCAGAATTGCTGATCATGCTGGAGACAGAAGGTGTACAGATTTTTGTTTCTACACATGACTATTTTTTGTCCAAATATATTGAAGTAAAGCGGAGACAGGACAGCAAAGTGCAGTACATTTCCTTATATAAAAATGAAAACAGCAAAGTATTATGTGAGATAGCGCCGGAATTTGAATTGTTGGAACATAATGCAATTATGGATACATTCCGTCAGTTGTATAGAGAAGAAATTGGGGTGGCATTAAAGTGAGCGTTATACCAGAATCAGGAATGAATTTTGGAAAATATGATAAAAAAGATTTATTTCATATTGAGACATCTGAAATTTATAAAAAACTTGGAGATGGAATCCCAACAGTTGAGTTTATTCTGAAATATAATGGAAATAATATAGTGTTTCTGGAAGCAAAGAAAAGTTGTCCAAATGTGGCGAATCGATATGAATCAAAAGAAAAAGAACTGAAATTCGAAGAATATTATGGTTCAATAACTGAGAAGTTTATATCATCTTTGCAGATATATCTGGCGGCAATTATGAACAGATATCAGGATACGTCAGAGATAGGAGACAATCTTCGATCAGTAAGCAATATGAAAGATGTAAAATTAAAATTTATTCTGGTTGTAAAAAACGCAGAAGATATTACGTGGCTAGCTGGGCCATTGGCAGAATTAAGAGCCAGATTGCTTAAGGTCAGAAAAATATGGGGCGTTGAGGTGGTTGTTTTAAATGAAGAACTTGCTGGAGAATATAATCTAACGTGTTAGAGCGTGAAATCAGTACTTTTTTGGTTGCATGAAATAAGAACTATATGCTAGGAGATGATAAAATGACAAAAATCAGAATCATAAAGAAAAATAATGACTGCAGCATGGAATACGAAGTAGGTGATATTTGCGAGGTCACAGGCACCTGGTATGGCGGCGTCCACATCAATGGCCGTTCCGGAATCCCGGTTTCCCTTGATAAAGAAGAATATATGGAACTCAACACAGAACCAGAACCGGAAGAACCTGACAGTGCGGAAAATGAAAACACTTTGGAAACACCGGAACACGATATTCATGCAGGCGACATTGTACAGCATTTCAAAAGAGAATGGGTATCCCCGGATACTTCCGAATATCTCTATAAAGTCCTTGCAGTAGCCCATCACACAGAAAACGGTGAAAAACTGATGATCTACCAGGCACTCTACGCACCCTTCAAAATCTGTGCCAGACCCTATGATATGTTTATGAGTGAAGTAGACAGAGACAAATATCCGGATATTAAACAGAAGTACAGATTTGAAAAATATACTGAAAAATAGATGATTGATACTTTATGGAATTGCTATAGTAAAACAGGCACTTCTGCCTGTACAAAAATATTTTGTCGTTGTATAGTAATAACAAATAATAACAGCACACGTTTCCAGAGATTTTATAGCATTATCTGAAAAAATGTGCAGAAAGAACGAAAGGGAAGGAAATATGCAGAAGGTATTAGTAGTTGTAGACATGCAGAATGACTTCATCGACGGAGCTCTTGGAACAAAAGAGGCAGTTGCCATTGTACCTGGTGTAAAAGAGAAAATCGAAAATTTTGATGGAGTTGTTCTTTTTACCAGAGACACCCATGAGACTTACTATCTTGACACCCAGGAAGGAAAGAAGCTTCCTGTACCGCACTGTATCCGTGACACCGAAGGATGGCAGATCAGAAGCGAATTAGATGCACTCAGAAAAACAGAACCCATTGATAAAGAAACCTTTGGTTCCACAGACCTTGCAGGAGAACTGGTGGCAATGAATGAGGATAATGAAATCGAAAGTATCACATTCGTAGGTTTATGCACAGACATCTGTGTTATTTCCAATGCACTTCTGGCAAAAGCATCTCTCCCGGAAGTTCCGATTATCGTAGACGCTAAATGCTGCGCAGGCGTAACACCGGAAAGTCATGAGAATGCACTGAAAGCAATGGAAGTATGCCAGATCCAGATTGACAGATAAACTGCAGAGCAGTTATTCAGTTATAAACAAGCAGTAAAGCAGATGATTTTATCCACCTGACAATTCAGATATGAGGAGTGACAAATGAAGACAATTACACGAGATGAGGCATTCACATTATTAAAGAAATACAACAAGGATCCCTTCCACATTCAGCATGCCCTGACTGTAGAAGCAGTAATGAAATGGTACGCCAATGAGCTTGGTTATGGCGAAGATGCAGAATACTGGGGAATTGTAGGACTCCTCCATGACATCGACTTTGAACTATATCCGGAAGAACACTGTCTGAAAGCTCCGGAAATGCTCCGCGAAGCAGGCGTAGGCGAAGACTTGATCCATTCAGTTGTATCCCATGGCTATGGCATCACAGTAGGATGTGGCGCAACTATTGACGTAGCACCGGAACACGAAATGGAAAAAGTACTCTTTGCAGCAGACGAACTTACAGGACTTATCTGGGCAGCAGCACTTATGAGACCATCCAAAAGCACAAAAGACATGGAACTCAAATCCCTCAAGAAGAAATACAAGAGCAAAGGCTTCGCAGCAGGATGCTCCAGAGAAGTCATCGAGCGAGGAGCCGAACAACTCGGCTGGGAACTGCAGAAGCTGCTAACTATGACACTGCAGGCAATGGCAGACTGCGAGGATGAGATTAAGTCGGAGATGGATGCGGAAGAGTAATGGAATGTCTGATTTATTGACTTATTACCAGAAATGAATGATGGTATCAGAGAACCAGACTGTATGTAGGGGAAGAAACCTATGTACAGTCTGGCTTTCTTTTTTATATGGAAGTTGATGAAAGAGAAAAGATATCAAAAAAGAAATATGCAACAGTTTTTGCGTATTATAGATAAGTGAATATAACAAAAAATGTCTGACGAAAATTGTTGCTGTTTATGTCAAAAAAATGTATAATATGTCACAAAGAAGTTAGATTTATCAGAAAAATTAAGGCATAAGAAACAAAACAGGTATTTTGCAGATAAAACAGGAGTGAAATCAGTGCTGGATGGCATTTGGTGAGTGAACATATGGCAGATATAGATAAAACATTAAAATATTACAACGAAAATGCGCAGCCTTTTGCTTCTGGGACTGTTTCAGTAAAGTTTACAGAAGTGCAAGATAAATTTCTGGAGAAACTTAACCCAGATGCGTATATTCTTGATTTTGGCTGCGGTGCAGGTAGAGATACAAAGTACTTTCTGAGTCGTGGATATCAGGTGGATGCAGTTGATGGTTCAGAACAATTGTGTCGGATTGCAAGTGAATATACGGGAATCAAAGTCAGACAGAAGTTGTTTCAGGAATTGGATGAAAAAGAAAAATATGATGGCATATGGGCTTGTGCATCTATTCTCCATTTGCCGAAAAAACAACTGCGTGAAGTTTTGAAAAATATGTATGCAGCATTGAAATCGAAAGGATGGATTTATACCTCTTTTAAATATGGAGAATTTGAAGGTGAACGAAACGGAAGATATTTTACCGATTTTACGACAGATACATTTAAAGATTTCATACATGACATGCATGGCCTTAAAATAGAAGAACAATGGATTACAGGAGATGTCCGACCGGGAAGAGGTGAGGAAAAATGGCTGAATTTACTTCTGCAGAAAAAGTAAACATCGGGTATGAAAACGAATATTCCACAGATGCAATGACCGGTGGACCGGATAAAAGAAGACAGCTATATTATCAGCTGATCCAGAGTATGAAAAAAGCAGAAAGCGTTGATATCATTGTTTCTTTTCTTATGGAATCCGGAGTGAGAATGCTGCTGAAAGAACTGGAACATACTTTGAAACGTGGAGCCAAAATCCGAATCCTGACAGGAAACTACCTTGGAATTACACAGCCATCAGCACTATATCTGATCAAAAGGAAACTTGGCAACAGAGCTGACCTTAGATTTTACTGTGAAAAAGGACGATCTTTTCACCCAAAGTCTTATATTTTCCATTATGCAGACTACAGCGAACTTTACATAGGATCATCTAATATTTCAAGAAGTGCACTGACTTTAGGAATAGAATGGAACTACCGTTTCAGCAGCAAAAAAGATCCGGAAAACTATGCTGAATTTTTTCATACATTTGAAGACCTGTTTGAAAACCATTCCATCATAATTGATGATAAAGAACTAAAAAGATATTCCCAGAACTGGCATCGTCCAGCAGTTACGAAAGATCTTGATAAATATGACTCTGAACAGGATACAGAAGATACCAAAATAAAACCAATGTATGAACCAAGAGGTGCGCAGATTGAAGCTCTTTGTGCATTGGAAGATACAAGAGCAGAAGGAGCAAAGAAAGCGCTTATTCACGCTGCAACAGGTATCGGAAAAACTTATCTGGCAGCATTTGATTCCAAAACATATGAAAAGGTTCTGTTTGTTGCACACAGAGAGGAAATCCTGAAACAGGCAGCAGAATCTTTCCGAAATGTAAGAAGTTCTGAGGATTATGGATTCTTTACAGGAGATGAGAAATGCACGGATAAATCCGTTATTTTTGCTTCAGTAGCAACACTTGGAAAAACAGAATACCTGAATGAAAAATACTTTGCACCAGATTATTTTAACTACGTGGTGATTGATGAATTCCATCATGCAGTTAATAATCAGTACAGAAAAATCATAGAATATTTCAAACAGCAATTTCTTCTTGGACTGACAGCAACCCCTGAGAGAATGGATGGCAAAAATATATATGAGATATGCGATTATAATGTGCCGTATGAGATTTCATTAAAAGATGGCATCAATAAAGGAATGCTGGTTCCATTTCATTATTATGGAATTTACGACGAAACTGACTACACAAAATTGCATGTGGTCAGAGGAAAATACGTAGAAGAAGAGTTGAATAAAACATACATAGGAAACGTTTACAGACATGATCTGATTTATAAATATTACTGTAAATATGGTTCAAAACAGGCATTAGGGTTCTGCTGTTCCAGAAAACATGCAGAAGAAATGGCAAAGGAATTCAGCAGAAGAGGAATCCCGTCGGCAGCAGTTTACAGCAATGCGGACGGAAAATTCTCCATGGACAGAACAGAAGCAATTGAGAAACTGGAAAGCAGAAAAATCAAAGTCATCTTTTCTGTGGATATGTTCAATGAAGGCGTAGATATTCCGTCAGTAGACATGGTAATGTTCCTCCGTCCGACAGAATCTCCAGTTGTATTTCTGCAGCAGCTTGGAAGAGGTTTACGGAGAAGTAAAGGAAAAGAATATCTCAATGTTCTGGACTTTATTGGCAATTACGAAAAAGCAGGAAGAGTCAGATACTTACTGACAGGAAAAAATAAAGTAGAGAAACAAGCTTATTCTCCGGCAGATAAAACGAATTATCCTGATGATTGTTTTGTTGACTTTGATATGAAACTAATTGATCTGTTTGCAGAAATGGACAAGAAACAACAACCACTTAAAGATCAGATAAAAAAAGAATATTTCAGAGTAAAAGAATTACTTGGCAAACAGCCATCCAGAATGGATTTATTTACATATATGGATGATGACGTTTATCAGAAGGCAATTGCACGCTCAAGTGAGAATTCATTTAAAAAGTATCTGGAATATCTGAATGAATTAAATGAACTTACAGATGAACAAAAAAGTTTTTGCCAGGGAATAGGAAAAGAATTCATAAAATTACTGGAAAATACCAATATGACCAAAGTATATAAAATGCCAGTACTGATGGCTTTCTATAATCATGGTGACATAAGAATGGAAGTAACAGAAACAGAACTTCTGGCAAGTTGGAAAGAATTCTTCTCTACAGGAACAAACTGGAAAGATCTGGATACAGGGATTACATATGAGCAGTATTGCAAAACTTCGGATAAAGATCATATTAAAAGAATTATTAAGATGCCGGTGAACTTCTTAGTGAAATCAGGAAAAGGATTCTTTGTGAAAAAGGAAGGGTCAGCGCTGGCATTAAGGGATGAAATGAAAGGAATCATAAAGAATCCAGTATTAGCAGAGCAGATGAAAGATGTAATTGAGTATAGGACAATGGATTATTATCAGAGACGATATAAAGAACAAATGACAGCTTTTTTACAGTGATGGAGAGATGCGTATGGAAGCAGAAAATTATGTATATAAAAAAGAGATAGATTGGTCTACATTAATGGAAGGATTCACATTGCCATTGGATAACCAAGTAATCTTTTTACACAATATGGAAAACTTTTTGCAACGTGGAGAGTCTAAAATTATTCATTTTTTCATGAATGGAAAAACGTATGATGCGAAAATAGTTAATGTAAATAATTCGGTAGAAAAGAGAAAAAAAGATGCATATCAAATCAGATATACAAGAAATGGCGAATTGGCACAGGCGTTACAGCAATACTTTTTCAAAAGTATGAGTTATATAAAGACAATTCGTGAAAGCAGAGATCCGAAAGACAGGAGCTATATAAAAGTGCCGGAAGGATTAAAAGAATATCTCGCTATTTATACGACTGAATATGAGGATACTTTTTTACTTGAACCAATTGCACAGGACGATTTTCAGGTTATGAAAAGAGCTATTCAAGGAATGCGGGAACGTTCTGTAGAGAATGAAATAGAATATGAACTTGAAGATGAAAATAGTGGTGTAGAAAAGAGATTACAGATTGTCAAGATTCGTAAATTGAACAGAAAAATAGGCGAAAATCTGAAACTGTTATATGGATACCGTTGCCAAATATGCGGTCAGATAACTGGTGAAAAATATGGTTCGCATATAGCGGAGGCACATCATATTGATTATTTTGTTAATAGTTTGAATAATGATGCGAATAATCAAATGATTGTTTGTCCAAACCATCATAGTGTTATACATGATGCAAATCCGGTATTTAATCGGAAGAGAATGATATATAGATTTGCTAATGGAATAGAAGAAAAAATTAAAGTTAATAAACATTTGATGTAATTTAAATAAAAAATGAAGAGAATAAGCAAGTAATGGAATGATGGGTGACAGATATATTGCTGTTTGATAAAGTTGTATGAGTAATTAAATTAGAATGATATGGTATTGAAAAAACAGAAAATAATACAAAAAATATTGATATTTATGAGGAAATATAATGGAGATTAAAGAAATTATTGAAAAAATTCCTGATATTAAAGTACTTTCAGGTCCTTTTCAAGGTGGACAGAAAGAAGTATATAAATGTGAAATTAATGGTAAAGAAAATGCGTTAAAATTCATTAAATCGACTGTAGCTGGAGATGAAGGAGAAATACGATGCGAACGAGAAATAAATACTTTATCAATGTGTAATTCAAAACATTTAATTAAATTGGGAGAAATTCCCTATACAGAGGTGTCTGAAGGAAGTAATCATATTGTTTATTATTCCGAAGAATGGGTACAAGGATATGAATTATATTCATTGTTGTCTGGAAATAAGTTGTTAACTGAAGCATTTGCAAAAAAGTTAGCGATAGAAATATCCTTTGCTATAGAAGAATTATGGAAACATAATAAAATTCATAGAGATATTAAACCCTTAAACATAATGTATGATGAATGTAATGATAGATTTGTTCTTTTGGATTTAGGAATGGTTTTTGATTCTGCAGAAGATGCATTAACAAGATATGGTTGTATACCTGGAACGGTGGGATATTTTTCACCAGAACAATTTGATTTATCTAGAAAGAATGATCTTGATTTCAGGTCAGATCTTTTTTGCTTGGGTATTGTTCTTTATCAAATGTTAACGGGAATTCATCCATTTATAAAAAAGGGCGATACGAATCAAGATGTGTTCACAAAAATAAAAACATTGACACCACCATCAATCAGGGAATATCGATCAGATATATCCATGGAATTTGAAAAAGTAATTTTTCGTTTATTAAGAAAAAGACCAAGTGAAAGATATAGAAACACAAAACTTCTAAGAGATGCAATTACAGGAGGACAATAATTATATGGGATTATTAGCTCAGCATGCTTATGGTAAATCAAAAAAAATAAGTGTTGGTTTAGAAAATAAATTTTTGAATGGTGTGATTTTAAGCCCAAAGGCTGAAAAACCAGAAAAATTAAAGGAGTTCATTGATGAATTAAATTCTCTGGATATAGCAGTTTACTTTGATCCACAATTTTATATGTGCGCATTTGAGGGAAGTATATCTCTGGGTAAATTGGAAAGTTACGATTTTTGGCGTGATAATGAGATTACAAAGAAGTATCTTTCAGTTCCTCAAAATGTACGGGGAGTTGTAACTAGATATGTTGATTATCAAACGGAAGTGGATTTGAAAAATATTGTTTCACCTAATGTGTTTTTTGAAAGTTTTGATAGTAGAATGAGTCAAATATCGTTATCTTTAGCAAATGAAAGTATTTCTATGTGTGGTGATAAGGAATTATACATTAGTTTATGTATTAATGAAGCTGCTTTTTCAAATTTTAATGATGAATGTGAATTTTTAGATATAATAAGTTTATTTGAGGTAAAGGGATTTTATATCATTATTGAACGGAATACTAATGAAAATCCTAATATAATTGAATCTGAAAAAATGGCTAATATAATGTATTTTTTATATAATTTAGCTGAGATAAATGGATTTGATGTTATTTTGGGTTATAGTGATTATGTTGGCTTACCCTTTTATACATCAGGCATTAAACATATTGCTACAGGGTGGTATGAAAATACTAGAAAATTTGATCGTAATAATTTTTATCAAAAAGATGGCATGCGTAGACCAAATAAAAGATACTACTCAAATAAATTACTTAATTCCATTCTATTGATTCCTGAATTACAAATGATACAAGAAAAAAATTTATTAGGTTCTGTATTGTCGCAGACACAATATGATCATTACATGTACAATGATTTGGCAGGTTCTCTATGGACAGATAGTTATAGTTGTTTATCTAGATGGGAAGCTGAGAATCAGATATTAAAGGCAATTGATCAGCAACGAACGATATATAAAAAAATTGAATTTATGAAGCAAAAAATATATGATGCTAAGTATATATATAGCTTTTTGC
>OLQV01003006.1_pt1 | contig 10476 bp, 9 predicted proteins | sample 1672371 | NCBI WGS metagenome assembly OLQV01 (sample SAMEA3136676, study PRJEB25190) | human gut metagenome
ATTTCTTGAAACGCTCGTCATAGCCGCCCGCATCCATCGGGGATACCAGGTGACCTACACACCAGGACACAAGAAGGCCGCTGCCCTCATAAAAGCCGTCGGCCCTGGATGAAGCACCCAGGGCCGACGCGATAGATTTTGCCACGCTCGGTTTTTCTGCGATAATCAGTTTACTCATTCGATTCCTCCTAACATTGATTTGCTGTCATTTTGTGATATAATTTAATTATTCTAAGAGAAAAGGGTGATTAAATGTCCCAACTTGATAGCTATCGGAATACTCTTATGCGGAAAAGGGAAGAAGCGGCAAAGCTGAGCCAAGATTTGGCAAAAGAGCAAGCAAAGTTATCCCCGCTACAAAGCAAAATTATATCCGCTAAAAGTGCAATAAGTAGAACAAAAAATCAAGCTACAATTAAATCCCGACTTGGCGACATTGATCGCGCTAACAAGTCAATCGCTGATGTGCAAAAAAAGATTGGTGATATTCAAAAGAAAATTGCTGCCAAAGAAAAAGAGGTAGCCACGGCCGAAAAGAATTATCGGAATGAGGAAGTTCGGGTTCAAAAAAGACAGGAAGCCGAAGATAAAAAACGTATGCAGGAAGCTGATCGTCAAGCGCGACAGTTGGAACAGCGTCTCCGAGAGAATGAGAGAATGCAGCGGCAGATGCAACAAGATATTGAACAGTTGCAGACAGTACCGAATGTTATAACTATTTTATTTCTTGCTGCCAATCCAGCAGGAACAACCCCTTTGCAACTTGATGAAGAGGCACGTTCTATCCAGCAAAAGATACGTATGGCTGATTACCGAGATTCTATCCGGTTTGAAAGTCGGTGGGCTACTCGTTCTGGCGATATACTCCAGGAAATCAATGAAACTAATCCCACGATTGTCCATTTCAGCGGTCACGGAACAGAAAATGGCGACCTTGTTTTGCTGAATCCTGATGGTAGCGCCAAACTGGTTAGCAAAGAGGCTATTTCTATGGCAATGTCAACCGCATCAGATACTATTAGACTTGTTGTTTTTAATGCATGCTTTTCAGAACCTCAAGCTGAAAGCGTTATTGAGAATATTGACGCTGCAATAGGAATGTCTACTTCCATAGGTGATGAGGCCGCTTGCATATTTGCATCCCAGCTATATTCATCTATTGGTTTTGGTCGTTCACTACAAATCTCATTTAATCAAGCACTTGCACAACTCATGTTGGAAGGCATTCCCGAAGATAAAACTCCAAAGCTTTATGTTAAGGATTCTATGGATGCAAATGAAATTATCCTTGTCCAGCCAGACTGACCATTTCAAAGGCCACCGCTATTAGCGGTGGCCTTACCATTATTTTTCACGCTCAATCCTGCTCGTCCTCATTGACCGTTTCTTCATCCTCAAAATCGTAATCGTCGGGATCAGTGCTGACCTTCACGCCCTGCTTCGGCTTGATGAATTTCACATAGGCGAAGGCTCCACCGCCTGCCAGCGCCAGCAGCAGAACGATGACCAGCAGACCGCCGCTGCTCTTTTTCTCCGGCTGCTCCGGTTCAGGCTCCGGCTCTACCAACGTCTCCTTGCCGATGCACTCAGAGAGATTGTTCTTGCAGACAGGGCAATTCGTGTTCACCGCGCCAGCTACACATCTTTCCTTGCAGTTGCAGACGGCAGGCGTCTCCGCTGCGGGAGCATCATCGCCCATGAGCGTCAAAAGATCAGCCTCATCCACCTGGTTCAGAAAATGTACGGTTTCCTCGCCCTCGTCGTCACGGTCGATAATGAGATAGAACACGTTGCCGTTCCTCGTTTCCACCGTGATAAACTGCTTGCCGCTCCGGGTGCTGCTGCCGATATCGTCGATCAGCGACAGGTTCCCGTCCGGCGTCAGAGCGGCGCCGCCGCTGCTGTCCATAAGCTGCTCAAACAGCTCGCTCAATTTATCGGGATCAATGGAGAAGGGAAAATTACTGTCATTTTCGCCGCCCGTGTCGCTGAGCGTCATATAGCCGGAATAGACATAGCCGATCTTCTCCGGCAGCCGGACCATATACCAGTCGCCGTCCGTACCCACGACCTCTACCACCGTTCCGTTCGGGAGCTGCGTAAAAGCGTAGTTATCCAGCCCGGCGCCCGTGCGGACATTCAGCTTGCCGCCGTTGGTGGTAACGGTGCCGGTCTTGCCGGATTTCTCCGTGCCGATAGAGCCGAACAGCGCGGAGATCAGTTCGGAGAGATTGCCCCCGGTAATATCCGCACTGTCAGTCGGTTCCGTCTGTGCTTCGGAGGTGGTGGTTGCCTCCCCATCGCTTGCAAAAGCGGCCGTGGAAAAGGCCGTCATGCAGAGCATAACGGCCAGCAGTACCGCAAATGTGCGGATCATGTGCTTATTCTTCATCATCGGCGCCCTCCATCGTGTCGGGATCAGCAGCGGCCTCCATTTCCATCATCCCTTCCGGCAGGGAGATCATGCCGCTGGCGTAGGCACGCAGGAAGGCGGTCAGCTCCTTGTTGTCCATGTGGATAGCCTTAACCATGCGGACGATCTCCAGGTTTTCTTCCTCCGCAAGCTGCGCCTCCAGCGCACGAAGGCGCTTCTGCTGCTCCGTGATTTTCTCCCGGACCTTCTCAATGTCACGACGGATCTTCTCAGTAGTTGCCATAGATCAATTTACCTCCATATCATTTGTTAGTTGTACGGCGGTCTGCCGTAGGCGTAAAAGTGTTGCTGCCAGTAGCTTGTATTGAGCCTCGCGTACTGGATCGGGTCGCCGCAATGCAGAAACATGGGGTTGCCCGCTTCGTCCAGGCCCACATAGAAGCCGACATGGGAAATGCCCGCGGTATCATAGGTCCCAACGAAAAACACCAGGTCGCCCGGCTGCGGATCGGATACCCGCGTGGAAATGTTGTATAGGCCCTGGGCTCCCAACCGCCCGGTATTGCATAGGCCGCTGTTGGTCAGAACATAGCTGACAAAGCCGCTGCAATCAAACGAGGTGGACGGACTGCTGCCGCCCCAGATGTAGGGATATCCCAAATACTTTTCCGCCTCCGTAATAAGCGCCGCAAAGCGTTCATCGGAGAGATATTCCGCAGGGATTTCATAGTCCTCCGGCGGGTTCGTGATGTACTTGTCCACATACCCGGAGGACGGGAACCGATCAGAGCGGTTCCCCAGCGTGGACATATACACGGCGTACATGGAAAGCGTTTCGGTGTCCATGATGTAGACGGGAACATGGCTCAGATCGAAGTTTTCAAGCTCCACGGTGCAGATGTAATACGTGTATGGAACGTCCACTTCATACTCGTTGCCCTCGCTGTCCGTCCTCGTCTCTGTGCGGTAGCGGGTTTCCGTGGTGACCGTCTCGGTAAGGATATATTGCTTGTCGTACAGCATTTGAAGATCGTCCTGTACCTGGTCAATGGTGAACTGGCCCTCATGGAGCGACGACAGGATGGACAGCAGCACGTATGGATCGTGCTTGATCTCGTCCAGATCAAAATGATACTCGTCGTAGTCGTGGGTCTGCTCATAGGCGTCCAGATACTCCCGTAATTCATCCTCCATTGCACAGTAGGCGGCCTCCGCCGCCAGCAGGTCAGCATCCTCGGAGAGATAGGAGGAGGCCACAATGTTGGACACGCCACCGCCGAAGATGGAGGAACAGGATTGCAGCAGCCCCAGCAGCATGACCAACAGCAGACCGATCCCACCCACAAGCAGAAATGCCTTTTTGTGTTTGGAAACGAACTCTCCGGCCTTCTTCGCCGCGTCCGCGCTTTTCCTCGCGCCCTTCGCTGCCGCCTGCGCCGCTGCCGCTGCGTCCCCGGCACGATGCGCCGCCCGGTATGCGGCAGCATACTGCTTTTGCAGCTTCTTTTTCTGCCACATCCGGGAAACGGGGTTGCTGGCTGCAAGCTGGGGATTCTCCCGCAAAGCCTTTTGATACAGCGCCTCCGCATTGGCCTGGACCGCCGCCTGCTCCGCGTGGGATACTTCCCGCCAGGGTTTCAGCTTGTGGTCCGCCTGCCAGTTGTGGAGCTTGCGGTTTCCGTAGCGGACAGCCTTTTCCATGCTGCGCTCCGTCAGGTGCCCCGCCTCCACGCCGACATTTTCCTGCTCCACCTCATGCACCTTCGCATGGGCGGCGTGACCGATCTCCTGCAGCGGCCGCGCCAGCGGATTCACCGGCTGATGGAGCGAGGGCTGCTTTTCGGGAACAGCGGCCCGTGCCGCGTCCAGCTTATCCGCCACCTTATCGGACTTGCGGATCGCCTTTTGCAGCTCCGGCGCGGCGCGTTCCTCGTCTGAAAATTGCAAACGGGAGGATGGACGGTCGTTGGCCGCCGTACCCTCCCGGTAGGACCTGCGCCGTTTCCGGCGCTTTTTCTTTTCGCTTTTATAGATACGCCGGTCATCCAGCCGCTCCGCCGCGCTGTGAACAAACGCCGCAGAATCGCCGGAGGGAGAATAGTCCTGCTCCGGCGCACGGTCGGACACCCGGCTTGCCTCGCCTGTGACCATGTTGACGGAGATGGCCCCGTCACGGGTCATCTTCTGCGTTTCCTTCTCAGCGGCTTTCCATTCCTTCATGCTTCACCACCTGCCTTTCCGTAGGGGCAAATGTCAACGCACTCGCCCGTCTCGATCATAGAGATATACTTGAAAATGGGATATGCCTGGGGCGGACAGACCGCGTTGCCCAGGGTTTTCAGCCGGAGGGCGCGGTCTGCGGTGTTTTCGGTGATACGGGGGACTCCTTCCGGCTCGGCGGCCCAGAGGATACGTCCGTCCATTTCCGGGGGAAGCCCATGAGCCATTCCACCCAATCCGGGTTCAGCGCCGCCGTCTCGGATAGCGGCCGCTCCTGCCGGATCACCTGCGCCGACAGGTTGGCAGACGGGGCGCTGCTGCGAAACGCCGCCGGTTTCAGCGTGGAGCGGTAGCCCTCCGACGCTGCCGGGGTCAGATAGAACACCGCCGCCGACAGGCTCAGGCTCCAGATCGCGCCGCTCTTGTTCACCTTGCGGAATATTCCGTTGTCGGAGAGGTACACATCCAGGTTGGCCGCGTCCCTGCAGGTGTTCTTGTCGGAGGCAAGGGGCGTGGGAAACATCAGCCGCGACGATAAAAGTTCGCTGGCGCTCATGCCATGCGCCGACGCCGCAAGCCGGAAATACGAATGGGAGAACAGCGTATCCCGCTTTTGCCAGGTCAAAGATCGTTTTGTCGAGCCCCATATTGATGAAGCCAGCAACATTTTCCCCAAGCACCCAACGGGGCCGCAGCTCGGTAATAACGCGGCACATTTCCGGCCACAGGTAGCGTTCATCCGCAAAGCCCCTTCGCTGCCCTGCGGTGGAGAAGGGCTGGCAGGGAAATCCGCCGGATATAACGGTAACGGTTTCAAGTCCTGTTTTTTCAAAAAACGCCTCCTTTGTAAAAGTCGTGATATCCCGGAATCTCGGCACATCCGGCCAGTGCTTTTCCAGAACGGAATAGGGATAGTCCGCCCACTCGCATTGACAGACGGTGCGGAAGCCCGCCGCCTCCGCCGCCAGATCAAGCCCGCCAATGCCGGAAAACAGGCTCACATGGGTCAGTTGATTTGCTATTTTGTGTTCACCTCCTGATTTTGGGCATAGAAAAACCTCGCTTCAACCGAAGCGAGGTTTTTCTCTAATCATCATCGTGTACATATCCACATTGAGGACAAACATTTGCATGAGTTGAATAACCGGAGTATTTGCACTTAGGACAGCTAATAAATACAAGCTGTGAAGATGCTACCTTTAATTGCCGTACTATTTCAGGATACGTTTCTTCGACAAATTTAATATATTCTGAACTCACGATTTCCCCATGGACGCCGCGGTTGGCAATTTTGATTACTTGTCCTATTAAGTCACAGGTCATTCCATTGATGACCTCTGCGCGGTAAAGCACCTGAACCATTTTCATCATTGGTACTCTATCGTAACACCCTATTTTTTCGCACAACTCGCGCAAAGACGTTTCTATGCCCAAACGAACCTTGAAAAGAAATACATTTTTATCGCTATCCTCAATTATCGAATTGTTTGGGTTGGTATCTGTCATAGAAGATGTAGATCGTAATTCCTTTACCATTTGGAGTAGTTCTTCAATTTTCTGTTCAGATGGCAGAGGGGTATTAGCAACATTTACATTAGTTTCAACCGAGTTAGTAAATTGAAGCTGATTTACTTGAGCTTGAAGATTTTGCAGCGATTCTTTAACTTTCTCGGTAGATTTTTCCACCTCTTTCTTCACCTTTATCCCCCAAAACTCCATTTCCGAAATCAGCGGGAAAATCAGGAGTAGTAACCATAGAAGAAAGATCAAGTTGCGAGCGTTAATCTCACTAAGTTGATATATTTCATTTCGATAAAACAAAACGTATCCGGAACTGGCCGCCAGCAAGAGGATATACCATCCTTTTTTCTTTATTAACGCCCATACTTTCAAAAGAAAAGCCTTCATATTCTAAAGTGCTCCTTGTTTCCCTCTAATTTTTACAGCATGATTATAACACCATTTTCCTCACAGTAATAGCTTTTTCACAAAATAGATTTCGCTGTCGATCACATATTTCATATCTTGTCCCATCCTTTCCTTATCCGCTTTCCCCATCGTGGGCGATTTCGCTGGGCTTGGTCGTAAGAAGCTTATACAGCTCCGTATCCTTCGGGAACTCGTCCCGGAAGGGCAAGATCACATTCTGGAAGAACAGAAGGCCGCTGCCGGGGTCCGCGTTGGTCACATAGGCAAGCTGCTCGGCAGAGATGTTCAGCCGCTCCGTCATCAGCTTGCGGTCGCCCGCGGAGAGGTTCAGCAGATAGATAAAATCGCTGTTTTCCAGAATGTTTTCGATCTCCGGCGAGGAAAGCAGGTCTTTGGGGTTCTGCGTTGCCCCGGTCGGGACGCCGCCCCATTTTCTGAAACGCTTCCAAATCTCGGCGCTGTACGCCGCCGTCTGTTCCTCCTTCAAGAGCAGGTGGAATTCGTCCACAAAATACCAGGTGGCCCGCCCAATGGAGCGGTTCACCGTGACGGTGTTCCACACCGCATCCTGGACAATGAGCATCCCCGGCTTTTTCAGATTCTTGCCGAGGCCCTTGATATCGAAGCAGACAAGGCGGTTTCGGATATCCACGGTGGTACGGTGGTTGAAGAAGTTGAGAGAGCCATTCACATACAGGTCAAGTGCTTGCGCCACACGCTCTGCCTCCGGGATGCCCTGCGCCATGAGCGCGTCCAGCAGATTGCCCAGCACGGGCATATTCTCCGGCCGCGGGTCCGCAAAGTACGGCTGATAGATCATCTGCACGGCACGGTCGATGACGGTTTTCTCGATGGCCCCAAGCCCTGTCTTGCTGCCCATGATAAGCTCACAGAAGGACAGCACGAAATCGCTTTTCAGCGCCAGCGGGTTTTCTTCCTCGCTGTAATTGAGGTTGATATCCAGGGGATTTACATAGTCGCGGCTGTTGGGCGAAAGCCGGATCACCTGGCCGCCCAGCCGGTTCACCAGCGGGGAATATTCGTCCTCCGGATCGCAGATGATGACATTATCCTTTGTGGTCAGCATGACATAGGTGATCTCCCGCTTGCAGCTCATGGATTTGCCGCTGCCCGGCGTGCCGAACACAAGACCGTTGGGACAACGGGACTGCTTGCGGTCCAGCAGGATCATGTTGTTGGAGAGAGCGTTGAGGCCGTAATACATGGCGCCCCCGCCCATGAAAAGCTCCTGGGTGACGAAGGGGATAAATACCGCCAGCGCCGATGTGGTGAGGCTCCGTTCGATCTTGATACGGTTGAGGCCCAGCGGCAGCGAGGACATAAGCCCGTCCTCCTGCTGGAAGTCCAGCCGGGTTAGGATACAGTTATGGGTCTGGGCGACGCTGGCCGACTGCGAAACGGCGATCTCCAGCTTTTGCTTCGTGGGCGCCAGATGCAGCATGAGGAAGGTCATATTGAACATTCTCTCGTTGCGGCTCTGTAAATCCTGCAGGAGATTTTTCGCCGCGCCGCCGTAGGTGGAGAGGTCGGACGGGAGAATATCCAGATCGTAGCCGCTGCGGGCAGCCTTCTTCTGCTCTTGAATCTTCATGGCGTCCAGATCGGTGATCTTGCGCTTGACCATCTTGATCGCCTCGTTCTGGTTGATACCGCGGACGTGCATGGTGACGAGAAGGTTTCCCTCCACATCCATAAAATCCGTGAGGATACGGTCCTGAATCTCCGGGGCTAATATCTGCAAGAAGGACACCGCACCGTACATTTCACCCATGCGGAAACGCCGCGTCTCGCCAAACTCGAAGGAGGACGGTGAGATGAAGTCCTTGACGGACAGGCCACTTGCCGAGAGCCAGTCCCATTCAAAGGCAAACTGTCCGCCCTCCGGATGGAGAAGGCCATGTAGCAGCGCCAGCCGCTCCTTGCCGTCCAGCACCCTTGCGCCTGCACCCATGACCTTGAAGCGGTTCAGGGTGTCCGCCTCGATCCGGGAAAACCGTGCCCGTGCTGCCGGAAGATTTTCCGCCTCGATGGTCAGCGTGACATACTTGCGTTTCACAAAGCCGTTGTTGCCGCGCTCATACTGCATTTGCAGGATGCCGGAGGCCTCCACGCGCATATCGTCCAGCGCGTCACCCTGGGCGTCCATGCCGAACAGGTTTCCGTTCTTGTCCTCATGGCGGCTGCTCAGGGTCATTTGCACGCCGATGGAAGAATCATAGCCGTTATAGAAATCGCAGAGGCGTTCAAAGATATCCCGCTGGTCGTCCGACCCTGCCAGACGGTAGTTGACGTCCTCATAGGCTATGGTCTTGGAGAAAAGCCGGTCGTCCAGCCTGCACAGGCCGTCCGGGTACATGTTCCGAAATGGGATGCTGTCCTGCACGGTATGGGGCTTGCCGTCGCCCTTCGCCTGCCGGATGATGGCTTCAATTTGTTTTCGCTCCGCCCGCGTGAGCTTACGCTTTGCGGCGGGCTGCACGTTTTCCGGTTTTTCCGCTTTTTTCAGCAATCGCCTGTACCTCCTTTTCCAGTTTTGCCTGCCGCACCAGGGCGGAATAGGCGTTGTTGGTCTGATAGATGCGCCGCTTCGGACGGATGAACTTGCATTGGATCAGGTGCCCCAGGATCACTTCCAGCGTTTGTCCGTTTTTCTCATAGAGGGCAAACAGGAAGAACGGGAGCATGACAAGGATCATGCACAGCGCCGCCGAGGTCGTACCCATGCTGCTCTTGCTCAAAAAGAAAAGCGGCACTCCCACAAGCGCCGCCGATCCGAAACACACAAGCTGCCGCTTCGTCAGGCCGAACAGCATCTTGCTTTTGATTTTTGTCAGGTCCTTCGGGACCGTTACGTATGCCAAAATTGATACCTCCTTTAATGCGCTCCGAACAGGCTTTTTGCGAGGCTGCCGGTTTTGAACAGCGTGTAGCACAGCAGCACCGTGTAGCCCATGCACTCCCAGATCGCCACGGTAATATCATCCCCCACGGCGATATTCTGCACCAGCACCGCATAGATGCCGACGCAGACCATGATAAGAAATGCCTGAAAGCCCAGCGCCAGCAGGGACTTCAAGTAATTCTGCCCCGTATGGCCCCATTCCCGGTTGACCATCGTGGCAAACGGGATTGGCCCTACGGATACGGTCAAATACACCTCGATCATTCTTCCGTAGATCACAAGGAAGATGGCAATGGTGAGGATATGGGAGCAGAGGCCCACAAAGACGCTTTGAAACCACAGCCCCAGCAAAGAACCGATGCTCCAGTCCGCCAGCGTCGTTTCCAGATCACCCACGACGCCGGAAATGTCGATCCCAGCGTCGGAGATAATGACGCCCGCGCTCTGATCGACCACGCTCTGCGCCACGTCGAACACCGCCATGACGATATTCCAGGTGTTCGTGACGATCAGCACCGCGCAGAAGGTCTTGAATATCCACTTCCAGAAAAGCCAGGTGTCAAAATCATGGAGATTATTTTTCTCGACGATCAACTGAATCAGCTCATAGCACATGACGAAGGTGAGGATGATGCCTGCAATGGGGACAATGACCGTTTCGGACAGGCTGCGGATCATATTGAAGATACCGCCGTTCCAGCCGGAGGGCGTCATGCCGACCTCGCCTGCGATCTCGGCCACCTTCGTATTCACGGTATCAAAGGTCCCGGAAAGGTTTGAGATGATGCCGTCGATCAGCACCTCTTTGAACCATTCCTGAATCGTGTCGATTATCACGGGAGATCACCTCCTTAGAGGCGGCTCCCGCCGTGAAACGGGAGCCGCCTCTGAGATTTTGATAGGACTCAGCCCAGCAGACCGGACAGCAGGGGGATCAGGGTCACGCCGATCAGCGCCACGCCGCCGCCCGCGACGAGCTGTTTTATCCCCAATTAGGTGTAAAACTCTGCTCGATGGCGGGCGGCGGCGT
>OLQV01003009.1_pt1 | contig 10470 bp, 7 predicted proteins | sample 1672371 | NCBI WGS metagenome assembly OLQV01 (sample SAMEA3136676, study PRJEB25190) | human gut metagenome
GTAAGCGCCGGTGGACTCGATGATGTACTCCGCGCCGCAGCTGGACCAGGGGATCATCGCCGCGTCGGACTCGCTGAAGACCTGAATGGTGTGACCGTTGACGATCAGGTTCTTGTCCTTGTGCTCCACCGTGCCGTTGAACTGACGGAACACGGAATCGTATTTGATCATATAGACCATGTAATCCAGATCCGCTTTGCGCAGGTTGATACCGCAGATGTCGAACTGCTCCGGATGCTCGATCATGATGCGCAGCACGACGCGGCCGATGCGGCCGAAGCCGTTGATGCCCACTTTGATAGCCATAATGATAATCCTCCACAGAAAATGTGATCGTATTGTTCGGAGCTCGCGCCCCGTCATTGCAGATTCATTATATCATGAAGGATTTTTTTGTCTTCCCCTTTTCGGGAAAAAGGTAGCTGAACTTTGTTGCACAAATGTGTGCAAAACGGACAAAAACAGCGAAAAACATTTGTCTAACTTCTCCAAATATTCCATACATTTGAAACATTCGAAGCATCCGTTCGTGCAAAAAATTGCGCTTTATCGCACTAAAATGACAGCGAACTTGCAAAACGAAAACGGTCCTCTTTGAGGGCCGTTTTACTTCAGTCTAAATTCAGTGGAGGCGCATTTCGTGCTCCGCACGAAACAGCTAACGCACCCCCGCCGCGCATTTTGCGCCTCCGGCGCAAAACAGCGCCAAAAATGAAAAATAGAAGCAGAGACCCTCATCACGCACCAAAAGGTGTCGCAGACTTTGCCGCCCGCAGGCGGCAAATAATCTTAATCGTTTTTGACGCGACATGCGCGTGCCAAAAAACTCTTCTCACGGAGCGGAGTGTGCGCGCCTGCGGCGCGTGCATGCAGCGCAGTGCAATCTCCTCAAAAAAAGAGGACGGCTTTCGCCGTCCTCTTTTTTTGAAGCCGTTAGGCAAGCGCCGCGGTGATGATCGCCATGGAGTAGACCTCCTGGGCGTTGCAGCCGCGGGAGAGGTCGTTGATCGGCGCGTTCAGACCGAGCAGGATCGGGCCGTAAGCATCAAAAGAGCCAAGGCGCTGAGCGATCTTGTAGCCGATGTTGCCGGCGTTGATGTCGGGGAAGATAAAGGTATTGGCGTGGCCGCCGACCGCGTCGGTGATGTGCTTGGTCTTGGCGACAGCCGGAGAGACCGCCGCGTCGAACTGGAACTCGCCGCCGATCGGGGTGTCGGGCATGAGGGCCTTGGCCTTCTCGCAGGCATTGCGCATCTTGTCGACGTCCTCGCCCTTGCCGGAGCCGAGGGTGGAGTAGCTCAGGAAAGCGACCTTCGGGTCAACGCCGAAGATCTTGGCGCAGGAAACGGTCTCCTTGCAGATCTCGACGAGCTCGTCCTCGTTGGGCTTGATGTTGATGGCGCAGTCGGCCATGGCGAGCACTTCGTTCTCGCCGGAAGCGGCGGGACGGACCATGATGAAGCAGGAAGAGACGATCTTGTTGCCGGGCTTGGTCTTGATGAGCTGGAGCGCGGGACGGACCGTGTCGGCCGTGGAGTAGGTAGCGCCGCCGAGCAGGCAGTCGGCCTTGCCCATCTTGACGAGCATGGTGCCGAAGTAGTTGCTCTTCTTGAGCGCGGCGCGGCACTCGTCGGCGGTCATCTTGCCCTTGCGCAGCTCGACCATCTTGTCGACCATCTCGTCCATGCCGTCGTAATTCTCGGGGTCGATGATCTCGGCACCGCGGATGTTGAAGCCGATGTCCTCAGCGGCGGCGGCAATCTCATCGGGGTTGCCGACGAGCACGGGCTTTAAGAAGTTACCGGACAGCAGACGGGCGCTCGCTTCGAGAATGCGGTGGTCGGTACCTTCGGTGAAAACGATCGTTTTGGGGCTCTTTTTCAGCGTGTTGATCAGTTGTGCAAACATGTTGATTCCTCCTGATATATGATGTGCCGGTCAAGCGGGCACAGATTTACGGATATAGTATACACCCACTTTTTCACCCTCTCAAGGAAAAATAACGCAAAATTCATGCAAAAGTTTACAAATTTTCCAAACTCTTACAATATATTAGCAGTATCATTTTCCCAAAAGGCTTGACGGAGCCTTGAAAACAAAGTATACTGGTCAATGGTTACAAATTGTAACTTTTATTTTTACTTGCATCCTCTAAGGAGTTTTGATATGTCAGAGCAAAAACGATCCACCCCGCAGCGCAGCGATGCACCCACGCAGCGCCGCCGTTCGAATGCCTCGCCGCGAAGACGGCCGAGCAGGCGCGGCGGCATGCCGCAATGGTTGAGCGGCTGGCTTGAGCACATGGCGCTGTTTTTTTCTACGCTTGGTGCGCGCATCCGCCGCATCGGCCCACGCGCCCGCACGGTCATGCGCGAGAGCAGGGCGCGCAACTTCCCCGAATCCAACCGCTTTTTGGTGCAGGTCTTCCTCGTCATCGGCGGGATGTTCCCGATGTGGCACTCGCTGCTGCATGAAAGGATCATGGCGCGCCGCCGCCAGCGCAGCCACGCTGCCGGTGTGCACGAGGACCGCTGGCGCAGGCAGGCGCGGCGTGTGAATCCGTTCTACTTTATCGGCGGCGCGGCTGTTGTGGCCGCGATCGCGCTGTTTTTCTCGTTCTACACGCTGGGAACGACCGTGGAGTATAACGGCAGCGTGGTCGACACCGTCGCCAGCGCCGCGCAGGCACGCAAGGCGGCCTCCAAGCTCGAGAGCATCACGACCGAGACGCTCGGCAAGTCCTACGAGATCGCAAAGGATGCCATCCATTATTCGACGGCTTTCGTCCGCCGCAGCGATGTGACGGACGCAACGACCTTTGAGCAGGACCTCGCCGACGAGCTCGGCCAGGTGACCTACGGCTACTCGCTCTATGTCGACGATGAGCTCATCGGTTCGACGCAGTACGCCGGCGCGCTGGACGAGCTGCTCAAGCAGATCAAGCAGGTCTACGCCTCGGCGGATACGCTGAGCGTCGACTTTGTCGAAAATGTCCGCATCGCGGAGGGCTACGTCCCGACCGACAGCGTGATGAACCTCGGCGAGATCGCCGAGATCCTGAATTCGACGAAGTCGGGCGAGGTGACCTACACCGTCGTCAAGGGCGACACCTGGGGCCAGATCGCCAACAACAACGGCATGACCGCCGCCGAGCTCGAAGCGCTGAACCCCGGCTACGACATCAACCGCATCCACATCGGCGATGCGCTGACGCTCTCGAACGCCGTGCCGTATCTGACCGTCAAGGTCACCGAGCGGCAGAACTATGTCGAGGACGTCAACTATGACGTGAACTACGTGAGCGATTCGTCCATGTATCAGGGCGACGAGCGCGTGATCTCCAAAGGTTCGTTCGGCAAGGCTGATATCGTGGCCGATGTCACCTATGTCAACGGCGAGGAGCAGGAGCGCACGGTCATCTCGTCCGTCACGCTCTCCGACCCTGTGGCCGAGACGCGCGCCCGCGGCACGAAGGTCCGCCCGACCTGGTACCCCACCGGCAGCTTCCGCTGGCCGTGCTCGGGTCGCATCACGTCGTACTTTGGCTACCGCAGCACGGGTATCCGCGGCGCGACGAGCAACCACAAGGGCATCGACATCGCCTGCTCCTACGGCACGCCGATCTATGCCGCCGACGGCGGCCGCGTGACCTACGCGGGCTACAAGGGCGCGATGGGCTACGTCGTCATCATCGACCACAACAACGGCTATGTCACGTACTACGAGCACAACTCGTCGCTGCTCGTTTCCGCGGGACAGACGGTCTACAAGGGCCAGCAGGTTGCCAAAGCGGGCCGCAGCGGTGTCGCCAGCGGTGTCCACTGCCACTTCGGCATTCAGAGAAACGGCAGCTACGTCAACCCGCTCAACTATCTAAGTTAAAATCAAAGGGGTCCCATCCGATGGATGGGATCCCTTTGATTTTAGGGGATCGCACTTCGCTTCGTGCCTTGCCGCCGTAGGCGGCTGCGACACGCGCGAAGCGAGAAGAATAAATCGCCACGCGCATGTCGCGGCGATTTATGATTAAAATTATTTCGCGTCTGCGGACGCGAAAGTCTGCGACGCTGGTGCCTGTTTTCTGCCCGTGGGGGCAGAAAATGCGGCGGGTGGGGGACGGAGGATGTTGCTTCTGGCCTGTTCGCTGCCGGAGGCAGCGAATGCGGCGGGTGTGGGATGCTGGCTTTTGCGCCGATTGGGGTGTGGGGGCCTGTTTGCCGCTGGTCGCGGCAAATGCGGCATGGGGATCATGAAAAGACCGCTGCGGCGTTTCGCAGCGGCCTTTTTTATCGTGTTTACTGTTCCGTCAGGACGCGGCGGACCTCGCCGGTGAAGTAGAGCGAGCCCCAGGAGCAGATGGCGTCGTCCTCACCTGCAAGCGCTAAGACGCGGCGGACGCCGTCGTCGGTATCCTTGGCGGGGACGGCCTGCACGCCCTGTGCGTTCAGCCACGCGGCGAGCTCGTTTTCATCGAGTGCGCGGGCAGAAGGCGGCGTGATGACGACGAACGCCTTGGCGAGCGGGAGCGCGCGGCGCAGCATTTGCTGCCAGTCCTTGTCGCGAAGCACCCCTGTGAGGAAGATGAGTTTTTTGTCGCCGTAGAGCGCGGCGAGCGAATCCATCAGCGCATCGACGCACTGGGGATTGTGCGCACCGTCAACGATGAAGTCCGGCCCGCGGCGCAGAAGCTCGAGCCGTCCGGGCCACTGGGCGTGGGAAAGCCCTTCGTCAATGGCCTCGTCCGTGAGCTTGTCCCAGCCGCGCGAGCGCAGCGCGTTGCACACGTCGATGACCGTCAGCGCGTTCAAGAGCTGATACTCGCCGAGAAGCCGCAGGTGGTACGGCCCGCGGCCGCGGTATTTGAACTCTTGACCGTCGAGCGAGGACGAAATGCGCTCAAGCTTTTCCTGCGCGGTGATCGTGAGAGCCACGTCCTCCTGCGCGCACTTTTCGCGCGCGACGTTCTCCACGCCCTCGCTCTGGCCGAAGAGCACGGCGTGTGAGCCATGCTTGATGATGCCGCATTTCTCCGCAGCGATCTTCTCGACCGTGTCGCCGAGAATGGCCGTGTGCTCCAAGCCGATGTTCGCCACGACGCAGACCTCCGGCGCGGGGATGACGTTTGTCGAGTCCATGCGCCCGCCGAGGCCGACCTCGAGCGAGACGATGTCGCACTGCTCCTGCACGAAGTAGAGGAAGGCGATGGCCGTCATGATCTCAAAACCCGTGGGCATTTCGCTCATGCTCTCCGCCGCGTTCCGCACGGTGTTTGTGAGCGAAATGAGGGAGTTGTCGTCGATCTCTTCCCCGTTCACGCGCATGCGCTCGTGGAAGCGCAGCAGGTGCGGCGAGGTATAGAGCCCCGTGCGGTACCCCGCGCGCTGGAGCACGGAGGCGAGCATCGCGGCGGTAGAGCCCTTGCCGTTCGTGCCCGCGATGTGGACGAATTTGAGTTTCTCCTCGGGGTTGCCGAGCAGGCCCAGAAGCTCGCGCGAGCGCGCAAGGCCCGGCGCGCTCTGCTCCCAGTTGTCGAATTGCAGATATTTGAGGGTCTCCTCAATGGTTTGCAGGTCTTTCACATTGTTCACCTGTATTTCCTGTAGAATAAGGCGAAGGCGTCGGCCCTCGCCTGCGGGTTTTGATCTATCGGTCGATCTTGCGCAGCATGGCGGTGAATTCCTCGGGCAGCGGGCATGTGAGCGAGACAAGATCCTTCGTCCGCGGGTGGATAAATTGCAGCCCGACCGCGTGCAGGCATTGACCGGTTAGACCCGGCACGGCCTTTTTTGCGCCGTAGACCGTGTCGCCTAAAATCGGATGACCGAGGTAGGCCATGTGCACGCGAATTTGATGCGTGCGGCCCGTTTCGAGCCTGCACCGCACATGCGTGTAGCCGGGATAACGGGCGATGACCTCCCAGTGCGTTACCGCGCGGCGTCCACCCGGAACGACGGCCATGCGCTTGCGGTCGCGGCTGTCGCGCGCGATGGGCGCGTCGACCGTGCCGCTGTCCTCACGTAAGTTGCCGACCACGATACACTCATACGTGCGCGCGAGCGTGTGGTCGGCCAGCTGGGCGGAGAGGAACTGGTGCGCGTAGTCGTTTTTTGCCGCGATGATGAGCCCGCTCGTGTCGCGGTCGATGCGATGCACGATGCCGGGGCGCAGCGCGCCGCCGACGCCGGAGAGACTGTCGCCGCAGTGATACAAAAGGGCGTTCACGAGCGTCCCGTCCGGATGGCCCGGCGCGGGATGGACGACGAGCCCGCTCGGCTTGTTGACGACGATGACGTCGTCGTCCTCGTAGACAACGTCCAGAGGGATGTCCTGCGGAACGGCGTCGATGGGCGCGGGCTCTTCGGGGGTGAATTCGATCTGCTCGTGTCCCGTGAGCTTGTAGCTCTTGTTCGGCGCTTTGCCGTTCACGAGGACACGCCCGTCCTCGACAGCTTTCGCCGCGGCGGAGCGGGTCAGGTCTTCAATTGCGCGGGCGAGGCAGGCGTCGAGCCGCGTACCGGCATCGGCTTCACTTGTTTGCAGCAGGATCGGTTCCATCGACCTTGTTCCCCCAGTTTTTCTCGTCGCTCTTGCTGTAAAAGGCAAGGTAGTAAATGAGCGCGCAGACCGTGCCGCACACGACGAACACATCCGCCACGTTGAAGACGGGAAAGTCCATGAACATCGTGTCTAACATGTCGACGACGTACCCGAGGCGCACGCGGTCAATGAGATTGCCGATGCCGCCGCCGAGGATGATCGCAAGCGACCACTGGCCCAGCGGATGGCGCACGATCTTGACGAGCAGCCATGCGATGGCGCACATGCCCGCCGCCGTCAGCGCGATGAGCAGCCACCGTGCGCCCGAAAAGCTCGACCACGCCGCGCCGTAGTTGTGCACGCGCGTGAGCTGTAACAGCGGCGGCAGCAGCGGCTCCGATTCGCCGAGCGACATTGTGTTCACGACGAGGAATTTGACGGCCTGATCCGCCGCCACGCACAAAACCGCCGCGAGGGCAAGGCAGACCGCCTTGCCCTTTGAGCGCCGGTAAAAGCAGAAATATAAAATTGCCATCAGTGCGAGCGCGCCGAAAAAGCTCCACAGGATCGGCGGCGCGATGCTGCCACTGACCATGATGACCGTCTCGCCGTCCGCGCCGCCGATCACGCCGATGTTGTTCATGTGTTCCCCTCTTCCTCCGCGGCGTTGTTTTCCGCAGGCGCTTCTTCCGCTTTTGCGACCTCCACGATCACAAGCTCCTCTGCCGCAGCGAGCGCGGCCTTTTCCTCTTCGTCAAGCGGTAGCGCCTCGCTCAGCTCGTGTGCGGTCTCTGGCACGACGAGGTAGCTCACACTATCCTCCGCCTCGGCATATACAGCCATGCCGTGCTCGCGCAGGAAATCCGCCGCCGCGGGCACATCCAGCGTGATGATGGCATAGCCGCCGCTTGCGTCGGCGGAACGGTTGTCTGCGCCGTCTTCCGCGTCATAGGTGTCGAACGGGCTGGCGTCGGCCTGCACGCCCTCCTTCTGCACGGCGGAATAGCTGTAGGTAAAGTCCTCCGCCGTGTCGCCGGACGCAGCGGGCGCACTCGCCGTGTCATTGCCGCTGGTATTGCAGTCCGCGGCGCTGTCGTTGCTGCTGACCATCGCGGGCACCAGCTTCCACGCCGCGGCCGTGACGACAAGCAGCGCAAAGCACGCGGCCAGCACGCGCGGCCATGCGCGGCGGTGGCGCGATCTCGCGCGCTTTTCCTCATGCACCCGCTCGAGCACGCGCTCGGAAAAGCCCTCCGGCGCGTCGAGCTCTGGCATTTCCTCGAACATCGTGTGCACGATCATCAGTTCCGAGAGATACTCCCGGCAGTTCTGGCAGTGCTCTACGTGCGAGAGTACCTCTTCCTTTTCGTTTTCGCTCAATTCTCCGTCCACAAAGGCAGAGAGCGCGGCGGCGTACTGTTCACAACATTTCATTTGGCGCTCATCTCCTCACGATTACATTCTGTAACTTTTGACGAAGCAATTTCAAAAAAGTTCCCGTTTCCGGATAAAAAGTTGCGCAAAAGTGATCGGCCCCTGCTGATGCGCGATTTGACCGTGCCCAGCTCGATCGACGCGCTTTCTGCGATCTCGGTGTAGCTCAGGCCTTCGATCTCGCGCAGGATGAGCACCTTTCGGTACTCCTCCGGCAGCGCGGAGAGGCCCTCCTGCAATAATTTCTGTGCCTCGCGGTGCTCGACCATCTCCTGCGGCTGGGGCGAGGTGTCGACCGCGTCGACAAACAGCTCCTCGTCGTCGAGCGAGACGCTGCCGCTCTGTTTTTTTCGCCGCCGCAGCGTGTCGATGCAGGCGTTCGTCGCCAGACGGTAGATCCACGTCGAAAGCGATGACTCCTGTCGGAAGCGGTCGATCCCGCGCCAGAGCGCAAGAAAGGCATCCTGCGCGGCCTCCTCGGCGTCCTCACTGTTGCCGCACATGCGGAAGCACAGCGTATACACTTTTTTCTCATATTGGCGGATCAGCTCTTCGAAGGCGGCTTCATCCCGCTTTTGAAGGCGCGCAATGAGTTCCCGTTCGTTCATAGCTTTTTATCTGATCCTCAGCGCAGATCCCGCTTGATCGACGCGCTGAGCGCGTGCAGCTCAGAAAGCGTTGAGAGCTGCACGATCTTCTCCTTATAATAATTCGCGTGGCTGATGCCCTTTAAGTACCAGCACAGGTGATGGCGCGCCTGCAGCATGGCGACGCGCTCGTTTTGATACTGCGCGGAGAGTTCCACCTGACGCACGGCAGTGTCCCACCGCTCGGCAAACGGCGGCAGCGGCGGAATGTCGCGCCCTGAGAGCGCGGCGGCGGACTGCTCAAAAAGCCACGGATTGCCGAAGCTCCCGCGGCCGATCATCGCCATGTCCGCGCCAGTAAATTTGAGGATGCGCACCGCGGCCTCGGGCGAAAAAACGTCGCCGTTGGCGATGACGGGGATGCTGACGGCCTGCTTGACGTCGCGGATCGTATTCCAGTCGGCCTCGCCGCCGTACATCTGCATGCGCGTGCGCCCGTGCACCGCGACGGCGCTGACGCCCACTTCTTCGAGCATTTTGGCGAGCTCGACGGCGTTGATGCTGCCCTTGTCCCAGCCGCGGCGCATTTTTGCCGTGACGGGGACCTTGACGGCGCGCACGACCGCCTCAGCGATGCGCGCGGCCTTTTCGGGATCTTTCATCAGCGCGCTGCCGTCGCCGTTTTTGACGACCTTGCCCACGGGGCAGCCCATGTTGATATCCAAGATGTCCGCGCCGGAAATTTCAATCGCCATCTGCGCAGCCTCGGCCATGCAGTTCACATCGCTGCCAAAGATCTGCGCGGCAAACGGCTTTTCACTCGGAAACGGACGAAGCAGCTGCGCGGTCTTCGTGTCGTGGTAGCACAGCGCCTTGGCGCTCACAAGCTCCGTGACGGTGTAGCCCGCGCCTTTTTCGGAGCAGATCTGGCGGAATGCAGCATCCGTTACGCCTGCCATCGGTGCGAGCGCGAGCCTCGATTCAATTTTTACCGTTCCGATCTGCATAGTCCGCCTCTTTTCGATAACAATACAAACATAGTATAGCATAGCAAGGCCGACAAGTCAAAGGAACAAAACGTGGACGGAGAAGTTTTTTGCAAACAGGTGTTGACATCACGGCGGAGGTATGGTATATTATCTGTTGCCGATATCTGCCGGTGTGGTGGAATTGGTAGACACAGGGGACTTAAAATCCCCCGGTAGCGATACTGTACCGGTTCGAGTCCGGTCACCGGCACCAGTATTTCCACAATTCCATATCGCGGGATAGAGCAGCTGGTAGCTCGTCGGGCTCATAACCCGGAGGTCGGAGGTTCAAGTCCTCCTCCCGCAACCATCTTGAGTGACCAAAATAGATACACTCACCTGAAACCCCTGAGAAATCAGGGGTTTCAGCGTTTTTATGCCCTGTTTTTTCAAAGCGTGTTTTATAGATACACAAGGGCATTCCAGAGCGTTAGGCAGGACTTGAACTAAATTCTCGGCTGATTTGGCCTGCTTTATGGTGGGCTTTACGCTCTTGGATACTTTTTATTGCTCGTCTTTCCTAAATAATTTGAAACTTTTTATTGAAGAGGTTGGTATCATATTTTGATACCAACCTCTTTTCAGTTTATTCTGAAAATACGAACATAATCCACACTTAGCTTTCAACTCCGAATATCAGCCAGCATCTATATGAGGACGGAAATTACAGCGGCTTTTGAAAACTCTGTATTGATTTTTCTGCGCGAGGTGATATAATCGGCATATACCGAAAACAAAGGAGGAAAGCGTCCATGCCAAGACCGCCACGGTGCCGTCGGATTTGTGACGTACCACGAGTCGATAAATTCTGCCCCAACGGGGGCAAGGATGTCGAGCCGATCCTGCTGACGCTGGACGAGTACGAGGTCATTCGGCTGGTTGAC
>OLQV01003012.1_pt1 | contig 10452 bp, 9 predicted proteins | sample 1672371 | NCBI WGS metagenome assembly OLQV01 (sample SAMEA3136676, study PRJEB25190) | human gut metagenome
TGTGGAACAGTTATTTTGACGCTATGATTTATTTGAATGATGCGAAACTGCAGCCATTGCAGCTGGTACTTCGTTCCATCCTTGTACAGAATACACCGCAGCCCGGAATGATCGCAGATATCCAGAGTACTGCACAGATGGCAAAGGTAGCGGAACTTCTGAAATATGCTACGATCATTGTATCAAGTTTACCGCTTCTGATCATGTATCCATTCTTCCAGAAATATTTTGACCAGGGCATTATGGTTGGTTCTGTAAAAGGCTGATGACAGGAGGTTGATAATGATGAAAAAAAGAATGAAGGCATTATTGGCAATCGGGCTTTCTGCAATTATAATGGTATGCAGTGCCGGATGTGGAAACGGAAAAGAACACATGAAAGCAGAAACAGATCCGGATATCCCGGTGGAAGATGTGTCCTTTCCTCTGAAAGAAAAAGCAGAGCTGTCTTTTATTACCAGTGCACCTGCAACATCTACACAGGAACCTAATGAAAGAACGATTTTTGAAAGACTGGAAAAGCAGACCAATGTCCACATTGACTGGACCTGTTTTGTATCGGATCAGTTTGATGACAAAAAAAATCTGGCGCTGGCACAGTTCGGAAATCTTCCGGATGGACTTTTTAACGCAGGGATGAGTGATTATGATCTTCTTCGTTATGCCAAACAGGGAATCATTATTCCGGTAGAAAATCTCATTGATAAATACATGCCGAATCTTAAGGCTGTATTTGAAAAATACCCGGAATACAGAACAATGTGTACAGCACCGGACGGACATATTTATTCTTTCCCATGGATCGAGCAGCTTGGTGCGGGGAAAGAAGCCATTCAGGCAATTGGAGATATTCCCTACATTAATAAAAAATGGCTGGATTATCTGAAGCTGGACGTTCCGACTACAACTGAGGAACTGGAACAGGTTCTGATCGCTTTCCGCGACAATGCAGATAAACTGGAAAAGAAATTCAACATTGAGGGTGGTGTGATCCCGATGTCCTTTATCATCAATAATGGTGATCAGGATCCTGCAATTCTCATCAACGGATTCGGAGAAGGATATGGTGACACCGGTGATCATTTTGCAGTGAAAGATGATGGAACCGTTATTTATACAACTGTACAGGAAGGCTATAAAGAAGGTATTCAGTGGCTCCATCAGCTGGTAGAAGAAAAGCTGGTGGATCCGGAGGCTTTTACCCAGGAATGGTCAACTTATGTTGCAAAAGGTAAGAACCACAGATATGGTCTGTGTTTCACCTGGGATATTGCAAATATTGATAACAATGAAGATTATGTAATGCTCCCGGCGCTGGCCGGTCCGGATGGTCTTGTAAATATCACAAGACAGAATAACAGTGAAACCAGTGGCTTTGACAGAGGACGCTGCGTTCTGACTACAAGCTGTCGAAATACGGCACTGGCAGCAGCATGGATCGATCAGATGTATGAACCGATCCAGTCTCCGCAGAATAACTGGGGTACTTACGGGGAAAAAGATTCATTTAATATCTTTGAGATGTCCGAGAATGCAGAAGGTGGTCAGATGCTGAAACATATGGATCTGGGAGATGCATCTCCGGTAGAGGTTCGTGAAGCACAGTCTGTAAACGGACCGTTGGCAATACTTAACGAGTATTACGATGTATATGTAACAGAGCCGGCAGATGCAAAATGGCGTCTCGACAATATGCACGAAACATATCTTAAGGATATGAACAGTAAATATGTGTATCCGAATGTATTTATGAGTATTGATGATACCAATAAAGTATCTCAGTACGACACGGATATCAAGAAGTATGCGGAACAGAAAAAAGCAGACTGGATCCTGAATGGCGGCATCGATAAAGAATGGGATTCCTATCTGAAAAAGATGGAGCAGTATGGACTGTCTGATTATCTGGCAATCAAACAGAAATATTTTGACCAGTATCAGAAGTCTCTTAGTGAGACAGAGAAATAAAAACAGAAAAAGATACCGGTCAGAAACATAAAAAAGAAAGAGAGAGCAGAGTATGAGTGAAAAACTTGAAAAAGCACGTCTTTATGAAATAGAGGAAGCAAAAAATATCCCGCAGGAAGAGAAACCGGCCTTTCATGTATCTGCACCGGTTGGTTGGATCAATGATCCCAATGGATTTTCTGTTTTTAAAGGGAAGGTACATCTTTTTTATCAGTATCATCCTTACAGCCGTGACTGGGGCCCTATGCACTGGGGCCACAGTGTGACGGAGGATATGATCAGATGGGAGCAGCTTCCTACAGCGCTTGCACCGGATCAGGAATATGATCGAGAGGGATGCTTTTCCGGAAGTGCTATTGAAGCGGATGGAAAACAGGCTTTGATCTACACAGGAGTTACAACAGAAAAGTTGCCTGATGGAAAAGAAGAAGTCCGGCAGAATCAGTGCCTTGCCTGGGGTGACGGAAAAGATTATGTAAAGGCAGAGAAAAATCCGGTAGTCACCGGGGATATGCTTCCGGAGAAATGCAGCAGAGTTGATTTCCGTGATCCGAAGGTATGGGAAGATAACGGAACATACCATATGCTCGTAGGATGCCGCAGCGAAGAAATTCCTGGACAGGTAGTTCTGTTTTCCAGTAAAGATCTGAAAGAATGGAAATTTGAAACAATTCTTGCGGAGAACTCCACAGGAGAAATCGGTGTTATGTGGGAATGCCCCGATTTCTTTCCGCTCGGGGATAAACATGTGCTGATCTGTTCTCCGCAGCATATGCGGGCAAAAGGGTATGAGTTTCATAATGGACATAATTCCCTGTATTTTACGGGAGATTATGACAGCGAAAAACATACATTTGAAAAAGACGCACCGGTAAGTCTGGACTACGGACTTGATTTTTATGCGCCGCAGACAACCCTTCTTCCAGATGGAAGAAGAGTGATGATCGCCTGGATGAAATCCTGGGATAGCTGTGTGATCAAGGAAAAGCAGAGATGGCAGGGAATGATGACTCTTCCGAGAGAGCTGGAATATCGTGACGGAAAGATCTGGCAGAAGCCGGTCCGAGAAATTGAGAATTATCGGAAAAACCGTTGCTGTTATGAGAATGTAAAAGTGGGTGAGAGCTTAAGCCTTGAAGGCGTCCGTGGCCGAATGATCGATCTGACTGTGGAACTGCAGAACGCAGATGGCATCATGGATGGAAGCAGGAACTCCGGAAATCCAAATCAGGAAGCATTGGATGTGTACAATGAGTTCCGGATCGAGCTTGCACGCAATGAAGAATATACAACGGTCTTTACCTATGATCGAAAAAGACAGATACTGGAAATCGACAGAACCTGGAGCGGGGTGCAGCGTGATGTTGTATGTACAAGAAAGCTCCAGATCACAGATGACAGACAAAATCTGAAGCTGCGTTTTATCCTGGATCGAAGCTCCATAGAGCTTTTTATCAATGATGGAAGCAAAACTGCGACTACCGTGATCCCAACACCAGTGGAAGCAGATGAGATCCTGTTTCACAGTGACGGAAATGCTGTGATCCAGGTTGAGAAATATGATATTGTGTTGTAGAAGCCTCTCAAATATTGACAATTTCTCTATTTTTGTATAACATAGGGGAAGTTGCTTACGCCGGATCAGGAGTTATTCGTATCTCCTGATCCGGCATATATTTACAGGAGAGGAACACAGGAATGTTTTATCAGTTAAAAATCACAAGAAAAGGAACGAAACCGCCGGTATGGAGACGTTGTACTGTTGCGGCTGACGTTACATTTGCAAATATGGCAGCCATGCTTGAAAAACTGGTTCAGTATCCGGCAGGCAGCCTATATGAGATTGAATTTTTTCAGAAAAAAGTACAGATCCGTGAGAACGGTGACGGAGAAGCGAAGAATAATTTCACATTATTAAATGCAGGCGAGACAGAGACTGCAGAGCTTATGGATTCCGAGAAATGGTTTACCTTCCGTCAGTATGGTGCGGATAAGGAAACTCCGGAATACAGAGTTGATATTGAGAAGAAAGACGAGGGAACAGCAGAAGCTCCTTCTATTATAAAAGAAGTAAAGGGTGAGGATGATCCGTACTGGACAGAGGCACCAGAGCTGGGATGCACTGCAGCAGTTGAAACTGAGGTGGAAACAGCCAAAGCATCTGAAGACATTGCTGCAACAGTAGCGGCAGTAGAGGCAGCAGCCAGAGCTGCAAAAGCAGATGAGGCAGCCACAGGCAGCAGAAGAAATCCTACAGTAAAAGATTTCCTCATGTCCTATCGTAAAGAAGACCTTCTCAGCATTGCAGGTGAGCTTGGACTTCACTGCAAGGGAATGGATCAGGAAGAGATCGCCGCAAAGGTTGCCGCAGAGGTTCTTAAACCGGAGGTTATGAAAGCAAGCTTCCTCGTAGCAGACGATCAGGAGGTACTGGCTTTTGAGGCGGCTATTCAGAGAAAATGCTTCCATGTTGCAGAGGATGAGTGGAATACATTAGAATGGCTGAACGATATGGGCTACCTTGTTTCCTACAGTGATGATTACGCAGAAGTTCCGGCAGAGGTTGTAGCTGTTTACGATCAGATCAATACACCGGAGTTCCAGACACTTCGCAGCCAGGTAAACTGGTTGAAGGATTGCCTTATTATGGTAAGCTATCTGTATGTATCTGCACCGGCAAAGACCGTATATGAGATGTTTAAGCAGAGAAAAGGCTTTGACATCGGATATGACAGATTCATCGAGCTGTATCATACCATTCCGGAGAAGGCCTGTATCTGTGAGCTTGCGGAGGATCAGCTGATCCTGAAATCCGCACTGGTCAATAACATTTACAAGGATATCGAGAGACGTCAGGGTGGACGGAAATTCTATATTCCGTCTGTAGATGAGATCCTGGATTATTCCGAAAACGGGTATCCAACAAAATCTGCTTCTTACCAGAGACTGGGCAGATTCCTGCTGGATGAGATAAAGGTTTCCGATGCAGTGAAGGATCAGGTACTGTTCTTTATTTACAAAGAATGCTCCATGGATGGCAGAATGTCAGCGATCATGGAAAACCTGAACCAGAAGGGGATCCAGTTTAACGATGAGCAGCTTGAGAAATTTACAAAGCTGATCATGGAGGCAAACAATAACACAAGAATGCTGGAATTCCGCGGTTACACACCGAATGAGATCTCAGGAGCAGTATGGCCGTTTGCCACAGGCAAGCCGCACACTGCAATGCCGAACAGCTTTGTGCCGACAGCAATGCCGATGCAGCCGGCATCTGCAAGAAAAATCTATCCCAACGATCCGTGTCCGTGCGGAAGCGGTAAGAAATATAAGAAGTGCTGCGGAAGAAGATAATTCTGCAGAAAATTTACCGTAATTCCGGAGCTGAAAGTTCCCATAGATCGTTGCGGAGCGACTGCGCTCATGAGTGAGCAGCGAACGCGGATGATCTGGTCCGATTTATCGTTTGATGCAGTATCTCCGGAAATACCATACAAATTAATATAAGACAGTTCGTTTGTACCATCCTGTCTATAAATAAAACCAGGGCTGAAGAAGATGTGAGAATCAGGGCAGACTCGTGGCGGGTCTGCCCTTTTTTTACTTTAACTGGATCAAGGCCGGGAATCCCGGCTTTTTTTATTTATGGAAATATCCGGGTGGTGTGACAGATCCAGAAGGAGGAAAAATTTATGTATCAGTTAAAAACAGAAGCAGATTTCGATTCGGCACACTTTCTGTCCGGTTACACCGGCAAATGTTCCAACATCCATGGTCATCGCTGGCATGTGGAGATTGAGATCGAAAGCCGGAAGCTGGAGAAAAACGGTCAGGGGCGAGGGATGCTGGTAGACTTCGGAGATCTGAAAAAGGATCTTCGGGAGCTGGCAGATTCCATGGATCACACGCTGATCTATGAAGAAAATACATTACGTCCGAAAACGCTGGAAGCACTGGATGAGGAAGGCTTTCATCTGGTGAAGGTTCCCTTTCGCCCTACAGCAGAGAATTTTTCAGAGTATTTTTTCAGGAAAATGGAAGAAAAGGGCTATCCTGTAAAAAGAGCTGTTGTTTACGAAACACCAAATAACTGTGCAGCTTACCGGGAAACGGAAGAAGAAACGGAGGCGGTATGGCTATGAGTACCTATCAGGTTGTAGAGAAATTTGTCAGCATCAACGGAGAGGGCAGACGGGCAGGAGAGCTTGCCACTTTTATCCGGTTTAAGGGCTGCAATCTTCAGTGCAGCTATTGTGATACCAGCTGGGCAAATGAGCCGGGATGTGAGAGCGAAAGGCTGACAGAAGAAGAGATCCTTTCCTGGATCCGTGAAACAGGCGTAAAAAATGTGACACTTACAGGCGGGGAACCACTTTTGCGGAAAGGCATGGAGGAGCTGATCGAGGCAATCCTGGAGGATCCATCCCAGCGGGTGGAGATTGAGACCAATGGAAGCGTAGATCTGAAGCCTTATCATATATTAAAAAAACGTCCGTCCTTTACCATGGATTATAAAGCACCGGACAGCGGCATGGAAAAAGAGATGCTCCTTTCCAATCTGGAGCTTCTGGGCAGTGAGGATACGCTGAAATTCGTGGTCAGCAGCCGCAGAGATATGGAAAAAGCTCTGGAAATCCTGGAAAAGTACAGGCTGGTCGGAAAAACGGCAGTTTATTTCAGCCCTGTTTTCGGCAGGATCCAGCCGGTGGAGATCGTGGATTTCCTTATGGAAAAAAAGCTCAACGATGTAAAGCTTCAGATCCAGCTTCATAAGGTGATCTGGGACCCGCAGAAACGGGGAGTATGACAGGAAAACATATCACAATATAACAAGAAATACCGCAGAAAAGGAGAACGCTATGAAAGCACTTGTACTTGCAAGCGGCGGTGTGGATTCCACCACCTGCCTGGGGCTTGCCGTAAACAAATATGGAAAAGAGAATGTAATTGCATTAACAGTAGCTTACGGACAGAAGCACACAAAAGAAATCGAGGCTGCCAGAAAAACAGCAGAATATTACGGAGTGGAGCATCTTTATCTGGATCTGGAGCCGATCTTCCGGTACAGTGACTGTTCGCTTCTAAAGCATTCAGACAGAAAGATCCCGCACGAAAGCTATGCAGAGCAGCTGAAGGAAACCGATGGTTCACCGGTTTCAACCTATGTGCCGTTCCGGAACGGATTGTTTCTTTCCTCGGCAGCAAGTATTGCGCTGTCAAAAAACTGCAGTGTGATCTATTACGGAGCACATGCGGATGATGCAGCTGGAAATGCATATCCGGACTGCAGCAGTGCGTTTCACAATGCGATCAACGAGGCGATCTATCAGGGAAGCGGCGGCCAGCTGAAGGTTGAGGCGCCTTTTGTCAGCTGCACAAAGGCAGAGGTCGTAAAAACCGGCCTGGAGCTGAATGTTCCTTATGAACTGACCTGGAGCTGTTACGAAGGCGGCGAAAAGCCCTGCGGTGTGTGTGGAACCTGTATTGACAGAGCAGAGGCATTCCGGCTCAATGGAGTGAAGGACCCGGCACTTGACAGATAGATTGGATCATAAATATCCGTTTGACCATAGAAAGGAAAAAATATGAGCAGAGAAAACCTGGAAAAAGAAGGGATCACCCTTCTCGGAAATCAGAAAGTAAAATATCCGGACAATTATGCTCCGGAGGTACTGGAAACATTTTTGAACAAGCACCCGGACAACGATTACTTTGTAAAATTTAACTGCCCGGAATTTACAAGCCTTTGTCCCATTACCGGACAGCCGGATTTCGCGACGATCACGATATCCTACGTACCCGGTGAAAAAATGGTGGAGAGCAAATCTCTGAAGCTGTATCTTTTCAGCTTCCGCAATCACGGAGATTTTCATGAGGATTGCGTGAACATCATTATGAAGGATCTGATCCGTCTTATGGACCCGAAATACATTGAGGTCTGGGGAAAATTTACGCCGAGAGGCGGCATTTCCATTGATCCATACTGCAATTACGGAAAAGCCGGAACCAGATGGGAGGAAATTGCCTGGAAACGCCTTGCAGAGCATGACATGTACCCGGAAAAGATCGATAACCGGTAGAAAAACTAAAAGTCCCTGTTTTCACTGCGAAAAGCAATGAAAGCAGGGGCTTTTTGTTCAGGTGCGCCTAGCGGCGCAGGTTTATCTTTATGACAGCCGGATGCACTCCGATTCTGTGTCAAACAGATCAGCGATCACATCGTGCACGGTTTCGATCTTATCTGCCATATAGGCCTTTGCTCCGCAGAACAGCAGGCCGTTTTCCACGTCGCCCTTTACGGCGGCGATCAGCTTGTCTGTAATGCAGTAAGGGATCTCGCCGGGGGAACATTTGGCAAGGCAGCGGTGGCAGGGACTGTGCGGGATTTTTTCACCGGCCATGACGTGCTGCATGAAGGGATTCATAATGGCACGTCCCGGCATACCTACCGGACTTTTTACAATGGCAATGTCGTCCTTTGCGGCGTGGATCAGGGATTCTTTCAGCCGGATGTCTGCGTCACATTCTTCCGTTGGTATAAAACGGGTGGCGACCTGAATGCCGTCCACACCAAGATCAAGGACATGCTTTACATCCTCGTGCGTGGCGATGCCGCCGGCAGCTACTACAGGGATTTCCGTGCCGAATTTTGCGGCATAGCTTTTTACAGTCTGGACGATCTTTCGGATCTCATTGTCGTAGGCTTCCGGTGTATAGGAATCCAGCTCTTCCTTGTGGAAGCCCAGATGACCGCCTGCCTGGGGACCTTCGATCACCACAAGGTCTGCAGTGCGCTTGTACTTTCTTTCCCAGTATTTCAGGATAACCTTTGCAGATTTGTCCGTTGAGACGATGGGGGCAATCTTTGTTTTGCTTCCGCTGACAAGAGCAGGGAGCTCTGTAGGAAGTCCTGCACCGGAGATGATCAGGTCAGCGCCGGCATGGACAGCGGCTTTTACATGAGATGCGTACTCCTTCAGTGCAACCATGATGTTGTAGCCGATGATACCGTCAGGAGAAATCCTGCGTGCTTTTTTCATCTCGGACAGGATAGCCCGCTGGTTGGCTTCTTCGGTATTCCGGTCGAAATCCTTTTCCCGGTAGCCGATCTGAGCGGTGGAAATGATTCCAATCCCGCCTTCCTTTGCAACGGTGCCTGCCAGACGGCCAAGGCTGATACCAACGCCCATTCCACCCTGGATCAGGGGAAATCTCGTAAGTTTATCACCGATTTTAAAATTCTTCATAATGATCAGATCCTCACATTCATTTGCTTTCGTTAAATAATTTTAGTATAAAATAGTTTTATCATCAAAGTATATCATAACAGGGGAATTTGTCAATGTAAATGTCGGTGAATCAGGGAAGTCCTCTGCTTCAATTGCGAACATCCGTCGGACCAGATTTTGTTAAAATCCACTTTGTTGACAGAACAGAAAATATCAGGCAAATTCACAGTGATATCAGCTTTACAGAAAACTGTAAAGTGAATTAGAGGAAAAGGGAGGAACAGGTATGAGAAAAAAGACGAGTACCATCATGGCCTGGCTGCTTGCGGCGTCCGTGACAGTCACATCTCTGTCAGCGGGAACTGTGACGGCCTATGCACAGGAGGAAATGCCGCTGGTGGAAGCCGGAACCGTGACAGAGAGTGCGGAAGAGGGCAATATTGAAGCTAAAGAAAAGGGTGAGCTGACAGCATTATGCTGTGTAGTCTTACCCTTTTTATGTGTGATGAAATTTTTAAACTGTAAAGCAGTAGACTGTGGCCAGAATCCCTCTGGCAAAATCAGAATTTAAACAGATTCAGACCGATCTCCTGGCTGAACTCACGGCCGATCTCGCCGTCGATCACCTGGATCTGGATCTCGGCAGTAGCGCTGATGATGGCACGGTTCAGATGACCGCCGTGTACATGGCCTTCCTCGTCACCGGCTGCGATATGGAGATGAAGATAAACGTCACCGTCTTTGCGGGTAACGGTACCGGTAAGTGATACGATCTCAAACGCTCCCTGGAACTGAATAGAGTGGTATTCCTTTGTCACTGTGTTGTATACGCCTGCAGTGAAATCATTGATGGCGCCAAGGCCTGTGACCTGTGCAAGGCGGATATTCTCTTTTTTTGCAACCTTGCCGATCTCCTCCAGGATTTCTTCCTTCGGATCAAGACGAAGATAGATCGTGTTTCCAAAACGTCTGTATTCCATGATAAAAACCTCCCTTTGTGTGATATTTGCCATAAACAGAGGCGGATGTTTTTATCCGCTTGTCAATAAGTATAATACATTTTATTTTTTTTCGGAAGACCTGGGAAAGAGAATGCCGGAGTCTCATGTCTGTGCGAGAGATTTTTTTTGACGTCTGCTCTTAGCATTGGATGCAGTCGGGGATACGTTTGAGGTTTCGTTAGGTGGATGTGGTTGAGGAACGCCAGAGGAAGGTGGCATCGCTCCGGGCAGGGACTCCGTCGGGGGATACTACT
>OLQV01003023.1_pt1 | contig 10403 bp, 7 predicted proteins | sample 1672371 | NCBI WGS metagenome assembly OLQV01 (sample SAMEA3136676, study PRJEB25190) | human gut metagenome
CCCAGTAGAAGTACACCCGGCCATCGTCATCGCAGAACAGATCCGGGTCCCAGAAGGCAAAGGGGGCAGACACTTCGGTAAACGGCTCAGTCAGGGGGTCAGCGGTGCGCAAAATGGGGCAGTTGCGTCCCTTGCGGCTGGCGCAGAAATAGAGGTAATTGCCCACCTGCCGCACATCCGGTGCGTAGTCGTAGATCAGCAGGCCGGGGTCTGCATGGAAGTCCCAGTTCAGCAGATCCTCCGAATACCAGAAGCCTGCCGACATGGAAACAAAGAGATAATATTTGCCCTTGAAATAAACCAGCGTCGGGTCTGCACCCTCCCGGAAACCCGCCACGCGCGGGCCTTCCTTCATGTGCTGATAGCGGTAGCCCAGATCAAGGGGGTTGCAATAAGTCTGTCTCATCGAAACTCACTCCTTGGAAATACCCTGCAATACACGGTTCAGCTGCTTGATGTCCTCCTCGGAAGCGCCTGCCTGCATCAGCATGGATTCAATGGTCATCCGCTGCATGGCGCGCTCCATCATGGCCACCAGAGCCGGGTTATCCTTCACGGCGGCGGCCACATCGCCGCGGGCAGCGGCGGCCTTATCGGAGATCTGCTTCAGGATGGGGCCAGCCTTGGGGTCTGCCATGGCTTTGGCCATGTTGTCCTTCACCGACCAGCAGCTGGCATCCAGCTCCCCGTCAAACCAGTTGGTCACATTCTTGCGGTTGTCCATGGCGTAGTCCGGGTTGGGGGTGTCCACCTTGTTCACCAGAATTACACTGCTGTGCTCGCCGGAGCGCGCCTCAATGCTGTGCTTGCCGGTAATGGGCAGCTGGAAGGCGAACACCTTGTCGCCCTGCTTAGTCTCCACCAGCTGACCGTCCTTGTACAGCGAGACCTCTGGCAGATTGGAGTAGACCTTGATCTCGGTCACATCCTCGGCGCGGTCCACATAGCGGCTGCCGCACAGGTGCACGAAGGGCTCCTTGCTCCAGTAGGCCTTGTAGAGATAAAAGGGGTCTTTTTTCAGCTTGCGGTCAAAGGTGACAAGACCCTTCTGGTTTTCGCCGTGCTTGCCGCCCTCGTCCCGGCCATCGGCGGCAAAGTCGAACATATTCCACACATGGGTCGCCCACAGCCAAGGACGGTCGGCGATCATCTTTGCAATATGCTCGTGGTAAACGCACTGATAGCTTTCGGTGTAGTCGCCCTTTTCCGGGTGGCTGCTCTGATACTGGGGGTTAGCATCTGCGCCATACTCCGAAAAGCCGATGCAGCGGTCGGGGTAATCGGCGTGGTATTTGTCAAAGAACTTGTCGTTCTGCTCCAGTTCGCCCAGATACCAGCCAAAATAGAGGTTGTAGCTGTTCACGTCCGGGATCTCCAGAATGGGGCTGGTGGTCTCCAGCATGAACACATTTGCCATGGTGGTCTTCCGGGTGGGGTCCAGCTTGTGGGCCAGCTCGTTCAGCAGACGGTGGTTTTCCAGCAGATCTTCATTGACAGCGGATGCGGCGGTAATCTCGTTGGACAGGCCCCAAACGGCAATGCAGGGGTGGTTGTAGTTCTGGACGATCAGCTCTTCCATCTGGGTCAGGGTGTTGGCACGGCCGTTGGTCATGTGCATGGTGATGTAGGGAATCTCTGCCCAGATGACAAGGCCCTTTTCATCGCACAGGTCGTAGAAATACTGTGCGTGCTGGTAGTGCGCCAGCCGGATGGTGTTGGCACCCATTTCCAGAATGATGGAAATGTCCTCCTCCATCATTTCGTTTGTCAGGGCAATGCCGGCCCCCTTGCGGTCCTGATGGCGGGAAACACCGCGCAGCGGATAGCTGCGGCCGTTCAGGATGAAGCCCTTCTGTGGGTCAAACTCAAACTTCCGGCAGCCGAAGCGGGCAGAAGTCTCTTCACCGTTGTCCAGCTTGGCAGAGACGGTGTAAAGGAAGGGATCGTCCACGCCATCCCACAGGCGGGCATTGTCCAGGGTGAAAACAGCCTTTGCAGTGCCGTTTTCCGCCGGAGCGGTGATGCTCTGGCCTTCCAGCGCAAAGGTAACGCTCTGTGCACCCACCACGGCGGCTTCCACAGTGACTTCGACGGTCTTAGCGGCAAGGTCGGTGACGATGGGGGTCACCTTCAGAGCCGGTGCGCCGTTTGCGGGCAAAGCGAAATGCTCTGCCGGAACGATGTGCAGAGTTACATCGCGGTAAATGCCGCCGTAGAAGGTGAAGTCTGCCTTCTGGGGGTACACGGTGTCGTTGTCGCTGTTGTCCACGCTGATCGCCAGCAGATTTTCCTCTTTGAGATGTTCGGTCAGGTCAACCCGAAAGGTAGAATAGCCGCCCTTGTGCTCGGCCAGCTTTTCGCCGTTCAGGTAGACTACAGCGGTCATAGCGGCACCGTCCAACTGCAAAATTGCTTTGCCGCCTGCCGGGATGGCGGGCTTTGCCAGAGCCAGCGTATACCAGCAGGTGCCGCGGTAGTAATCGTTGCCGCCGTCCTGACCGTCCACGGCGTTCCATGTGTGGGGCAGGGTGATGGCCTCACCCATAATGGCGGTGGGGATGCCGGGGTTCTCCTTGGTAAAATGCCAATTGCTATGATTCAGCAGGATGGTCTTGCTCATGGTAAAAACTCCTTTATGAAAAATGGATAGAATCAGCAAAAACCGAAAGAGCGTATGAGCCCTTTCGGTTTTTGCGGGGTGTTACTGCATGTGTTCTGCAATCACTTCATGACGAAGGGCGTCTTTCTTATCTGCGATGCGCTTCTGGACGTTGACCATTTCCTCCTTGGTCAGGGGACAGCCCAGCATGGCCATCAGGGTAATGAGCCAGCCCAGCATCGGCAGACCGTACTTGATGGCAAGGGTCATCCAGAAGATGCCGGAGGTGTAGGCATCCGTGGGCTGGGGCATCGTGGTGGTGTAGCCCAGAATAGCCACGGCACCGGTGGCGATGACAGCAGCCACCGAGGTGATGAGTTTGTCGATCAGGCTGTAAGTGCCGGAGACCACAGCCGGGATGTAACGGCCGCTGCGGTCCAGCTCGTAGTCGATGGTGTCAGCCATATAAGAGGTGTTGGAGGTGGTGATGCACATATTGGAGCCGTTTTGCAGCAGGGTCAGCAGCACGTAAACGATCATGTTCCAACTGCCCATCACGCCGATCTGACGGGTATCTGTGAAGATGAAGAACAGGATCAGCACAGAGGTGATGGCCATGCTGATGCAGGTCCAGGTCACGATGCCCTTCTTGCTGCCCTTTTTGCCCACATATTTTGCGCCGAAGGCTGCAAAGAAGATAGAAGGCACCATGCTGATCACGCCAAGGGTGGTGGCAAGACCCATGTTGCCGATCAGGATGCCGTTCAGCATGGTGTTGATGATGGCCTGGCTGCCCACCTGCTGTGCCAGCTTGTCGGAAGCGTTGGAGGCGATGTAGCACTGCAGGGGCTTGTTGTGCTTGAGCACCTCAAGAATATCCGCAGTTTTCAGCGGCTCGTGTTTTTTGTTGGTGCCCTCAAAGTTTTCGGGCTTATCGTAGGCAGAGATACCGGCGCAGACGATCAGGGTGCCGATGCCGGCAATGATCAGGACGATGGTGCAGACGGTGCTGAGGAAGTCCTGATTGAAGGTGCCGCCGCACTTGGGCAGGATGACGGTGTAGATCAGCATGCTCATGCCCATGGGCACGGCGTAGTTCAGGGCAGTGGACCAGACCCCGATGGTGGGACGCTGCCGGGGATCGTTGGTCATGATGGCAGGCAGGGTCTGGGCGGTCATGTTGGTGACGGTGTAGCCGATGATGTAAATAATGTAGGTCAGGGCAAACACCGGCAGGCCGAAGCCCTTGCTGGAGCACAGGTTGAACATGCACAGCAGGCCGACTGCTTCGATCAGGTAGCCGCTGATCAGCAGAACGCGCAGCTTGCCGAAACGGGTGTTGACGCGGTCGTAAACAAAGGCCAGCATCGGGTCGGTAAAGCCGTCCAGAATGCGGGCCAGCATCAGGATGAGACCCACGGTTGCGGTGGTGATGCCGTAGCCGATGCTGGCCGAATAACTGGCCATACCGATCAGAGAGTAGACGCTCATACCCACAAAGGCGTTGCAGGCATAACAGATGATCTGCCAGAGCTTTGCACGGCGGTACTGGACACCGTCTACCTCACTGGCGCTGGGTTTCTTTTGGAACATAATGATTTTCCTCCTTTTTGTGTGAACCGGTTTCCGCTTTTCCTGACACCAGAATAACAGAATGCAACAGATACTGCGGGATGAAAAACTTGGATTGAGGATAAAAATTCGTGCAGTTCTACTCGCTCAACGAAAAATCTACCAATAACGTGAAAAATTATCCTTTTTGCGCCGCACAGACCTGTTACAATAGGCACAAGAGAAAACACTGCTTCTGGATAAAAGGAGAACCATCATGCAGAAATTTGAAAAAGGCTTTTTCATCGGTGCTGCAACAGCAGCCCATCAGGTAGAGGGTAACAATACCAACAGCGACTACTGGGCACAGGAGCAGCTGCCCCATTCCAGCTTTACAGAGCCCAGCGGCATTGCCTGCGACCATTATCATCGGTACGAAGAGGACATCAAACTCCTGGCCGATGCCGGGCTGAACGCCTACCGCTTTTCCATCGAGTGGGCACGGGTGGAGCCGGAGGAAGGCAAATTTGATCCGGAAGCCATCGAACATTACCGCAAGGTCATCGCCTGCTGCAAGGCGCAGGGCGTAGAGCCCATCGCCACCCTGCTGCACTTTACCAGCCCGAAATGGCTCATCTGCAAGGGCGGCTGGGAAGCAGAATCCACGGTCGAGGACTTCAAAAAATATGTGACCTATGTGATGGAGCAGCTGGGCAGCGAGCTGCGCTATGTCTGCACCATCAACGAAGCCAATATGGGCCTGCAGCTGGCCGCCATCTCCAAGCGGTTCCGCCTGATGGCAGAACAGGCTGCGAAAAATGCCGCAGCAGCCGGAAAGTCTGCGGAGGGCACGGTGCAGGTGGGCATGAACTTCCAGAAGATGATGGAAAACATGAAGTTTGCCGCCATGGAAAACGCACAGGTGTTCGGCACACCCCAGCCCCAGATCTTTGTCAGCGAGCGCACCCCGGAGGGTGACCTGCTGGTGCTGCGCGCCCATGCCGCCGCACGGGATGCCATCAAGGCCATCTGCCCGGAAGTCAAGGTGGGCCTGACCCTCTCGCTCCACGACTTGCAGGCACAGCCCGGCGGCGAAGCCTTTGCCGAGGCCGCATGGCAGGAGGAGTTTACCCACTACCTGCCCTACATTAAAAAGGACGATTTCCTTGGGGTGCAGAACTACACCCGCACTCTTTATGGCCCGCAGGGGCAGCTTCCGGCACCGGAGGGCGCAGAGCTGACCCAGATGGATTACGAGGTCTACCCGCAGGCACTGGAGCACGTCATCCGTAAAGTGGCAGAAGCATTCAAGGGCGATCTCATCGTCACCGAAAACGGCATTGCCACCGCCGAGGATGCCCGTCGTGTGGCGTTTATCCGGCAGGCACTGGACGGCGTGCAGCACTGCATCGCCGACGGCATCCCGGTGAAGGGCTACTTCTACTGGAGCCTGATGGACAACTTTGAGTGGCAGAAGGGCTACGCCATGCAGTTCGGCCTGATCGCCGTGAACCGTGAAACCATGGAGCGGACCGCAAAGCCTAGCCTTGGGGTGCTGGGCAGTTACGCAGAAAAATAAGCTGCAATAGCAAAAAACAGGCTACGGAAGATGCTTCTCGCAGCCTGTTTTGGTTCAGTGGGAAAGATGCAGACCATGGACACCATTTGCAACCACGGCGGCAATTACGTTGATGTGCTTTTGCGCCAGTTTGGCGTCGGTGTTCAAAAGCCCGGAAAGACCGTTCATTACAAAAATCAGGATGGCACCGACATTTTCATATTGGGACGGCTCGATATTGTCACCTTTGATTTTTTCCAGAATGGCATCCCGCAAATGCTGCGTAAAGCGGTTCATCGCGGATACCGGAACCACACCGAGGTAATCCGTTGCCTGCTGGAGAGCAGCAAACATTTCCTGCACAAAGGCCTCCGGTTCATCCAGCAGCTGCTGTGCGCCGCGCATATTGTCGCAGACGAGCTGGACTGTCTGCCGCTCCATTTCGGCGGTGAGTGCATCCAGCGTTTCATAGTGGGAATAAAAGGTCGTTTTGTTGATCTCGGCGCGTTCGGCAATTTCCTTGACCGTGATCTTTTCAATGGGCTTCTCCCGCAGCAAGTCGATAAACGTTTTCTGAATGGCACGCTTCGTTTTTTTGACCCGGATATCCATACAATTCCTCCGTCAATGTATTTCGTAAAGGATGCTTAACCAACGCTTGGAACGTGATCCGTTGCTTAAACACCGGACACGCCGGAAACTGCTGATTGCAGCCCCTGCGGCATAGTGCTATTATAACACCATAGAGATGGATAAGCAACTAAGAGTTGCAAATCTAGTTCGTGAATACGAAAAATAAAAAATGGAGGATGCTTTATGAAAATGATGAATTTCAACAGTGTCAGAGATAAAGTTGCTATCGTCACCGGCGCAAGCCGCGGCATCGGCCGCGCCATTGCCGAGTGCTTCGGCGAAAACGGCATGAAGGTAGTCTGTGCAGCCCGCAGTGCCCAGCAGGGGCAGGCTGTGGCAGACGGCATCTGCGTCAAGGGCGGCGACGCCATCTTTATCCAGACCGATTGCAGCAAGGCTTCCGCCATCAAAGAGCTGGTGGACAAGACGATGGCACACTACGGTAAGCTGGATGGCGTTGTCAGCAACGCAGGCATCGGCATGGGCGGCACACCGCTGCATGAGTATGAGGTAGAGGATTACGAGAAGATCTTCTCCCTGAACAGCGAGGGCGTCTTTGCCGGGATGAAGTACGGTGCAGAGGCTATCCTGAAAAGCCACAGCGAGGGCGGCTTCCTCATCAATGTGGCATCGGTGGCAGGGCTTGTGCCCCAGCGCGGACAGGCATTGTACAGCGCCACCAAGTTCGGCGTGGTGGGCATGACCCGCGCAGCGGCACTGGATTATGCGGAATACGGCATCACCGTCAACGCCATCTGCCCCGGTTACACCAAGACCAGCATTTTCGGAGATGCACCGGCTGCGGCCATGGACTTTTTCGCATCCGACTGCCCGGCAAAGCGGATGGGCGACCCGGAGGAGTGCGCCGCACTGGCACTCTTCCTTGCCAGCGGTCTGGCACGGTACATCACCGGCGCAGCCATCCCGGTGGACGGCGCACTGTCTGCCGGGCACCAGAGCATCAGCAGCTGGAAGCACCCGGAAATTTTGACCGGCGGCAAGCTGAACAGCCAGAGCACCATTGCAGCCCTGATGGAAAACGAGGCTGCAAAGGCTATCGTGGAGCAGTATCTGCCCGGCTTTGCCGAGAATCAGCAGGCAAAAGCCGCCTACGGCATGACCTTTGGCAAGATCGGCCCCATGCTGGGGCTGCCGGAAGCAGCGCTGAAGGCACTGCTGGATGCGCTGGATAACCTGTGATAGATGCCGCTCTGAAAGCCCCATGATCGGGGCTTTCGTTCTGCCTGCGTGCGGTTGATTTTTGGAGGAGATCATGAAGAACGAAGCACTTTTCCGTACCGGCTCTGTCTGGAAGTCCATTTTTTCCATGGCAGTGCCCTCCATCATCATTATCCTTGTCATGGTGCTGTACAACATGGCAGATATGTTTTTTGTGGGCTGTCTGGGCGACACCGCACAGGTGGCGGCAGTCTCCGTCGTCGGGCCGGTGTTCTCGATTCTTGCGGCGGTGGCCACGATGCTTGGCGCAGGCAGCAGTGCCATCATCGCGCGCTGCTTTGGCGCGGGTGAGATCGAGCAGGGCAAGATCTGCTCCTCGCTCTGCTTCTGGACCAGCTTTTTTCTGGGCGTTCTGGTCAGCATCGGTCTGCTGGTGGGCAGAGTGCCGCTTTTGGGGATGCTGGGCTCCAATGCAGAAATTTTTCCCTATGCGGAGCGGTATCTTCAGGTTCTGGCACTGGGTGCACCGTGTTTCATCCTGTCCAACAGCATGGCGATGCTGGTGCGTGCAGAGGGCGCAGTAAAAGAGGGCATGATCGGTAATCTTCTGGGCACGCTGGTCAACTGCATTTTTGACCCGCTGTTCATTCTGGTGCTGAACTTCGGTGTCAGCGGTGCGGCTGCCGCCAGTGTGCTGGGCAACCTTGTGGCGACTGCCTGCTACCTGCGCTACATCGTTAAGCACGGCACGGTGCTGACCGTTGACTTCCGCCCGGCTCTGAAAAAGCCGCAGATGCTGGGCGAGCTGCTGGCCATCGGTCTGCCCAACGGCATCAGCAGCCTGCTGGCCGGGTTTGCGTCCTCCTTCAGCAACCGGCTGCTGGTGACCCACGGCACAGCGGCGGTCGCAGCCATGGCGGCGGCGGGCAAGACGACCATGGTCATCAGCATGATCGCCATGGCGATCTGTATGGGCTGCCAGCCGCTTCTGGCGTACAGCTACGGCGCAGGCGACGCGAAACGCCTGAAGCAGCTTTTGAAGAATCTGATCCTGCTGACTGTTGTCTTTGGCGTTCTTGCCGGAGCAGCCAGCTTTGCCGGACGCAATGCGCTGATCAGGATGTTCATCAAGGAAGAAGGCGCTTTCCGTCTGGGAACGCAGCTGGTGACTTATCTCGTTCTGGGCAGCCCGGTGATCGGCCTGACCTATCTGGCAACCAACCTGCTGCAATCCGTGGGCAGGGCAAGCGGTGCGGTGGTGCTCTCTCTTTTGCGGCAGGGCCTGCTGCTGATCCCGCTACTGTACCTGATGAATGCGCTTTGCGGCGTGCAGGGCATTGCGGCGGCGCACCTGATAGCAGACGTTGGTGCTGCGGCTATCTCTGCGGGCATCCTGCTGCACTGGCTCCGGGCATTGGTAGAAAAAACGGCGGAAGTATGATATACTGTTTTTATCAATGAGCCGGAGGGGTTACACATGGATGTTCTCCAGAATATGATGCTGCTTTCCGAACTTGTCCAGTGCGGCGGCAATGTTTATACATGGTGCTATGATGCACAGGGAAAGCTACTACGGAGCAACTGTCCGGACGAGGCCTTTCTTGCCAGCGCATTTGAGCTGTTCGGCTGCAAACAGCGGATGCTGGAGCATGGGAACCGGGATGATGTGCCCGTTACCTTGGGGACGGCTTTGGGCCTTTTGTGGGGAGCAGCCTTTGAAAAGGAAGAAGGAGCGCTGAAGCGCATCTGGGCCATCGGGCCGGTGTTTTATCAGGACGTGACCCTGCGCGGGATCGAGGACGGGCTGAAATACTACAGCAAGCTGGAGATCAGTGTAGCATGGACGATCCAGCTTTACAAAGCCCTTGAAAAAGTCCCCACCCTGCAAAACACCATTATGAACCGCTACCTGCTGATGATGCACTACTGCCTGACCGGACAGCGGCTGGAACTGAGCTGTGTCAACAGCAGCACAGCGCAGGAGGAGCGGCTGAAAAGCGCCACAATTCCCCACGACCGGCATAAGATCTGGATGGCAGAGCAGGGAATGCTGCAGATGGTCCGCACCGGAGATATGAATTACAAGCAGGCGCTTTCCAACAGTATGAGCATAAGTGCAGGTGTACCGGTGCAGAGCAGCGATGTGCTACGCCAGAGCAAGACCTCCATCATCGTGTTCACCTCGCTGGTGTGCCGTGCCGCCATTGAGGGTGGTCTTTCCCCGGAGGAGGCGTACTCGCTGGGGGACAGCTACATTCAGGCGGCAGAATCGGCAAAATCGCTGGATGAGCTGAGCCCCCTTGCAATGATGATGTACGATGATTTCATCCGACGTGTCCACAAACACCGGACAAACCCGAACCTCAGTAGACAGATCCAGAAGTGTGTGGATTATATCGAGATGAATCTGGACAAAAAGATCGTAGCGGAAGATCTTGCCGCCCTGGTGGGCTACACAGAATATTACCTCACCCACAAATTCAAGGAAGAAACGGGTCTGAGTGTCACGAACTATGTAAAGTTTGCAAAGGTCGAACGTGCGAAAGTTCTGCTGAAAAGTACACCGCTCAGCGTCCGGGAAATTTCCGAGCAGCTTGGCTTTGCCACCCGCAATTATTTCAGCGCAGTCTTTCAGCAGGTCACCGGAAAAACGCCCATGGAATTCCGGGAAACATAAAGCAGAACAGGCATCCTGCGATACCGTTTGGCGGTATCGGGCAGGATGCCTGTTCTGCTATGATGAAGAAAAATGGAGGAGAATGGCTCAGTTGAGGAACTTCTCGTTCAGGGTCACGCCAAAGTCGCGGGCAATGGCGCGCAGGTCGTCGTCGGTGATGGTCTGCCGGATGATGCCGCCGCCCATGGAGAGCACCTTGACGTAAA
>OLQV01003026.1_pt1 | contig 10402 bp, 7 predicted proteins | sample 1672371 | NCBI WGS metagenome assembly OLQV01 (sample SAMEA3136676, study PRJEB25190) | human gut metagenome
CCTGGTATCCGCTGATTTTGATACTCCGGACACCGATGGGGCTATACCAGCATACGATACCCTCTTTCTCTTCGGAAACAATCATTCCTCCGTATAACGACACCGCATCAGCATTTCCAGAGAAGGTATTATCGTCGGTCTTGGGGAGATTAGATGCTACAGCCATGTTTGAATTTACATAAACTTCATAGTATGTGGGTTCAAGATCAGTAGTCACGATTATTTGCCCGGATTCATAGAATTTCACAAAGCCGGGAACAGGATAATATGGCAAATAGCCCGGCAACGCAATGCCTTGATAATTGGAATAATACTTTCCTGCACTTCCGGAATAGGAAAAGTTCAGTTCTTTCGTTCCCATAGGCGCATATACTGTAACATAATCGCCATTTTGGTCGAAATTCAACTTGTCTCCGTTTCCGTCTTTAATGGAGTTTATAACATAACCGTGGTATAAGGTAAAACGATATTCGTTCCGGTCGTTCTCTTTTAACTCAATACGAACAGTTGCCTTCGTATTGTTCCGAACAGTAAGCTCAATACAATATTTTGAAACATGAAAATCAGCCGGCAGTTCTTGCTGCTCAGGATATTTTTGGCGGTAAGTGAATTCATGTTGCAATGTCCCATAGGGTCTGTAATCTTTTCGTATAATGCTATCATTGCTGCGGCAAACGAACCGCACGCCACAAAGGAAAGAAAGAACAATAAGAACAGAAGTCATCATATAGGTTTTTCTATTTCGTTTGGCTGTTGCGAAAACTATAGCCGCAGTCAATAACAGAATCCAGAATGCTGCAAGAACCCAACGATATGCTTCAATGGATGCCCCATATATGTCGTCTGCGACCCAACTTGTATTTGGAGCAAGAATAGAAAACCAATCGAAAAACGTCAATACCGGATATCCTAATATCGATTCGCTTGCAAATATCCCTGAGGGAACAGGACTACAAACCAGCGCAGAAACAATGATTATGCAGTATGCGACTTCACGAACAGTTTTTTGTGACAAGAGCGCCCCAACTAATATGGCAATTACTCCGGGCAAGAAGAAGTCAATAAAGATGCTGGGAATGGAATTAAGGAAGAACGCTGGGTAGTGAATTTGCAATTGTGCATATTTTCCGAGTATCCAACCAAAGATGTTGATGCTCCAGATCAACAGCAGCGAGATCAAAACCAGACTTTGAGAGCAAAGAAGTTTCGACCTTGAAGAAGGAATAATTTCTAATGCCTCTTGTAAGGCAGATGTCCGGGGCAGGTTGGTGTATTCGTAACTTAAGAAGGAAAATACTATGTAGCCGACGATGCCGAGCTTCAAGCTGGCTACATGGAATTCTGCCAAATAATTGGAAGCATTGAAAAATCGCATCAGGAAGAAATTGGATAGCAGAAAAAGGACGGCACAAATCGCCAAATAGATAATGGAGCGAAAAAAGATTTTTATAGAAACGCTCATAGAGATGCGCATATAATCCCTCCCTCTAAGAAAACGGATTTTATTCAAAAGGGCAGGGGGTAAACCAAGAGATTATCCCCCGCCCTCAGGGTTCAGTGTAAATAAGTTCATCGTATGTTAGTTCATGCCCCGTTTACCCCCTGCCTTTAGGGTTCAGTGAGCATGTCAGTCCGTTACGGTCAGCGTTCCAGTTGCGCTGCATCCGCCAGACGGCAAACCGGGAACCCAAAGTTTTGCTCTGCAAAGGTAGACATAGTCGCTGTGTCCCCAAGCCCCGGTGTTTCCTGAAGCCGCAGGAGCTAAAGTGAAAGTACCATAGTTACTCCAACCGCTCCCGGAAGACAATTGCAAAGCAGCACTTACGTTATGCTGAGATGACGCACTATTGGTAGCGGAAACTTTTGCGTGATGGCACGAGAGGCTGCCGGAAGTAGCCTCATTCTGCGTAGTTTTCAAAGTCACACTCTCACTACCACTATAGGCCATCGCTGTAACAGATAGGCAGAAAACCAAAACCAGCACAACGGGAATTGCACGTAGAATTGTACGTAGAATCTTTTTCATCATTTTCACCTCCTCTATCCTTTGTGGTTTGCTTCTATTCTGAACACATAATAGAAAAGCGCACAAGCCGAAAAGAAGCTGTCCGACTCATGCGCACAAGATTACACCCCTGATACGACCTCTCCAGAATTGGGAGCCGCACCAATAGCGCCAATATGCAAAGCCGAAGCCTGTGTCGCAGGGTCGATACATGGTGTTACCTCCAATCGTTGTAGATAGACGCTTTCACATCTTCATGAATAGTATACCATATCCTAAAGGCAGTCTCAACGTCTTGATCGCTCACTTTGGGACATTTTCTTGTAAATGTGGCATAAGAACCGAGATAAATTCTCTCTTTATAAGAGGGGAAGCAAACGAAGGAAATCAAATAGCCACAGCCGCAGAGAGTTTCTGCGGTTTTTTTATGCCCATTTTCAAAATAAGTTGTTCGCGTCTTTGGAAAAACACGCTTGCCCGGCGTTGTAGGCAGCAGAGGGAAAAATGCAAAGCTGCTGTGGAGAGAGTACGTGGAAGTCTCAGAGCAAATCAACAGAGGGAACGGATGCCGTCCTCCCTACGGAACGCCTTCCTTTGCTTTCGCCGGCAACTCGTTTCCGTGACTCCGGCCTTCAAATCCCGTTTCACCAGCAATACCACGTTTGTCGTGGATATTCTTTCGCAGAAGATTCACCAGCGATTCGTGATTCAGGGTGACGAAATACTTACTCAGATTCACTGGTACTGCGCTGGCACCACGGTCACATTTTTGGGAATGGCTCCTTAAACGCAGAATCAGATAAAAAAATACAGATCTTGCGTTTTTATAAGGTGCAGGTGCCGACTAAACATTGGCTGAGGAAGACCCATAAAACTCCCGCTTGAGGTGGCTTTGCTTTTCTATTCACGCGTAACACTGCCCGTCATTCGCCATGCCGCACTGATGCAGCGAAAATATATTTGCATATAATGCATATTTATGCGATTGCGATGTTGACAGATGTTGCCACAATTGTGTACAATATTGGCGCGAGAAGGACAGATTCTCCGCTGAACACAGGTATTGTTGACTATGCAGAACTGTTCTTTGTATACTGCTTTCCAAATCAAGAGAGCGCATAAATATACATTTTGTAGTTATGCGCAGTATCCTTCGTAACTCATACCAGAAGCCGTCGTGAACTTGACACAGGACGCGGCTGCGCAGCAACACCATCTATGAATTTGTAGCTCAGTTTACTAACGCAAGTTATATGGTTGCAAACAGATATAGCTTCAACCCAACACCTAACAACCAAAAGAATGGAACACCAAAGGAGAAAAAACATGAACACCAACCAGACAAAAACAAACATGACAAACAAAAGCTCGAAGCTCATCGCAATCCTGATGCTGATATGAATTATGATTTCTTCATTGTGCATGGGCTGTCAAAAAGAAGTTGACGGCATTGCGGTCAAAGATTCAACAGCAAGGAAAATTTTGCTTGCAATAAGGGAAAATTACAATAGCGTTGGTTTAGGACAACCCCTTGCTCTTTAAGCCGGTTCCACTGCTCAGTAGAGATGTGTTGTCCTAAGCCATTCTATAACCTCTTGAGAAGGAGGCTAAACTATCAAATACATTTTTGAAAGGAGTTTCTTTATGAAACGAAAACTGAAGGCGATTGCCGCTGTTTTGCTGGTACTCGTCATGCTTGGCTCGGCTATGCCAATACAGCTGGCCGCCGAGGCCATGACCCCTCCCACTACCCGTTATGCAACACCGGACGGTTACAACGACCATGATTATCAGAAAATGGTTGCGTTCTTTGAACAGACGGACGAAAACGGTGTTAGGAACGGAGAGAAGCTGAGTGAGGATTATGATCCTACGGATCCCGAAACTTGGCGGAAGTATGATGGGAATTATTGCAGGGGAACTATCGAATGGACAACTGTTGCCGGTGAGTATCGTCTTTGCGAAATTTTCTTTGGCGGCAGGAGCACCGATGCTTACCCATTGGAATTGGTGGGCTTCCTCGATGTCAGCGAATGCACCGCACTCGCAAAAGTGCGTTACGGGTCATTTGGCGATATCCAACTGACCGGGTTGGATGTCAGCGGGTGTACGGCACTTGAGGAGTTGCATTGTGTCAGACTAAGTTATGCGAATTATTATTCCTACAACGGAATAGTGGAACTTAATGTTAGCAATTGTACAGCACTTACGGGCTTGGATTGCTTCGGGAATCAGCTTACGGAGCTTGACGTCAGTACGAATGCAGAACTTGTATGGCTGGGTTGCTCCGGGAATCAGCTTACGGAACTTGACGTCAGTGCGAAAGCAGAACTGTATGAATTGGATTGCTCCGGGAATCAGCTTACGGAGCTTGATGTAAGTACGAATGCAGCACTGTATGCATTGGATTGCTCCGGGAATCAGTTGACGGAATTGGATTTATCGAATAATCCGCGAATCGATATTGACACGATAAGTGCAGAAGGATCCGGCTTTATAGGAGTAGGTACTGAGCGGGATGAAAACTACGATTTCAAATGGTATTGTATAAAAGCGGTGCCCGTCCCGGGAAACTCCTTCTGTGGTTGGTATGCTGTGGATGGCACGTTGCTTTCAACAAACGTAGAAATCAACAGAAATGATTTCGATGGAGTGAATGATTTTATTGCGAAGTTTACCGCCTCAACTCCCGGCGGCATAGGAGATGTGGACGGTGACGGTGAAATCACAACATATGATGCTTTGCTGATTATGAGATATGCACTCGGTGTGGAAACCGATGGCAATGAGCTTATTATGGACTTTGACGGAAACGGATGCGTTGACGCACTTGATGCGCTTCTTGTGCTTCGCAGGAGCATAGTGTAGATGTTGTTGTCCTAAGCCATTCTATAACCTCTTGAGAAGGAGGCTAAACTATCAAATACATTTTTGAAAGGAGTTTCTTTATGAAACGAAAACTGAAGGCGATTGCCGCTGTTTTGCTGGTACTCGTCATGCTTGGCTCGGCTATGCCAATACAGCTGGCCGCCGAGGCCATGACCCCTCCCACTACCCGTTATGCAACACCGGACGGTTACAACGACCATGATTATCAGAAAATGGTTGCGTTCTTTGAACAGACGGACGAAAACGGTGTCAGGAACGGCGAGAAGCTGAGTGAAAATTATGATCCTACGGATCCCGGAACTTGGCGAGAAGCTGATGGCAGTGAAATCGGTGTCGAATGGACAGTCGATGACGATGAATATCGTATTTGCGAAATTAGAATCGGTTCTTCCAGCTTGGGCATGATGGGTAACCTTGATGTGAGCGGATGCACTGGTCTTGACAGATTGGATTGTTCCGAAAACCAGCTGACGGAGATCAATGTCAGTGGTTGTACAGCACTTACGGATATAGATTGCTCCAACAACAAATTAACCGAGCTTAATGTCAGCACGAATACTGAACTGTACTATTTAGATTGTGCTGATAATATGCTTACACAGTTGGACATAAGTACGAATGATTCTCTTGAGGATCTGGACTGCTCAGAAAATCGGCTTGTGCAGCTCAATATCGGTGAAAGTACTTTCCTTAGGGGGTTGAATTGTTCTAAAAACCAGTTAACGCAACTGAATGTCAGTGAATGCAGAGACCTTGAGGATTTGGACTGCTCCCAAAATCAACTGATGGAGCTTGACGTCAGTGAAGGTACAGAACTGTATACATTGCGTTGCTACGGAAATCAGCTGACGGAGCTTTACGTCAGTGAAAATACTTGGCTTTACGAGCTGTATTGCTTCGGAAACGAATTAGTGAGAATTGACATTAGCGGATGCATTGATCTTGACGGATTGGACTGTTCCGAAAACCAACTGACGGAGCTGGATTTGAGTGGGAATACTTCCCTCAGATGGCTGGACTGTTCCGGGAACCGGATAACAGAGTTGGATCTGACTGCAAATTCAGAACTTGAGGCACTTCGGTGCAGCGAAAATCAATTGACAGCGATTGATGTGAGTGCAAACACTTCTCTCACAGAGCTCAATTGCTCCGGAAACCAATTAACGGAGTTGGACTTGAGCGAGAACACATCGGTCTATCGTCTCGAATGTGAAAACAACTATATTACGTTCCTGGATTTGACAAACAACCCTATCGCTATCAAAACGGTCAGTGCGGAGGGACCGGGATTTATAGGGGTAAAGACTGTGATTCATGGTGAATACCTTGTTCCTGCTATTTCCGCTGTTCCTGCTCCGGGCAGCACATTCTGTGGCTGGTATGCCACAGATGGCACATTGATTTCTACAGAAGCAGAACTCGTAATTGACAGAGAAGAATGTTATTACCCGTATCATTTTATTGCGAGGTTTACCGCCTCAACTCCCGGCGGCATAGGAGATGTGGACGGTGACGGAGTTGTCAGGGTTTCGGATGCTGTTCTGATTATGCGTTGTGCTCTTGGCCTGATTGAATTCACCCCTGAGCAGATTCTCTGCGGCGATGTAGACGGTGACGGAGTTATCAAGATCGCAGATGCAGTTATGGTAATACGTATCGCACTTGGCTTGGTTTGATTATCGACTTCGATTTTGTGCGATAAACAGCGATAGTATTGGTCAAGGTCAGCCTCTATTTGGTTTCTTTCATTGCTCCGTAGATCTGTGTTGACCGAAGCCATTCTACTTGCAAAGAAAGCTAAGTTATCATAAGCATCGTTCTGTTATAAAATCGAATTTTGCACAGGCTTTGCGAAAGGCCCCTGTAACAATTCGTTTCCCTTGCTTGTTTTGGCTTCCGTGTGTAAACAGGGAACAACGCTCCCCCCGAGTAATGTGTGGTTCCCGACAAACGTGGCAAGCAAGGTCTTTTGGAGCCAAAAGACACCAGGCGGAGACTCTGACGAGTCCCCGCCTTTTGCTTGATGGGGCGTTCCCCATACCCCCTGCAACACAGATTTCATCTGTGGCTGCGCGATGTGCCATCGCTATTTTTCCTCGCGCTGCCGCTCGGTGGTCTGCCGGTTCTGTTCGTTCAGCCCCAGCAGATAGGCGGCGTTCGCCTTGTGGATCAGCAGCTCCCGCATCTGCTCCTGCGCACGGTGGTACTCGGCGTATGCCGCCTTTTTCTCTGCCAGCAGCCTTGCAAATTCCTCGTTCAGGCACCTGACCGTGGGCAGCTTTTTCAGGCCGAACGCATCAAAGGCTTTCTTCGCCGCCTTGTGGATGAGGATATCCCCCTCATGCTCCGCAAGGTATTTTTTCGAGTACCCCGCCTTGCGGTAGCCGGTGTAAACGCTGCGCGTCCTGGAATAGTTCATGATGTGCGTCCGCAGGGTCTGTATCTCGCCCATACGCGCTTCCGCCGTCTTTATGGCCGCCTTCAAATCATAGAACCGCTTCTCCGCATCGGCGGCGGCATTGACAAGTGCGTCGAAATCGGCAAAGCCCTTTTCCTCCAGATATATCAGCGTCTTTGCCATCTGCTTGAGCTTTACCACCTTCATCGCCTGATCGTAGCGGTAGCCTTTTCCTGCGTTGAGCTTCGCCTCAATGTCGGAAATCAGCGTGGCGTGCTCCCTGCGCTTCGGATATTTTTTCCTGACGAAGGGCTTGTGCGCCCTGCTTCCGGTGAGGACGGCGCGCAGCTCCTGCTCGGAATATCCCTCGCCCAGGGAATCCAGGCGGATGCTCTGTTTCTGGTTTTCGTGCCGCAGCGACAGCCTGCCCTTTCGGGCAACGGAATAGCCGGAGGATTTCAAAAGGGTTAAAAGCACGTCGAAGTCCTTTGGCTGCTTTTCAAGCGCCGCGTCTATCGCCATGCGCAGAAGATCGCGGTTGGAGAGCTTGTCGTGACCGCCGCGCCATTTGTTGTAGCTCAGCCCGTGTTTCTGCGGATTCTCCACCACGGACAGCCGGTGCTCGGTGCAGATCAGGTCGGACAGCCTGCGGACGGCGCGGTAGCTGCCGATGAAGTTCTTGAACTTCCGCGTACAGTCCAGCGTCGTGGAGTTCCAGTAGATGTGGTTGTGGATGTGCTTTTTGTCGGTGTGGGTGCAGACGAGGAAAGCGTGCCGACCCTTTAGGAAGCGTTTGGCAAATTCGTAGCCGATGCGGTTGGCCTCCTCCGGCGTAACCTCTCCGGGCTTAAAGGACTGCCGTACCTGATAGGCGATGACGTCGCTTTCCTGCACCCGTCCGGTCAGCTCCCGGTACTCCCGCTTGGACAGGGCAAATTCGGAAACGGCGGTCTCCGGCTCGCAGGCGAACGCGGAGATCAGCGCACCGCCCTCGGTCTTATCCGGGTTCATGCCGTACTCCGTCCGGTCGGCAAGGCACTGCGCCAGCGTCTTGCCCTTGTTTAAGTGCATGGGTATGATTCGTGTGGTCGCCATATTCCCTCCATGGAAAAAGACGCAGGAGGGAGCCTGCGCCTTTTCACATTCCGCATATTCCGTTTATCCGTAGATTCGCTCCTTGAGCAGTATTCTCATGCCGATAAACCGCGCTGTGAGCTTCACCGCCAAATAGTGCAGTCCGTAGGGGGAGAGCAGAAACGCAATGCCCAGACAGATGCAGCCGTTCTGCACGTTGCCGTCCACAAAGTAAAAAACACCTGAAAGCAGAAACAGGGCGGAGGCGATGACGCAGACCACGGCGGAAGCCTTGAGCGCCAGCGTGAGCGCCCATTCCACGATCCACAAAACCAGCATAAGGGGCGCAAGCAGCAGTTTCAAAATGAATTTCATAGTCGTTTTCCGTCCTTTTTGATTTCATTATACAGAAAGAGCTGCCCTAAAACAAGGATGCCGGCAGCATGGGCTTATCGTATATTTCTGCCTGCTCACTGAATGGTGGACAGCTTCATAAGAATTTTGTTGGCAAGTCCCCATAGCTGCTTCTGCTTTTCCAGAATCTCCGCAAGGTCGGTGTCGTAGGCTCTGCCGCTCTCGTTGAGCCGTTTGGCGATCTGATTGATGTTGTTGCTCGTGTAGCGCAGGAGCGAGATCATCTGCTTCAGCTCCGGCAAATCCAGCCTGATCACCAGCCCGTCCAGCGCCATCTTCCGCAGGAACGCCTCCTGATTGGTAACGCCGATCCGCGCCATCTTTTCCTTCAGCAGCCGGTGCTCTTCCTCCGTCAGGCGAACGGAGATGCGGATGCTCCGGCGCATGAACTGCGCGCTCACAGGGACGGCTCCTTTGTCTTTTTGACGGCCTCCGCCGCCGCTTCGGGCGGTCTGTTTTTCAGTCTGCCGAGCACCGAGGGCTTGCGCTCATGCGCCCTTGCGTCCTCCCGCGACAGCTTGGTAAACAGGTCAACCAGCCCGCTGTGGCTGTTCACCGCCAGATAGCAGTTCCGATCCGTCCCCCATGCGTCGGGGTTCTCCGCGACAGGAACGGTCTTTGCCCATTGTTTGTTGTCGGCAGAGAACCGCCCGTCCCAATCCTTCTGCCGGATGGTAATCGCCAGCACATACAAGATGCGCTCATGCCCAAACTGCTCCGCCACCTGCGCAACGGCTTCCCTGTGCAGGACGTTATCGCAATAATGCTCGGAGATCGCTTTCTCGATGGCCTCCTTGCAGGCGGCATTGGCCTTGTTGGAGGCGCGGTAAAGCTCCAGCTCGCCGTTTTCACGGGCGTGCTCGGCGGGAAATCTGTAAACGGGAATATCCTTCATATTGGTGCATCCTTCCTTTCTTTGAACTGTCATACGGCGGCTCCGACGAAGAATGAATTTCGCCGAAGCCGCCGTTTTTTATCGCTCCTCCTTGTCCCTGTGCCTGATTTTGTCGTCGGCGCAGGGCTGGGACAGCGGTGCTTTCAGCTTTGCCAGCACGGAGGGACGCTCCGCCTTTGCGCTCTGCACGGCGGGCGCGTCCTCCGCCATCTGCTCCATGGGCGTGCGGTCGTCGATGTTCAGCTCAGCGTTCAGCTCCGCAAGCCGCGCGGATTTTATCCGCAGCTCATCCTCTTGGGGGAAGGGCTTGCCCAGCTCCGCCTTTGCCGTCTCCATCTGCGCGGTGAGCGCATCCAGCGTGTTTCTGACATTCTGCAATCTGTCCGGCATGGCGTTCAGGGCGTTGTCAATGCGGGTGAGGTTGCCCCGCGCGTCCTTGCCCAGCGTCACGCGGTGGTTCATTTTGCCCTTGAGGGTGAGAATAAAGTCCCGCCCGAAGTCCTCCACGGTCAGGGACATGGCAAAGCCCCGGTAGCTGCCGATGGGCACGGGCTCCATGCCCTTTGCGTCCTTGAAGGCTTCCAGAATGGCAGCGCCTGCGTTGTCCTTGTCGGTAAGAAGGTCGCCCTTGACCTCCATGCCCGCAAAGCCGTCCACGGGGTGCGGATGCCCGGCGAGCGTCTGCATATCGGCGGTGAAGCCCTCCACGAAGCTCTCGATCTGCCGG
>OLQV01003032.1_pt1 | contig 10386 bp, 8 predicted proteins | sample 1672371 | NCBI WGS metagenome assembly OLQV01 (sample SAMEA3136676, study PRJEB25190) | human gut metagenome
CAGCAGAACAGCAGGAACAGCTTGCGGCCGGTCTTGCCGATGTACTTCTCGATCAGCATACCCATGGACTTGCCGTCGTTCTTGACGGAAGCATACAGCGCGCCGAAGTCGGTCACAGCACCAAAGAAGATGCCGCCGATCAGGACCCACAGCAGAACGGGCAGCCAGCCGAATGCAGCAGCCTGGATGGCACCGGTGACAGGGCCGGCACCTGCAATGGAGCTGAACTGATGGGCAAAAACGGTCCAGCCGTTGGTGGGGACGTAGTCGCGGCCGTCCTCGTGGACGACTGCGGGGGTCTTAGCCTTGGGGTCGATGCCCCACTTGTTTGCCAGCCAGCGTCCGTAGAAGGTGTAAGCCCCTAACAGACACACGGCTGCAATCAAAACGATGACCAGCGTGTTCATTTCTTTTACCTCTTTCCTTTCTTTCCAAACGGCAAAGCGGCCAGGGTCCATCTGGCGGCTGCACTCAAAAACCACAAGCGCCGGGCGGCAGGGGATGAAAAAAGCCCCCATCTTCGTTCTGGATGCAGACCGCATCCACCCGAAGACGAAGGCCTGACAACCGGTCTCCCGGCGGCAATTCTCCGCGGTACCACTTCGCTTGCTGCTTTTGAGGGCAGCCACTTTCTGCCCGCTCTGGGAGAACCTCACCGGAGCGGGACGCCCTGTAACGGGGGCGGATCGGCCAGGTGCTACTGAAAACGCAGCATGCGTTCGGTTCGCACCGGCTGCTCGCAGGGGATAACCTCTCTCTCTTTGCTGCCGTCTTACACCAAAACCGACAGCTCTCTGGGAGCAGGTGTGGGAAAAGGTCGTGTCCTGTTCACTGCATTTGCCGAATGATTGTGTATACTTTAGTCCCGATTTCATAATTTGTCAATATATTTTGGGCAAGTTAGGAGGATGTGCCAATTCGGGAAAAATGCTGGTAAAAATTTTTAGGTGATTTTTGTTCATGTATGAAGAGAAGAAAACTGTGCACGTTAAAATGTGAAAATCACTCACGTTGCGAAAAGACTTGACTTTCACGCTTTCATGTGCTAAAGTGATAATATAATAATAAAATCTTCCAAATACCCGGCGCTTGCCGCAAAGGAGGCCGCTATGGCTGAGAAAAACCCCAGAAAGAACCCGACCACGGACGCACTGTTCGATGCGATCCTGAGTCTTGAAACACGGGAAGAATGCTACAATTTCTTTGAGGACCTGTGCACCGTAAAGGAGATCTCCGATATGGCGCAGCGCCTGGAAGCGGCCAAGCTGCTTTTGGGCGGCAGCACCTATGACCAGATCGTCAAAGCTGTGGAGATCAGCACGGCCACCATCAGCCGGATCAACCGCTGCATCCAGTACGGCTCTGGCGGCTACCGCGACGTCATCGAAAAAGTCTCTGCGAAGGAAGCAGCCGACTCCGCCGAGTGACACAGGCAGCGGCCCGGACATACAATGGGGCATACCTTATATAAGAAAGGATGACCCGATTTATGATCACGGAAACCAACTGCACGCCTACGCTGGAATGCCCCGCACTGCCCCGCGTCACCCTCGACCAGGCCGTCATCGACCTTCTGGAGAGCATTGCGCTGCAGGAATCTGCCCTCAGCCATATCCTCTGCGCGGAGAGCCAGAAGATGAAGACCGCGATGGCCTTGAAGGAAGTCGACCTGTGCAAGCTGCTGGAGATCAACGACTCGGCCACCAACATGGTCCATGCCGTGGCCAATCTGGAACTGGCACTCAAAGATAAGCTGGAATTTATCTCCAACAATCTCTATTACCCCTCGACGGAAAACACCACCACCGCGCAATAACCGGCGGTTGCCCCTGCCTGCCCGCACTTTGCCGGGCAGGCTTTTTGTGTTTGTGGCTATTCTATGAACAATCTAGCCAAAAGATGAAAAAACGTTTTGTGCGGAATTGCTGAATACAGAAAACTGTGCTATACTATACACTGTATATGTGTGAAAGAGAGGAAATGAACCTTGCAGCACTATGACGTGATCTTATTCGACGTGGACGGAACGCTCATTGATTCCGCACCCGGCATCCTGAATACACTGGAAGAGGTCTTCCGCAAGATGAACGTAGATATCACCGGTGTGGACCTGCGCCGCTATCTTGGCCCGCCGCTGCGCAAGACGTTCGCAGAGCACTTTACCGACTCGGCCAGGGTCGAGGAAGCCGCCGGGCTCTACCGTGCCAGCTATGCCGTCAAGGGCAGCCATGAGTGCCGCGTGTTCCCCGGTGCGGCTGAGATGCTCCACCGCCTGAAGGAAGCGGGCTTTGTGCTCTGCACGGCGACCTCCAAGCCCACCCAGGTGGTGACGCCCATTCTCAAAGAGCAGGGCCTTGCCCCATACTTCGATTTCATCGGCGGGGCCTCCATGGATGAGAGCCGCGACACCAAGACCGAGGTCGTCCGCTACGTGCTGGAGCAGCCCTGCGTCAAGGGCAAACGGGTCCTGATGGTCGGGGACCGCAACGACGATATGCGCGGTGCGGCAGACTGCGGTCTGGATGCTGCCGGTGCGCTGTACGGCTATGGCAGCCGGGAAGAGCTGGAACCGTTCCACCCGGTCTTTCTGGCCGAGAGCTGCGCCGCCCTCGCGGACGCCCTTGTGAACGCCTGACCGGACTGCTGATTGAAAATAAAAATGGTGAATCATTATGAATCGTAGGACACAATCGGACAAGCAATCTATGACTCCTTTGCAGCGGCAGGCTGTTCTGGTCTGCGTTGTGTGTGCGCTGGCGGCGCTGCTGACCATCGGCATCACCCTGACCCTGCTCAGGCGGGGTAAGGTGGACGCCCCGAATGTACCCGATGCAGACTCCGTCTCCTCGGAAACGCCCGCGGGCGGCGAAGATCTGGCAGAGCACTATCAGATCGACAATTCATCGGCTTCGCTGCTGGCAGAAACGGCCGATGCGGGGCAGTCCTACCAGGACGAGACCCTCTTCATCGGCGACTCCAACACGGTGCGCCTGTACAACAACGGCCTGATCTCCCTGCAGCAGTTCTGCGCCAAGGAGGGCATCGGCACACAGGTAGCCCTGAATGAGGGCATCGTCACCTTTAAGAAGGACAGCAATGCCTATCCCATTGCCCAGGCCGTCGCCATGATGAAACCCCGCCGCGTGGTCATCACCCTCGGCACCAACGACAATGGCATGGAAGTGGCTGACTTTATCGCGAATTATACCGCTCTGGTCCAGGCCATTCAGGCCAGCTATCCCTATACCGATATCATCGTCAACACCATCCCGCCCATCCCGGCGGATCACTCGACCTACCCTCACATGGATCAGGCCAGGATCGACGATATGAACATGGCACTGCTCAATCTGTGCGAGCAGCTGGGCCTCAAGTTTCTGAACACCGCCGAGATCCTCAAGGGGGAGGATGGCTACGGCAAGCCGGACTACTACACAAACGGCGACATCCACCTGAAGAGTGCGGGCCTCAAGGCAGCGCTGAGCTATCTGCGCACCCACGCCTACACCACCGATGACCGCCGCCCGGATACCGCCAACATCCCGACCCGCACATTGGAGTATGTTTCCAACCCCAGTTCTGCGGTCCAGGCTCCCAGCTCGGAGTCTGCCAGCGAGAGCGCCAGCAGTTCCACCGCTGAGCCTGTTCACTATGAAGCGCACTATCGGGTCGAAAAGAAGGGCGGCGGTACGCTGACCTCCGGCGGTGAGTCCGACAAGACCTCCCTGAGCTACACCGTGACCGATGCGTCTCAGACCATCAGCGTGACGGCAGTTCCCGCCGAGGGCTATGTCTTCGTCAAGTGGAGCGACGGTGTCACCACCCGCACCCGCACCGATGACAAGTTCCAGCAGAACATTGACGTCACGGCCGTGTTTGCCGCAGTGTCCGTCGAGATCTCCAACGAGGGCAAGGGCCTGTTCGGCAGCTCCTATATCTTCAAGGCAAAGCTCGGCGGCAAGTATGCCAACAGCGACAATCTCCGCTGGTACGCCAACGGGGAAGAGGTCAAGGCCGCTGCAGGCCAGACGACCGTGACCGTTCCGGTCTCCTCCGTGACCGTCGGCAGCTATAAGATCTACGCCGTCGTCACCTACAACGACTGCACCGTGAAGAGCAACACGCTGACCTTGACTGTCAACAGCGAATCGTCCAGTTCGAGCACGTCGAGCAGCAGCTCGTCTTCGTCCGGAGCTTCCTCCGGCAGTACATCCGGTTCCTCCGCTTCGTCCAAAGAAGAAGCCGCCTCTTCCGGCGGCTCCAGCTCGTCCCACAGCACCTCCGGCAGCAGCTCGGAGCACTCCTCCAGCTCTGATTCCAGTGCATCGGCGTTCACGAGCGAGTCGAAAGCCGAGTCCAAGGCAGAGTCGGCCAGCGCTTCGCAGAGTGAGTCCAAAGAGGAAAGTGCTTCTTCTCACAGCGAGTCGAAGGCAGAATCAAAAACCGAATCGAAGACCGAAGCTTCGGAAAGCAAGGCAGAGAACGATCTGCCCGCTTCCAGCGAGACGAGCGCGGAGAACACCGAGGCCGCAGCAAGCCGCTGACATTTTTCCACTCCGCTGCATAGGATGTTCCGAAGGGAGCGTGAGTGGATGTTCTGCGAGAAGATCCGTGTTCCGGGACTTCCCGGTGAGGAAAATGTGACCGACGGCAGTGTGGACTGGTACGAGATGGACTGGGAGAATGTGGACAATGGCGTTTTGGAATCCGAGATGCCCAAATGCCCGGAAACGCCCTGTTCCGCCGCTTCCCGCTGCGAGGACAACACCCCGGAACAAACCGACGATGAAACGTATGAAGTAGTCGAGGAATAAGGCGAAGCCAGCTCTGCCGGGGCGGGGCTGGCTTCTCGCTGTTCTTACGATCCGGCAAATCCGGCGATCCGGAAGAGACCGGCTCCGGCCGGGGAGGACAAGCTCCCCGGAACATGCAACAAGAGAGGGGAAACTGAACCATGGCAAAATACTATTGCATCCTGTTCGATGCAGACAATACGCTGCTGGATTTTGATGCAGCCGAAAGCAAGGCGCTGGCCGATACGCTCCGCAATTACGGCATCGAGCCGGATGCCGAGACGGTGCAGACCTACCGCACCATCAATGGGGAGCTGTGGCGTCAGCTGGAAAAAGGCCAGATCCGCCGCGACAAGCTGATGGCGGAGCGCTTCACCCGCTTCCTGAAGGCCGTGAATGCCGCAGGCAGCGGTGCCGAGATGAATCAATATTATCTCGACCAGCTCTCCACCCACCCGGACCTCGCCGCGCCCAATGTGCTGGACGTGATGAAGGAGCTGGCCGAGGTGGCAACGCTGGCCGTTGTGACAAACGGCTTCGACCGGGTGCAGTCCCGCCGTGTGGCCGAGTCCGGCCTGAAGGAGTTCGTCGAGGAGGTCTTCGTCTCCGAGAAACTTGACAGCGAAAAGCCGAACCGCAAGATCTTTGACACGGCGCTCCGTTCGCTGGGGGTGGAGAACCGCGAGCGTGTCCTGATGGTGGGCGACGGCCTCACCAGCGACATCCAGGGCGGCATCAACGCCGGGCTGGATACCTGCTGGTACAACCCGAACCACGCCGAAAATCCGGGCAAGATCTGCCCGACCTACGAGATCTCGAATCTCGAAGAGCTGTATCAGCTGGTCATGGAGCCGGAAGAGCTGGCCAATGTCGGGCTGAAGAACCGCCGCCATCAGCTCTAAGCTCCTGCGCTGTGCGGCAAGTGGGAACAAAAAGATTGGATGAACAACAATGCTGATACATTTGGAAAAACTGGGCAAGACCTTCGGCGAGAAGATCGTCCTGCATGATGTCACGGCCAGCGTCGAGCGGGAGGACCGCATCGGCATCGTGGGCCAGAACGGTGCAGGCAAGACCACCCTTCTGAAGATCCTGACCGGGGAATATACCGACTATGAGGGCGAGTTCAGCGTGACCCATGGCGTCACCCTTGGGTATCTGGAACAGAACGCGAAGCTGGACCCCACGCTGGACATCTACGGCGAGATGCGCTCCTGTTTCGCCCATGTGCTGGATGCCATGGCACAGATGCAGATCCTGGAGCGCAGGATGGCGGCTTCGCCGGAGGATGCCTCTCTGCTGGAGCAGCACGATGCACTGCAGAACATCATCGACGCAGCCGATGGATACAATATGGACGTCAACATCAAAAAGGTGTTGTCCGGCATGGGCTTCGCGCAGGATACCTGGACCAAGAACATCGCAGTCCTGTCCGGCGGCGAGCTGACCCGCCTGCGGCTGGCAAAGCTGCTGCTGCAAAAGCCGGACGTCCTCATTCTGGACGAGCCCACCAACCACCTCGATTTTGCGACGATGGAATGGCTGGAAACCTACCTCAAGGGCTATTCCGGCGCGGTCCTCGTCGTCAGCCATGACCGCTACTTCCTCGATAACGTCTGTACGAAGATCTGGGAAGTTTCGTTCCAGACCATGACGACCTACAAGGGCAATTTCTCGGCCTATCTGCCCCAGAAGGAAGCCGCCGATGCCCTGCGCCAGAAGCAGCACGACGCCGATGTGGCACTGGCCGAAAAATTGCAGGACTACGTGGACCGCAATCTGGTCCGCGCTTCCACGACCAAAATGGCCCAGAGCCGCCGCAGGCAGCTGGAAAAGCTGGAGATCACCGAGGCCCCAAAAGATGAGACGAACCAGCTCAAATTCCGCTTCGAATACGACGTGGAACCGTGGAACGAACTGGTGCTGATGAAGAACCTGACCATCCGCATCGGGGAGCGCACCCTGCTGGAGCCGTTCACCTACACAGTTTGCCGCGGGCAGCGGCTCGTCATCGCAGGCCCCAACGGCGCCGGCAAATCGACCCTGATGCAGGTACTGGACGGCAAGCGCCGCCCCTCCGGCGGCATGGTCCGGCTGGGCACCGGTGCCCGGCCCAGCATCTTTGCCCAGCAGCAGAACCGCCTGGGGCAGGGCAGGGTCATCGACGTCATCTGGAACAAATACCCCCGGATGACGGAGCTGGAAGTCCGCAGCCATCTGGCCAAGCTGGGCTTCCGGGGCGAGACGGTCTTCAAACCCTGCGAGGCGCTGTCCGGCGGCGAGCTGGCCCGCCTGCGCTTTGCCGAGATCGTGCTGGAACGCCCGAACCTGCTCTTCCTGGACGAGCCGACGAACCATCTGGACATCTACACCCGCGAGAACCTGACCGAGGCGCTGATGGCCTACACCGGGACCCTGCTCATGGTCACCCACGACCGGCACCTGATGAACAGCCTTGGATGCCCCATCCTCTATCTGGAGGACGGCAAGGCGACGCTCTACCCCAGCTACGATGCCCTGATGGGCCGCAGCGCACCCGCCGCCGCACAGTCGGCCAAAGCCGCCGAGCCTGCCAAGGCCGGTTACGGCAAGGAGCAGCGCCGCCGCCGCGCCGAGCTGCGGGCTAAGATCAAGGCCTGCGAGGACGAGATGGAAGCCTGCGGTGCCCGCGAAGTCGAGCTTGACAACGAGATCAACTCGCCGGAAGTCTACAACGACCCGCAGCTGCTGCGGGAAAAAAGCGATGAGCTTGCCGATCTGCGCTTCCATCAGGAAGAACTGTTCGCCGCCTGGGAAAAGGCCATGGAGGAACAGGAGCAGTACGAGCAGAGCAGCACCGAAGAATGATCACCCGAAGGAGGCCCTTTCATGCCGAACCACCGCCGCAACGATTCCAAGACCCACAGCATCGCCCTTTCGGGGCTGCTGTTTGCGCTGGCCATGGCGCTCTCATTTGTTGAGGGCACACTGGTGCTTCCCGGCCTTTTGCCCGGCATGAAGCTGGGCCTGGCGAATATTGTGGTGATGTACGCATTGTTCTTTATGGGGCCGAAGCAGGCGCTCGTGCTGGATCTCCTGAAAGCGCTGTTCGTCTTTCTGGTCTCCGGCTGGACGGCGGGATTCCTCTCGCTGTGCGGCGGCCTGCTCTCGCTGCTGGTGATGTGGCTGCTGTATTACCACGCACCGGTGCGCCCCACCTGGTACATCCTCTCGGTATGCGGTGCGCTGTTCCACAACATCGGTCAGCTTCTGGGTGCCAGTGTGATCTTATCCTCGGCGGTCTCCCTCTATTATGCGCCGGTGATGCTGGTGCTCGGCCTCGTGATGGGCGCACTGACGTCCATCACACTCCGGGCGCTGCTGCCGGCTCTGGGCCGCCTGGGCTACAATATAAAAGAAAAATAAGAGGTTTTGCATATGTCTGAAAAAGTCACGGTCCGGGTGGAGCGGAACATCCTCCATCTGCCCGCCATCGCTCTGCGGGGGCTTGTCGTCTTTCCCAACAACCTGCTTCATTTTGAGGTAGGCCGCGAAAAGAGCATCGCCGCTGTGGAGTGGGCGGTCAGCAATCACTCCAACGTTTTCCTGATCGCACAAAAGGATATGAAGGCCGACGACCCCGGTGCCGACGGCCTGTACAATTACGGCGTCGTGGCCGAGATCAAGCAGGTCATGCGGGTGTCGGACGACCTCGTCCGCATCCTGGTGGAGGGCAAATACCGCGCCCGGCTCACCGAGATGGACACCGACGGCAGCTTCCTGCTGGCTTCGGTCCGGCCCACGCCGGTGCGCCCCGTCAAGCCTGATGAGGAGGCCGAGGCCGACGCGCTGCTCCGCAATGTGAAGAAGAGCTTTGATGAGCTGCTGAGCCTGAACCCCCGCATCGGCAAGGATGTGGTGTTCGCGGTCAACTCCAACAACGACCCGGCGTTTCTCTGCGAGTATATCCCGGCCAACCTCCTGTTCCGCTTTGAGGATAAGCAGGCCGTGCTGGAAGAGGGAACACTTCTGGGCCGTCTGCGCCTGCTCGTAGAGCGGATGCACCGCGAGCGCCGGATGCTGGAGATCGACAAGGAGATCGCGCAGAAGGTCGATGAAGCCATGGACAAGAACCAGCGCGACTACTACCTGCATGAGCAGATGCACATGATCAGCGAGGAACTGGGCGAGGACGATGACACCACTGCCGAAGCCGAGGAATACCGCCGCAAGATCACGGCCCTGCACCTCGACGCCGAGCGGGAGAAGAAGCTCCTCAAGGAAGTGGACCGTCTGGCCAAAATGCAGAGCAGCAACCAGGAGGGGACGGTCATCCGCACCTATCTGGATACCTGCCTGGAACTGCCATGGAACACCTTCACCGAGGACGACCTCGACATCGCCAAGGCACAGCACATCCTGGACCGCGACCACTACGGCCTGAAAAAGGTCAAAGACCGCATCCTCGAAGTGCTGGCGGTCCGCAAGCTGGCCCCGGACGTCAAGGGCCAGATCATCTGCCTGGTCGGCCCTCCGGGTGTCGGCAAGACCAGCATCGCGCGTTCCATCGCCGAGAGCCTGGGCCGCAAGTATGTCCGCCTGAGCCTGGGCGGTGTGCGGGATGAGGCCGAGATCCGCGGCCACCGCCGCACCTATATCGGTGCCATGCCCGGCAAGATCATCAGCGCGATGATCACCGCAAAAAGCTCCAACCCCCTCATGCTCCTCGACGAGATCGACAAGCTGGCGGGCGATTTCCGGGGCGACCCGGCGGCCGCTCTGCTCGAAGCTCTGGACCCGGAGCAGAACGCAACCTTCAACGATCACTTCATCGATATGCCGTTCGATCTGAGCCATGTGCTCTTTATCACCACGGCCAACGACCTGAGCGCCATCCCTGGCCCGCTGCGCGACCGAATGGACGTCATCGAGCTGCCCAGCTATACCCGCGTGGAAAAGTACAACATCGCCCGCAAGCATCTGGTGCCCAAGCAGCTCAAGGCCTGCGGTCTGGCCGGCAAAGTCACCTTCTCCCAGAGCGCCCTGTACGGCATCATCGACGGCTATGTCCGCGAGGCCGGCGTCCGCAATCTGGAGCGCACCATCACCAGTGTGCTGCGCAAATGCGCCCGCAAGATCGCATCCGGTGAGGTGGAGAGCTTCTCCGTGACCGGCTCCAATCTGGAAGAGCTGCTGGGCCCCAAAATGGTCAAGCCCGATTTCCTCAACCGCACCAACGCCATCGGCATCGCCAACGGTCTGGCCTGGACCAGCATCGGCGGCGAGACCCTGCCCATCGAGGTGCAGGTCATGGACAACGGCAGCGGCAAGATCACCGTCACCGGTTCGCTCGGCGACGTGATGAAGGAGAGCGCGCAGCTGGCCGTGACCTACGTCCGCGTCCACGCCAATGAATACGGCATCGACCCGGAGCGGCTGAAGAAGTGTGACCTGCACATCCACGCCCCCGAAGGGGCCGTGCCCAAGGACGGCCCCTCTGCCGGTGTCACCCTGACCACGGCGCTGGTGTCCTGCCTGTCCGGCATCCCGGTGCGCGGTGATGTGGCCATGACCGGCGAGATCACCCTGCACGGCAACGTGCTGCCCATCGGCG
>OLQV01003037.1_pt1 | contig 10378 bp, 8 predicted proteins | sample 1672371 | NCBI WGS metagenome assembly OLQV01 (sample SAMEA3136676, study PRJEB25190) | human gut metagenome
TCCAGATGCTGAAGTTGTCCGGGATGTCCACGCCCATGGGGCAGGGCATACAGTACCGGCAGCCCGTGCAGCCGATCTTGATGCGGCTGTGCAGGATGCGGGCCGTCTCGGCCACAGCGGCATCTTCCGCTGCGTTCAGGGGGCGGAAGGGAGCAAAGGTGGAAAGGTTGTCGTCCAGCTGTTCCTCGGTGCTCATGCCGGAGAGGATCAGGTGGACGTTTTTGTGGCTGCCCACCCAGCGCAGCGCCCAGGAAGCCGCACTGGCGGCGGGGTCGAGGGCGGTCAGCGGCGCCGCAGCGTCCGGCGGAAGGTTGGCCAGTGTGCCGCCCTTGATGGGCTCCATGATGATGAGCGGGATGCCCAGCTCTTCGGTCAGCGCATAGCCGCGGTCGCCCGCGATCTCCTCGGCGCGGTCGTCGGTGTCAAGGTAGTTGTATTGCAGCTGGCAGAAATCCCAGGGCTGGTCTCGCAGGATGTGTTCCAGCCCGTCCGCGTTGTCGTGGCAGGAGAAGCCGAAGTTCCGGATGCGCCCGGCCTTCTTCTCCTCCCAGAGCCAGTCCACGATGCCCAGCGCCTTGGCCTGGTCGTACCGTGCCCGGTGCAGGGAGTGGAGCAGGTAGAAATCAATGGTGTCCACACCCAGCCGCTCGAACTGACTGCGGTAGATCTGCTGGGCTTTTTCCAGCGAATCGCACAGCCACAGGGGCAGTTTGGTGGCCAGATAAAAGCTCTCGCGGGGCCATTTTGCGATGACCCGCCCCACGAACGGCTCGCTCTCGCCGCCGTGGTAGGGGTAGGCGGTGTCAAAGTAGTTGACGCCCGCGTCCCGCGCGGTGTTCAGCAGGGCTTCGGCCCGCACTTCGTCGATGCGGCCGTCCGGCAGGGTGGGCAGGCGCATGCAGCCGTAGCCCAGCAGGGAGGTGGTGATGCCGGATTTTTTCCAATGACGCTGTTCCATAGAACGCTCTCCTTTTCTTCAGTGCTTCCGCTTTTTCCGATCGTCCCAGGCAAAATACCGGGTGTAGAATACGAAGACCACGAGCGAAAGCAGCGTGACAGGCTTGCCCAGCCGGATGCCGTCCGGCTGGTAGACAAAATCAAGGGTGTTTTCCCCGGCGGGGCAGAGCACCGCCATCAGGCCCTCGTCCACCCGCAGGATGTCGGTCTCTTTGCCGTTGACCGTGGCCGTGAAGCCGTCGTCGTAAGGCACCGAGAAGAAGACGAGGTTCGGGGCATCCAGCGTGATCTCGGCGTGAAAGCCGGAATTGGTCATCTGGAACACCGAACAGGCCGAGGCCCGGCGGTCGGCGCAATCCTGCACGTAGCGGTCGTAGGTCAGGTCGTTCAGCTCAGCGGCGGGCAGCGGCTGCAGATACTGGCCGTATGCGGCGGCATCCGCATCGGAGAGCACCAGCGCCCGCATCAGCAGGTTGGAGCGGGTGACCGTCACGGTGGACTCGTAATCGTCCTCGGTGAGGTAGTAGTCGTAGGTGAAGCCCATGGGGACGTAGTTGATGTTTTCATAGAGGGTGTAGCCATCCAGCGTGTCGTAATAGGCCCAGCCCTCATCGGCCTCTTCGAGGAAGTCGGCTTGCCGGTCGGGCTTGGTGATGAGGTACTTCACGCTCAGCAGGCCCCGCAGCGCATAGTTGGAAAGCTCCGGCTGGCTGCGGACGTCCCGCTTGACGCCCAGTGCCGGGTAAAAGCTGAGGATGCTGGGGGCGGCGGTGCTGCCGAAGTATTGCAGGCAGCTCTTGTCCAGCCAGAGGCCAAGGTTGTCGTGGGTCTTATAAGTGTCGATGCGCCAGTCGCCCTCCGGCAGGTCTTCCTTCAGGGCCAGGGCGCTGGTGTACTCTTCCACCAGGTCGCTGTCGGTGTTCCACTGGCCGAACTTGCCGATGCCGATGTGGGTGATGCCGAACAGGCAGCTGAACGCCAGCACTGCCGCCAGCATCCGCTGGGGCAGGCGCTTGTCGGCCCGCCACCGCTGCGCGACCCAGCGGTAGACCAGCAGCCCGATGAGAGCAAAGCCGAACACGGCGGCGTACTGGCCGGGATTTTGCAGGACGCCCAGCGACCATTCTTTGGTGCTGCCATCCTGCACCGGCACCAGCGCAAAGGCCAGCGTGGCAATGACGAGTCCGCTGATGTTCCGGGCCGGGCGGTCCAGCTCGACGGCGGGGTCTTCCAGTGCGTTGATGGTCATGGCGGCCAGGATGAGCACCGGCATGTAGAACCACCGGGCGTAGTAGCTGGAATTGAGGGCATAGAAGGCGCTGTTCAGCACCGGCACCAGCGCAAAGACGGCGCAGGTGGCAACGATCCGCTTTTTGCTGTCGCCCTGCCGGGCGCGCCAGTAAGCCAGAGCACCGGCCAGACTGCACAGGGGCAGATAGGCGGTCATGCTCGTCCACTTGATGACGCCCTCAGACCAGATGGAGGTCATATAGGGCGAGTCGGGCGGCAGGATCCAGCTCAGCAGGATGGCAAGGTACTGCTGGGGTTTCGCGTAGGTCAGAAAGCCCCAGCCGGAGGACAGGTCGATGGTGCGGGGGTTCTGCAGCAGCGAGAGGACGGCGGGCCAGAGGATGACGGCCCCCAGCCCCACACCGAGGAGGCTTTCGAAGGCCAGATGGACGAACAGCCGGGGCGTGAGCTTGAAATCCCCCGCGCTGACTTTACAGATGAAGTAGAGGAGCAGGAAGAGCACCTGCCCCACAAAGAAGAAGTAGTTGTTCAGCAGGTTGACGCCGACCCAGAACGCGAACAGTCCGTGCCGCCCATGGTAGACGGCCTCGTCCAACGCCCAGAGCATCCACGGGAAGAGGGCCAGCACATCAATGAAGTGGTTGAAGAAGATGTTGTAAAGCCCCCAGCCGGAAAAGGCATAGAGCACCGCGCCCAGCACGGCATAGTTTTGGTCTTTCACGTAGCGGCGCAGATACAGGTATGCGCCGCCACCCGCCACGGCGAACTTGAGCACCAGCAGCGGGACCATGAGATAGGGGAGCCACCGCTGGGGGAAGAGCAGCGAGAACCAGAAGAACGGTGAGCCGTACAGGTAGAAGGAATAGGCGTTCAGCGCCCCGCTGCCCAGGTCGGTGGCCCAGGAGAAGGTGTTGTGGACACTGCCTGCGCCGTCCGGGTAGCCCAGCCCCTTGAGGAAGCCGTTCATGTAGCGGTAAAAACTGATCTGCTGGCTGTTGAAATCACCGGCGTAGTGGAAAAAGCCGCTGTCCAGAAGATAGAACGGCAGGAAGATCAGCGCCGCCGTCAGCGCACACAGGCAGACCGTGAGCAGGAATTTGTTCTGTTTTTGCCCCAGAAGCCGGGGGCTGTGAGATGAAGTCATGGCAGAGAACCTCTTGTTTCAAAAAAAGTCCGGATCGTCCGGGAAGATCAGGGGAACGGGACCTCGCGTTCGTCGTCCGGGTCAAGCCCCGCTTTGCGCTGCTGGTCGAACACTGCTTCGATGAGGCGGTCGATGTCTTCCAGATGGGTCAGCTCGCAGCAGTACCGCCGCAGGGAGGCCGCACCCTTCAGCCCTTTCATGTAGTGCATGGTCTGGGCGCGGGCCTGGGGCATGGCAACGAATTCGCCCTTCTGCTCCACCATCTCCTCTACCTGACGGCGGAGGGCGTTCATCCGGGCCTGCAGATTCGGCTCTTTGGGGGCCGGGGTGCCCTCCAGCGCGGCGTTCACACGCTCGAACAGCCACGGGTCGCCCAGGGCTGCACGGGCGATCATTACACCGTCGCAGCCGGTCTCTTTGACCAGAGCGACGGCGTCTTCAGCCGAATGGATGTCGCCGTTGCCCAGCACCGGCACATGCACGGCAGATTTTACGCGGGCGATGATCTCCGGGTCGATGCCGGGGGTGTACATCTGCTCCCGCGTCCGGGCGTGTACTGCGATGAGGGCCGCACCGGCCTGTTCGCATGCCTTGGCGCACTCGACTGCGGTGACGTGGTCGACGTCCCAGCCTTTGCGCATCTTGACCGTGACAGGCCGGGAGGTGTGCGCCACTACCTGCTCGACGATCCTGCCGCAGAGGTCGGGGTCCAGCATCAGTTTGCTGCCGGCACCGCCGGAGACGATCTTCGGAGCCGGGCAGCCCATGTTGATGTCCAGAAAGTCGAAAGCGTATTCCTCGATGGCGGCGGCTGCTTCGCCCATGATCTGGGGCACTTCGCCGAAGATCTGGACGCCGTAGGGAGCACCGTTGGGTTCGGCCTTGAGCAGGCTGACGGTTTTGTGGTCGTGGTAGACCAGCGCCCGGCTGGACACCATCTCACTGACTGTGAAACCGGCCCCGTGCTGCGCCATCAGGCGGCGGCAGGGTGCATCGGTGAAGCCTGCCATGGGGCCGAACACGGCCCGGTGGGGCAGGGTGATGTGTTGGATCTTCAAAGGTTCCATTGTGTTCCTCTTCTGCTTGACAAAACGATAAAAAATTACTATACTACAAATAGAGAAAGACGCTGGCTGCAAAATGGTCAGCTCCTCCTCGGCTCAGGTGTCAAAAAGAATGACCGCTTGCTTTGGTAGGGCAGAGGCGGTCATTTCTTTTTGCTGTTGGAAATCGTCCATGTAATCTGAAACGTCACAAAAACTGCACCGCCGATCACGGCGAGCAGCTGAAGCACTTCACTCAGCGTCATAGAACATCCCCCCTTCCGCGTTTGCGTCAGGGGAAGCAAAGAAGAACGCGTTCCCCCCAACGCTTCGCCGGGGAGAGGAGCGTGACCACCTGCATTTGCAGACAGCGCCTGTCAGCCAGATGGCTGCAAAAACAGTATATCATAAATGAAAGCACAGTACAAGCACTGTGCTTTTTGTGTTAGCTCTGTTGTTTTGCACCAATCCTTGCCAGCAGCGCGGCCAGCGCAAGGCCGGCGGGGGCGCTGATCCAGGTGGACAGCCAGAAGCCCGAAAAGCCGATGCGGGGCACCAGCAGAACGCAGGCGGCCAGATTCAACCCGATCTGCCCCAGGTTCGAGACCAGATACAGCCCCATCTTCTGGGCACCGCGCAGCCGGGCCTCGCACAGATGCTTCTGCGCGGTGAACACATACGAGATGCCCTCAAAGGCCAGCATGGTGGAGCCGTAGGCGGCGGCAGCAGCGTCGGTGGTGAAGAGCCGAAGCAGCGGGCCGTTCAGCCCGACGCAGAGCGCTGCCACCAGCAGCGAGTAGAAAAACAGGATGCGCCGTCCCTCCCGCAGGCCGGTGTGCACCCGGTCCGGCTGTTGGGCAGTGGTGTTCTGGGCAATGAAAAAGACGATGGACTGAACGAAACCGTACACCGGCATCAGCAGCAGGCTGGAGAGCTTGCCCGCGCAGGAAAAGCCCGCGATGGCCGCGACGCCCAGCCCGCCCAGAAGCCCCTGTTTGACTGTCGTGATGATGGTGCCGCTGGCCTGCTGCAGGGAGTTGGGGGCGGAAAGGCGGAAGATGTCCTTCGCATAGCTTGCCTTGAGCATCTCCCGGCGGAAGGGCAGGCTCAGTTCGGTCTTGCGCAGGTGGGCCAGCATGTACCCCGCTCCGGCGATCTGCGCGGCAGCGGTAGCACCGGCCGCACCGGCGACCCCGAAGGGGCCGACGAGCGCCAGGTCCAGCACAATGTTCATCACGCTGGTGGCGACCACGGCCCGGAGCGGCGTTTTCGAGTCTCCGCAGCCCATGATGCACTCTTTGGTCAGGTCATAGAGCATCAGAAAGGGTAGGCCGACCAGATACACCCGCCCATAAAGCACCGCCTCGGCCAGGATCTGCTCCGGCGTCCGGATGAGCCGGAGCAGGGCGGGCAGGGTGAAAAAGCCCAGTGCGGTCAGGCCAAGCGCCAGCACAAGATCGACGAACAGCAGGTTGTAGAGCAGCTCGGCCATCTCCTGCCGGGTGGCCGTGGGCCGGCCCGCTGCCACCAGCAGGCCGCCGCCCAGCTCCATGCCGCCGGAGATGAACAGAAAGAGCATCAGGATGGTGGAAGCATTGGAGACCGCCGCCAGCGCGTCGGCATCCAGCCGCAGACCGATGATCATGGTATCGGCCACCGAATAGAACTGGGTGGCCACCATGCTCAGGATGATGGGCAGAGCGTACCGCAGCAGCGCCGGACGCACCGGCCCATGCAGCAGGGTGTTTTCGGTCGGATTCGTGAAGAACACCTTCTTTCGGAAAACTATAATGCACACAGTGTACGTTGTTTCACAAAAGAAGTCAAGGAAACGAAAACCGGATTCATCTGAACCATTGCAAAGATGAAAAATTCCCTCTTGACTTTACACGAATAAAGTGTATAATGCAATCAAACCGATGAGGCGGAAGAGAACCTGCACAGCGCATCTGCAGTGAGCCCGGACAGTGCAAACGGGCGAGAGCGGGGCAGAGTTTCGTGGGCCGCCGAGGGCCGGGCAAACGGGAAAGTTCCCCAGTAGCTTGGGACGGAAGCCTCCGTTACAGGGCAGGGGAGTGTTGGCTCTCCGTGAGGGGCTCTGCAGCCAGCAGCTGGCTTGGGCAGAGCAAACAAGGTGGCACCGCAGAATCGTATTTTCGATCCTGTCCTTGTGGATGAACACACAGGGACGGGATCTTTTGTTACCATGAAAAGACCCGTTCCGCAAGTGGAGCGGGTCTTTTTTACTGCCGCCCGCTCCAGGGAAGGAGCAACCGCTATGAAAACCATGAACATGATCTCCCGCCGCAATTTCCTCAAGGCCGCTCTGGGTGCTGCCGCTGTCTCTGCATTCAGCCTGACCGGCTGTGGCGGCTCGGCCTCGTCCGCTGCCTCCGGCACCGCCTCCAGCGCTGTCGCCTCGTCGGCAGCTGCTTCGGCAGAAGCGGGCCAGACCTTCAAGGTGGGCATCGTCAATTATGTGGACCATGCCTCTCTGAACCAGATCGTCGCCTCCGTTGAGAGCCGTCTGGATGAGGTGGGCAAGGAAAAGGGCGTGACCTTTGATTATGCCGACTACTACGCCAACGCGCAGGCCGACCAGACCAACCTGAACCAGATCGGTGCCGACCTTGTGGCCGATGACGTGGACGTCATCGTGGCCGTGGCTACCCCCACCGCCGCCACCATGCTGGCTTCGGTCGAGGATACCGACATCCCCGTTGTCTACTCTGCGGTCACCGACCCGGTCTCCGCCGGTTTTGACGGCGAGGAGAACATCACCGGCACTTCCGATGCCCTGAACACCGACGCCATCATGAACCTCATCCTGGCCGTCAATCCGGATATTGACACCATCGGCCTGTTGTACGACCTGAGCCAGGATGCTTCCACTCAGGCCATCGCAGATGCCAAGGCATTCTGCGACAGCAAGGGCATCCAGTACATTGAAAAGAACGGCACCACCACCGCCGAAGTTCAGATGGCGGCCGAAGCCCTCATCGCGGCCGGGGTCAAGGCCGTGTTCACCCCGACCGATAACACGGTCATGACTGCGGAACTGTCCATCTATGAGAGCTTCCTCGAAGCAGGCGTCCAGCACTACACCGGTGCCGACAGCTTTGCGCTGAATGGTGCATTCGTGGGCTACGGCGTCGATTACGTCCAGCTGGGCGAGGCCACCGCAGACATGGTGGTCGAGCTGCTCTGCGAGGGCAAGACCACCGCCGACCTGCCTTACCAGACCTTCGACAACGGCATCGCGACCATCAACACCGAGACCTGCGAGGCGTTGGGGCTGGACCTTGAGACCGTGAAGGAAGCCTTCAAGCCCTACTGCACCGAGATCGTGGCAGTGACCACGCAGGAGAACTTCTAAATCCATCTCATTTCATAAAAACAAGAGCGATTCCGTCACAGTGCAGCTGTGACGGAATCGTCTGTTATTAAAAAATAAGGAGTACACACCATGCTGGCGAGTATCTTTTCGCTCAACGTGATCCAGACCGCGCTGGAACTGGGCTGCATTTACGCCCTTGTCGCGCTGGCTCTGTTCTTGAGCTATTCCATCCTGAACATTGCAGACCTGTCCACCGACGGCTGCTTCACGCTGGGCTGCGCGGTGGCCTGCCAGGTCGCACTGACCGGCCACCCCTTTCTGGCCCTGCTGGCGGCAATGGCGGCTGGCGTGTGCTCCGGTTTCATCACAGCCTTTTTGCAGACCCGCCTCGGCGTCGAGAGCATCATGGCGGGCATCATCGTGAACACCGGCCTTTATACCATCAATTTGGCGGTCATGGGCTTTTCATCCACGCTGTCGCTGGTCAAGACGGACACAGTCTTCTCGCTGGCCAAGACAGCGCTGGCCTTTACGGGCGGCTGGTATAAGCTGGTGCTGGCCGTGGTGGTCATTGCGCTGGCCTGTGTCGGGATGGTGGGCTTTCTGGACACCCGGCTGGGCCTGTCCATCCGGGCGACCGGCGACAACGCCGCTATGGTGCGGGCGTCCAGCATCAACCCGGCCTTTACCATCACGGTGGGCCTGTGCATCTCCGGTGCGCTGACGGCCCTGTCCGGCGGTCTGCTGGCCCAGTACCAGAAGAGCTGCGATATCAATGTGGGCACCGGCATGGTGACCATCGCGCTGGCCTCCCTCATCATCGGCGAGACGCTGGTGGGCAAGCGCACCATGGTGCGCCGGGTGCTGGGCGTCGTGTTCGGCAGCTGCCTGTACCGCTTCATCGTGGCGGTGGCCCTGCGCTTCAATGTCCCGGCGGCCGCCATGAAGCTGGTGTCGGCCCTCATCGTGGCCATTGCCATCTCGATGCCGGCCATCCAGAACCGTCTGGCCTTTGAAAGGCGGAAGCACACAGCCCAGAAGAAGGAGGTGGTCTGAGATGGAAATGCTGGAACTGAACGACCTGCACAAGACCTTCAACCCCGGCACGGTCAATGAAAAGGTGGCCCTGAACGGCGTCAGCCTCCGGATGGAAGCAGGCGACTTCGCCACCATCGTCGGCTCGAACGGTGCAGGCAAATCCACCCTGTTCAACGCCATTACAGGCGGCTTCATCGCCGACGAGGGCAGCATCACGCTGGGCGGGCAGGACATCACCTTCACCCCGGAATTTGAGCGCAGCCGGGTCATCGGGCATCTCTTCCAGGACCCGCTCAAGGGCACGGCCCCGAACATGACCATCGAAGAGAATCTGGCGCTGGCCTACCTCCGCGCAGGCACGGCCCCCCACGCCATCTTCTCCCGCATCTCCCGGAAAGATAAGGCCCTGTTCCGCGAAAAGCTGGCCCTGCTGGATATGGGGCTGGAAGACCGGATGAAGCAGCCGGTGGGCCTGCTCTCCGGCGGACAGCGCCAGGCGCTGACGCTGCTGATGGCGACCCTTGTTACCCCGAAACTTCTCCTGCTCGACGAGCACACCGCCGCGCTCGACCCCGCCACCGCCGAAAAGGTGCTGGAACTGACCCAGAGCATCGTGGCGGAAAAGAAGATCACCTGCCTGATGGTCACCCACAACATGCACCAGGCACTGGAACTGGGCAACCGCACCCTGATGATGGATGCGGGGCGCGTCGTCTTCGACGTCAAAGGCGAGGAGCGCAGCCGGATGACTGTGGACGACCTGCTCGAAAAGTTCCGTGAGAACGCGGGCAAGGCCCTCGACAACGACCGCATCCTGCTCAGCAAGGTGGAAGCGAACAACTGAAAAGAAACTCAAAATGCCTTGTCTGGACCCGAAAGCGTGTCAGACAGGGTGTTTTTGATACAATAAGGAGAAAACGAGATGAAAATAACGATCCGTACCCCGCAAATGCAGGATTATGACCGATTTTCTGCTATTATGGATCAGGTGCAGCAGATGCATGTCGAGTGGCGGCCGGATGTCTACAAACCGGCTAGTCCGTTGATCACAAAAGGGTTGTTTGCTGAGCTCCTGAAAGGGGACAGCTGGTATATTGCCGAGACGGACGGCATCGTTGTTGGTGTTCTGGAAGTCTTCAAGCGCCATGTGGAAGGCCCGGCGCAGGTAACAAAGGATGTTTTGTTTGTCAGTACCATGGCGGTGGAGGAAGCGTACAGGGGCAAAGGCATCGGCCACCAGTTCTTTGAAAAAGTGAAGCAGCTCAAGGCGGAAAAGGGATGTGACACCATCGAGCTGCAGGTGAACGCCAGAAATAAAAAGGCGTATGAGATGTACCGGAACTACGGCTTTACGGAAAAGTCCATCAATATGGAACTGAAATAAAACGATTGTAATGATCCTTGTATATGTAGTCATAATGTGATACAATGCTTTTGACAGGAGGTGTCACCTATGATGCAGACATTTGTTCGCCCATCCCGTGATCTGCGCAACCACTACGCTGAAATTTCAGAGATGTTGAAAGACCACAATCATGTTATTATCACAAATCATGGTCGTGGGGAATCCGTCCTCATCAACATTGAGGACTACGCCAAGTATGAGGA
>OLQV01003049.1_pt1 | contig 10342 bp, 10 predicted proteins | sample 1672371 | NCBI WGS metagenome assembly OLQV01 (sample SAMEA3136676, study PRJEB25190) | human gut metagenome
ATTGCCTCCTAAGCAATAGGTCGAAGGTTCAAATCCTTTCGAGGACGCCATATTGTATGTTAACTCTTTTTGAAGAGTTTTTTTGTTTTTTGTGTGCTATAATAAATAAAAAAATATGGAGGAATTTATATGGAAAAGTCTAAAGTTTATTTTACTAAGAAAATATCTCCTTGTAGTTTGATTAAAATGTATGATGTTTTGGGGAAGAATCTTAGTGGTAATGTTGCTGTTAAGATTTCTACTGGTGAAAAGGGCAATAATAATTATTTGAATCCTAAATTGATAAAGGATTTGGTTTCTTATGTTTCAGGAACTATTACGGAGTGTAATACTGCTTATGCTGGTTATAGGAATAGTACTTCTGTTCATATGGAGACTATTAGGGAACATGGTTTTTTAGATATTGCTGAGGTTGATATTATGGATAGTGATGGTGATTTTGCTATTCCTGTTAGTAATGGTTTTCATTTGGATAAGAATTATGTTGGTGATCATTTGAAGAATTATGATTCTATGTTGATGTTATCACATTTTAAGGGTCATCCTATGGGAGGGTTTGGTGGTGCTCTTAAGAATATGTCTATTGGGGTTGCTTCTTCTTCTGGAAAGGTTTATATTCATACTGCTGGTAAGAGTAGGAATGTTGATGCTTTATGGGAAAATATTTGTGGTCAGGATTCCTTTTTGGAATCAATGGCAGATGCTGATAGTAGTGTTGTTAATTATATGAATGGTAATATTGTTTATATTAATGTGATTAATAATTTGTCTGTTGATTGTGATTGTGTGGCTAGTCCAGAGGATATTTGTATGCATGATATTGGTGTTTTGTCTTCGACTGATCCAGTTGCTCTTGATAGGGCTTGTGTTGATTTGATATATAATTCTAGTGATTTTGGAAAGGTTCATATGATAGAACGTATTGAAAGACAAAATGGTACGTATATTTTAGAGGCTGCTAGCAAATTAGGAATTGGTAGTTGGGATTATGATTTTATAAATATGGATTAGCTTATTTACTATAATAGTGGTTTGTGTTATTATATTTATAATAGTGAGGTGTATTATGGAAAAAGGTAATCTTAATAGTTTGGATGATTTTATAACTACTATTGTTATGAATTTTGAACTTACTGCTCCTGTTAAAAGAGTTTTGTCTAGACTTAGTGAAATAAGGAAAAAGGGGAATGAGTATTTAGTTAGTTTTAGTGATAAAGGGCTTAGTTGGAAGACTAGAAATGGTAGGTTTAGTGAGACTATTGTTGTTGATGCTTATAGTAAGAAAATAAGAATTGAAGAATCAGGGGTTAAGGATGTTTCTGAAGATCAAGATTTTAAAGATTATGTAAAAGCTACAAAGAATTATTTTGCTAAGCAAATTTATTCTGTTTTTGATGATAAATCTACTAATTACTCTTATAACAGAGAGTATGTTATTGCTAGAGGTGAAAATAATACGAGAATTTTGGCTTCTATTTCTAAAGGTTATAATTTTTTTGATGGTGAGAGATTTTTGGGGCGAAGTTTAAACATTGATACTAATGATGTTTTAAAAGATGATGATAATAATAATATTGATGAGAGTTCTTCTAGTATTAGTGATAATATATATGTTCTTGCTACAGGTGATAGACTTGAGAAAAAGACTATTAATGGTGATACTGAATGTTATTTTTTTAGTAAGAATAGTGCTTCTGGGGATTCTTTTAGGAAAATAATTAATTTAGATGAATTTGATGAGCTTATGTCTTTAGATGATGATCCTTATGTTGTTGCTAATAATGATATTGTTTATGATGTTAGGAAAACTAATTATAGTTAACTGTAAACTTTGGTTAAATTTTTCTGAAAATTAGATTATATTTGTTAAAGATGTTATAATGTTTATGGAGGGGTTATGAATAAGAAAAAGTATTTTATACTTATATTTTTGATAATACTTTTTATGTTTGTATGTTATTTGGCTAATGTTAATGATTTTGGTTTTGATAATATGATAAATGGTGTTATTAGAAATGTAACTGATGGTAAGACTAGTTTTTATAAGATTTTAACTTTTTTTGGAAGTGGAATATTTTTATCTTTATGTTGTGTATTATTACTTATATTTGTTAAGGATAATAGTAAGAGAATTATGATTGTTGCTAATTTGGTTATTGTATCGCTTTTTAGTAATTTTGTTCTTAAACCAATATTTCATAGAGATAGACCTATAGATATGATTGTTTCTGAGAATGGTTATTCTTTTCCTAGTAGTCATGCTTTTATTGCAACAGCTTTTTATGGTCTTTTGATATATTTTGTTTATAAGAGTAATTTGTCTTGTAGGATTAAGATTTTATTTATTAGTTGTTTATCGCTTGTTATATTTGGTATAGGTGTTAGTAGAGTGTACTTAGGAGTACATTATCCTACGGATGTTATTGGTGGCTTTGTAGGAGGAGTTATTTATTTGATATGTATGCTAAAGTTATTTTATTTAGTAAAAGGAGTAGATTATGAGAAAAAATAAGGATAAGAAGAAAATTAATGGTTACAAGATTGTTGGTATTTTACTTTTAATATCATCACTTATATTGTTTGGAATAGTGCTTTATATTAATATTTTGCCTATGAAATATTTATTAGCGTTGGGAGGAATTTTATTATTTGTTAATTTAGTTCTTGATTTCTTTTTGTTTAGAAGAAAAAGCCTAAAAGAGTTTGTACTGTGTTTGCTTTGCTTTTTTCTATTATATTTTTAATTGGGTCATTTTTTATTTTTAAGACTTTTGGTGTTCTTGATGATATGAGTCAGGATTATAAGACTTATACTTATCATGTTTTAGTTAAGAGTGATAGTAATGCAGAGAAGATAGAAGATATTGCTAGTAAAAATCTTGGTTATTATAATGATAATAGTAGTGCTACTAAAAAGGCTCTTGAAAAGCTTGATACTGTTGTTAGGACTAAGAGTGATAGTTATGGTAATTTAGATGGTTTAGGAAAGGCTTTAATTAATGATGAGACTGATGCTATTTTACTTGAAAATTCACAAAAGATTAAGTTAGAGAATGCTGGTGGAGGTAGTGCTTTAAATAATAGTGATAGTAGTACTGGTGATACTAGTGTGCTTAGTAATTTTGGTGATAAGACTAAGGTTATTTATACTTTTAAGGTTAGGGTAAAGGTTGATTCTAAGGGAATTGATGTTACTAAAGATGTGTTTAATATTTATATAAGTGGTATGGATGAGTATGGTAAGGTATCTGAAATATCTAGAAGTGATGTTAATATGATTCTTACTATTAATCCTAAGACTAAACAAATACTTATGACTAATGTTCCTAGAGATTATTATGTTCAATTACATGATACTACTGGTTATAAGGATAAGCTTACTCATGCTGGTACTTATGGTGTTGATACTTCTATTAAGACTTTAGAAGATCTTTTAGGAATTAAACTTGATTATTATTTTAAAGTTAATTTTAGTAGTTTAGAAAATATCGTTAATGCTTTGGATGGTGTTGATGTTTATTCTGAGTATGATTTTCAAAGTTGGAATGGTTATAATTTTACTAAGGGTTATAATCATGTTGAGGGAAAAGCTGCTTTGGCTTTTGCTAGAGAAAGACATACTTTTACTGATGGTGATAATCAAAGAGGTAAGAATCAACAAGCTTTAATTGAAGCTATATTTAGGAAATGTACTAGTTCTAGTATAATAACTAAGTATAATAGTTTACTTGATTCTTTACAAGATAGTATGATTACTGATATGCCTATGAAGTCAATTACTAGTTTGGCTAAGATGCAACTTAGGGATAATGCTAGTTGGAATATTACTTCTAATAGTTTAACTGGTACTGGTAGTTATGATTATACTTATACTTATAATTTCCAAGAGTTATATGTTATGATTCCAAATGAGGATTCTGTTACAGAAGCTAAAGAAAAGATTAATAAAGTTGCTAGTGGTGAAAAACTTGAATCTTCTTATGGAAAGGATACTAGTGATGTTCATTCTGTTTCTAAATCACAAGTTTCTAAGGCTAGTTCTAGTAGTTATTCTTATAGTAGTTCTTCTAAGAAAAAGAATACTTCTAGTAGTGTAAAGAAGAAGAGTAATACTTCGAAGAAAAGTAGTTCTAGCAGTAAATCTAGTAATTCTAATAAGAAAAGTAGTTCTACAACTACTAATAAGCCTGTTACTGATAATAAAAAGAATAATATAGATACTAAACCTAGTACTGGTAGTGATGATAAGAATCCTGGTGGAGGATCTGGAAGTGGCAGTCATGGATCGGGTTCTGGTGATAATGCCGGAAATAATGTTGGTGGTAATACTGGTGGAGGTTCTGGTGAATCAGGGAATACTACAGAAAGTAATAATGTGTCTAAAGAATAAGTTTTGGCTTATTCTTTTTTTTGTAAAGTTATTGTAAAATTGTATATAAAATATTTACATATTTATTTGTCTAATCTATACTTAATATAGAATAATAAAGGGGAAAGCCTAGGTGGAGTTATCTATTTTGAAAACTTTGGTTTTCTTTTTTTTGTAAAATTGTTTTTTTGTTTGTTTATTTCTTGAAATACTTGGTTATTTATTATATAATTTTATTAGTATTAAGATAGAAAAGAGGAGATAGTGTGATTAATGTTAAGAGTGAGATAAAACCACTTAAGAAGGTATTACTTCATAGGCCAGGTAGGGAGCTTCTTAATTTGACTCCGGATACTTTGGAAAAGTTATTGTTTGATGATATTCCTTATCTTACAGTGGCTCAAGAGGAACATGACCAATTTGCTAGAATTCTTAAGGATAATGGTGTTGAGGTTGTGTATTTAGAGGATTTAATGACTGAGACTTTGGATTTAAATCCTGATGTTAGAGATAGTTTTATTAAACAGTTTATATATGAGGCTGGAGTTAGAACTCCTAAATATCGTAGTTTAGTTTATGAGTTTTTGACTTCTATTGAATCTAATAGGAAACTTGTTCTTAAGACTATGGAAGGTATTAATATCAAGGAGATTGTTCTTGAAAAAGCTAAAAGGGGAAAATCTCTTGTTGATATGATTGAACCTGATTCTCAGTTTATAGTGGATCCTATGCCAAATTTATATTTTACTAGAGATAATTTTGCTTCGATTGGTAATGGTATTACTTTAAATAGAATGTATTCTGAAACTAGAAATCGTGAAACTATATATGCTGAGTATATATTTAATTATCATCCTGATTATAAGGATGTTCCTAAGTATTTTGATAGATATAATGAGTATAATATTGAAGGTGGGGATGTTCTTAATTTAAGTGATAAGGTGTTAGGTATTGGTATTTCTCAAAGAACTAGTGCTAATGCTATTGAGATACTTGCTAGGAATATTTTTAATGATTCTGATACTAGTATTGAGACTATTTTGGCTTTTAATATTCCGGAAAGTCGTGCTTTTATGCATTTAGATACTGTATTTACACAAATAGATTATGATAAATTTACTTATCATCCTGGTATTATGTCTTCACTTAAGGTTTTTGAAATTAAGAAAGGTGAAAAGGAAGATGAGATTAATGTTAAGTCTAGGAGTGGTTCTTTAGAAAAGATACTTGAAGATTATTTAGGTAGAGATATTATTTTAATACCATGTGCTGGTGGTGATATGGTTTCTGCAGAGAGGGAACAATGGAATGATGGTTCTAATACTTTAGCTATTGCTCCAGGTGTGGTTGTTGTTTATGATAGAAATAGTGTTACTAATGAGGTTCTTAGAAGATTTGGTATTAAGGTAATTGAAATGAGAAGTGCAGAATTATCACGTGGTAGAGGTGGTCCACGTTGTATGAGTATGCCACTTATAAGGGAGGATTAATATGGATTTAAAAGGTAGAGATTTTTTGAAGGTACTTGATTATTCTTCAGAAGAACTTAAATATTTAATTGGACTTGCTATTAGTTTTAAAGAAAAGAAGAAAAATGGTGAGTTACATAAGTATTTAAAAGGAAAGAATGTTGCTCTTATTTTTGAAAAAGATTCAACTAGAACTAGATGTGCTTTTGAGGTTGCTGCTAGTGATTTAGGAATGAGTAGTACTTATTTAGGTCCGACAGGTTCACAAATGGGAAAGAAAGAAACTATTGAGGATACTGCGAGGGTATTATCTAGAATGTATGATGGTATTGAGTATCGTGGTTTTGGTCAAGATATTGTTACTAATCTTGCTAAGTATAGTGATGTTCCTGTTTGGAATGGTCTTACTAATGAGTTTCATCCTACACAAGTGTTAGCAGATTTTATGACTATGTATGAACACTTTGGACATTTAGAGGGACTTAGTTTGGTATATTTTGGTGATGCTAGGTATAATATGGGAAATTCTCTTATGATTATGAGTGCTAAGATGGGTGTTAATTTTACTTGTTGTGCTCCGAAGAGTTTATGGCCTAGTGAAGATTTGATTAAACAAGCTAGAGTAATTGCAGATGAAAATGGTTCTGCTATATTTTTAACTGATGATCCTAAAGAAGGTGCAACTGGTAAGGATGTTGTGTATACTGATGTATGGGTTTCTATGGGTGAAGATGATAAGGTTTGGAAGGATAGAATTAAGATGTTAAAACCTTTTAGAGTAACTACTGAACTTATGGATTTTACTAATGAAAATTCAATATTTATGCATTGTTTACCTTCTTTTCATAATAATAAGACTAGAATTGGTAAAGAAATTGAGGATAAGTATGGTGTTTCTGAAATGGAAGTTACTGATGAAGTGTTTGAATCTTCTAAATCTAAGGTTTTTGATGAGGCTGAGAATAGGATGCATACAATAAAAGCGGTTATGTATGCGACTTTAAAATGAATAGGAAAGTAGTAATTGCTCTGGGAGGAAATGCTCTTGGTAAGACTAATGATGAACAGATTAATTTAGTTAAAAATACTTCTTGTAAGATAGTTGATATTATTGAAAAAGGGTATGATGTTATTGTTACTCATGGAAATGGACCTCAGGTTGGAATGATATCTTCTAGTTTAGAAGATGTTTCTATGCCTTTTCCAGAATGTGGAGCGATGAGTACTGGTTATATTGGTTATCATCTTAGTCAAGCAATTGATAATGAGTTAAGAAAAAGAAAAATTTCTAAGACTTGTGTTTCTGTTGTTACGCAAGTTGTAGTTGATAAAGATGATTCTGCTTTTGATAATCCTACTAAACCTATTGGTGGCTTTTATTCTAAAGAAGATGCGTTTTTGCTTAGTAAGAGTAAAGGTTATGTGATGAAGGAGGATGCTGGGCGTGGTTATAGACGAGTTGTTGCTTCTCCTTATCCTAAGGAAATAGTTGAACTTGATGTTATTAATGAACTTGTTTGTAATAATGTTGTTATTGCTTGTGGTGGAGGGGGTATTCCTGTTATATCTAATAATGGGATTCTTTCTGGAATAGATGCAGTTATTGATAAGGATTTAACTAGTGCATTACTTGCTAAGAGTATTAATGCGGATGTGTTACTTATTTTGACAGCGATAGATAAGGTTTGTATAAACTTTAATAAGCCTAATCAAAAGGAACTTGATGATATTTCTTTGGATGAAGCGTATTCTTATATTGAAGATGGTGAGTTTGCTGATGGTAGTATGCTTCCTAAAGTAAAGGCTTGTTTAGAGTTTGTTAAAAATACAAATAAAAAAGCTATCATTACTTCTCTTGAAAAGGCAGTCGATGGACTTGATGGCAAATCAGGAACATTAATTTGTTCTAGTAAGGAGGAAAAAGAAAATGGCAGATAAGAAAAAAACTGCTAGAAAAAAGAATTTTAAATTTGGAATTTCAGCATTTTCCATTATTTTTATTCTTATTATTTTACTTGGTGTTTTAACACATTTTTTACCAACTGCTCAGTTTGTTGGTGATACTATTGTTGATGGAAGTGGGGTTGTTAAAGCAACTCTTGCAAATATTCTTATGTCTCCGGTAAAGGGTTTTGCTGATGCTATTGATGTTTGTGTATTTGTATTCATCTTGGGTGGTTTCTTAAATATAGTAACGAAGACTGGATCTTTGGAAACTGGGGTTAAGGTTTTGATAAAAAAACTTAAAGGAAAAGAACTAATACTTATTCCAATACTTATGTTTATTTTCTCTATTGGAGGAACAACATATGGAATGCTTGAGGAAACTGTTGGATTTTATGCATTACTTGCTGCTACTATGGTTGCCGCAGGTATGGATACGATAGTTGCTTCTGCTGTGGTGCTTCTTGGTGCTGGATGTGGTGTTTTAGGTTCTACTATAAATCCATTTGCTAATGGTGCTGCTATTGATGCTTTACCTAATACTGTAAGTGTTGATCATGGTATTATTATTTTGATAGGTATTGCTTTATGGTTAATATCTCTTGCTATATCAATATTTTTTGTAATGATATATGCTGGAAAAGTAAAGAAGGATAAAGGTTCTACTTTTTTATCATTACAAGAGCAAAAAGTAATGGAGAAAAAATATGGTTCTGAGGATCAAAAACAAATAAATGATGCAAAGCTTACTGGAAAACAAAAACTTACTTTGATATTATTTGGATTTACTTTTTTGATTATGATAATTGGGTTTATTCCTTATACTGCAGATGTTAAGTGGTTATCGTTTTCATCATTTTTAACTGGTGAAGTTCTTGGTAATTGGTATTTTGCAGAGGCTTCTGTTTGGTTTCTTATTATGGCAATAATTATTGGTATTGTAAATAGACAAAAGGAATCAGAAGTTGTAAGTAATTTTGTTAGTGGTGCTGCTGATATGATGAGTGTTGTACTTATTATAGCAGTTGCTCGTGGTGCTACTTATTTAATGGGGGTTACTCATTTAGATAATTATATTATATATAATGCTGCTGAGGCTCTTAAAAATATGCCTGTTTTACTTTTTACACCACTTAATTATTTGCTTCATATAGTTTTATCAGTGCTTGTTCCATCATCTTCTGGTCTTGCTGCACTTTCATCGCCAATTATGGGTCCTATTGCTAATCAAATTGGTTATAGTGTCGAAGGTACTATTATGACGATGGTAGCTGCTAATGGACTTGTTAATTTAATAACTCCAACTTGTGGTGCTATTATGGGTGGACTTGCTCTTGCCGGTGTTGAATATGGAACATGGTTTAAGTGGTCTTTAAAAATAATTGGCTGTATTGCTATTTCTTCACTTGTTATTCTTATGTTAGCAATGATAATTTTTTAAATATAAAATGTAAACTATCAGATATTCTGGTAGTTTTTATGTACTTTTTCCTTATACAAAGTTTATATTTTTGAATAGTATAAATTAGATAGGAGGATTTATAATGTTTGAAAATATGAGTAATAGTCCATTTATGATGCCTAATCAAGAGGGGTTTATTGATATTGATAATAATCAAGGAAGTATTGATATTGATTTAAATCAAAGTCAAACTAGTAATATTAATAATGGTCCTATGATGGGTATGACTTCTCAACCTATAATTGAACCTATGAGAGAAAGAGTTGTTAATAGAACAATTGAACATGTTGTACTACATGTGTGTCCGTTTATGTAGTACAAATATTATGTGGAGATAATAAGTACAGAAAGATGAAATAATCTTTCTTTTTTTGTGCGATTTTAATAATTATGCCAGTGTTTGTGGTATAATTGTTTTGAACAAAAACTTATCAGGGTGGTGATAAAAATGGATATTTTTGAACTAAAAAAACAAATGAATAATATTTTAAGAAAATCCCATAATGATTCTAAATTAGATTATTGTTTGTGTTGTAAAGAAAAAGTATCTAGTTTTTGCAATTCTCATTCTCTCCCTAGATTTATATTAAAGAATATAAGTAAAGATGGGTATGTTTTAACTTCTAATAATTATTTTAAGATGCCTTTAATAGATAGTACAAGAGGTTTGAATAATAGTGGAGTATTTAAAAGAATATGTAATGATTGTGACAATGATTTATTTAAGAATTATGAATCAGCTGAACAATTATTGTTACAACCTAGAAAAAAAATAATGACCCAAATAGATTTAAAAAATTGTTTAAGAATGTGTGATAAAAGATTATCAGAAATTGCATTATATAACAATTTGCTAAAAATGGATCCCAGTGATTCTATGTTACAATCGTTGCTCGAAACACAAAGGATTAATTGTTTAGATTTAAATGAAATTAAGAAAGAAATAGATAGGGATTTAAAGATATTATCTAAACAATCAACATCCAGTTTTGATTTAATTTTTTGGGAAAAATTGGATTATGTTGTTCCTATTGCTTTTCAAGGGCATATCGCACTAGTTGGTGATTTAAGTGGCAATACTATTAATGATATCTACAA
>OLQV01003054.1_pt1 | contig 10326 bp, 8 predicted proteins | sample 1672371 | NCBI WGS metagenome assembly OLQV01 (sample SAMEA3136676, study PRJEB25190) | human gut metagenome
TGTTTATTTTTACCACTAGGAGCATTTAAACCACAAGCTAAAATCGTTTGTAATTCTTCATTTTTAATTTGTTCTTGTTTAAAACTACGACAACTTCTTCTTGTTGTAAGTGCTTCGATTGCATCCATTTTTATCTCTCCAATCCTAAAATATAATTGATAAATTGTTGAGCAGTTCTTCCTGATGTTCCACCATGAGAAAGTTCCCATTTGTTGGCTTCTGCACAAAGTTCTTTGTCGCTTAACTTGATTTCCGGATACTTCTTTGCAAGATTTGTTACAATCTGGAAGTATTCCTGCTGTGTTGGTTTGGAGTAGTTGATACTTACACCAAAACGTGCTGCCAGTGATAACTTCTCCTGTACCGTATCAGAACGATGCAGTTCTTCGTCCTTGTCGGAACGGTCTGACCATGTCTCACGGATGAGATGACGGCGGTTAGATGTTGCGTAGATAAGTACGTTATCTGGTTTTGTCTCCATTCCACCTTCAATAACTGCTTTCAGGTATTTGTATTCGATCTCAAATTCTTCGAAAGATAAGTCATCCATGTAAATGATAAAACGGTAGTTTCTGTTCTTGATATGGCTGATAATCGCAGAAAGATATTTAAACTGATGTTTATAAATCTCAATCATACGAAGTCCGTCACCATAATACTGGTTAAGAATTGCCTTGATGCTTGTGGACTTACCTGTACCGGCATCACCATAAAGAAGACAGTTGTTCGCTACTTTACCCTGTACAAATGCTTCTGTGTTATCTACAAGTTTCTTTTTCTGAATCTCATATCCTGTAAGATCATCAAGCACAACCTTGTCCAGATTATTGATCGGAACAAAGTCCGGCTTTCCATTATTCTCTACGATACGGAACGCTTTGTTAAGTCCAAACATTCCTACACCGTAATCTTTATAGAACTTCACAACTGCATTGAAGAATGTATCTACATCTTCTGCCGCTGCCAGTTCATCAGAAAGGGCACGTACTTTTTCACTTACATTTTTATTATACATTCGCTCTGTCTTGCCGATTGCCTTATAATCTAAAATTGTGCTGAAACAATCAATACCTAATGTCTCCTCGATCGGTCTGAAGTCATAATGGAAAAGATTCATAAATACCTGGAAATCATTCTTTGCAAAGTGATTGACTGTTCCATTATTTGCTCCGACTTTCTCGCTTGTCATGCTGAAAGAGTTTTCATTGGTTACTAAGACAAATGTCAGGTAATTGTGCCATAAGTTCTTGTCAAATCCATATGTAGTCGCAAGATCTAAAAGCGCTTTCATTTCTCTGTAAATGTCTGTGATTAATTCGTCAGCTCTGTAATGGCAGCTATCGAATCTCTTAAAAATATCTGCCATATTTAAAAGAATACTGTCTTCTCCTAAATCCCGATATAAAATTAATTTGGATACTTCTCTGTACATTATCTATTCCTCCTGATTCTCAGAACGGTTTTTCAAAATTTCATCTACGTTTAATGCTTCTATCTGAGAAGCAAACTGACTCTTCAACTGTTCTATTTTATCTTTCGCCTGTTCCCGGTCACCGTCAAATGCAGTATAACCTTTGTAAGAAGCTACCATCGGTTTTTCTTCCTCATCTTCAGACGCATCCCTATTAGAATACAACTCTAAGCCCGGAAATGCAAACTTTGGTTTATCTTCATCGTGAATATTGCCATTACGGATGTCTTCAAGTGTTACCAGACCTGGAAATGCATGCTTTGGTCGGTAATCTGGCATCTTAAATACTTCAAAACAGTCTAAAATATCTACATCTGTCATATCATCAGGAAGATTCTCCTTTAAATATTCTGGATGATGCTGTTTATAAAATTCATAGATAACCTGTTTTACCTTCGGGTCATGAATATCTGTGTCCACACGTTCGTCATTAATAAAAAGATAATATCTGTCCACATATGGAAGAATTCTCTCTTCTGCTGTAATAGACGTTATTTCCGGTACACTGTCATAGGAAACTTCCAGACGGCGAAAAGTTCTCTGTTTCTCCTTCGTCTGAGTAACCCCTTCTATTTTATATTTATCCAGTTCAAAAAACATGCTTTTTAGCAACGTAAATTCATACATAATTTATCTCCCAATACTCTGTTATTTTTTAATATATTAAATGCTTACCTCTAAATATACTGCCTCATTATCCCCAAAAAATTCCTTGATAAAAAGCCTGCATTCCAAGACATAATTTATATGGCATTTTTTATATTTATTTTCTTACTATACCACAATTACAGCATCTCTTCCATCTCGTCAAGAAGCTCGCCAAATAACTTTAATGCAGATTCTATCGGTTCCTTTGCAGCCATATCTACATTACAAAGACGAAGTAAATCAATTGGATTCATGGAACTTCCACCACTTAAGAACTTAAAGTAGCCCTCTTTTGCCCTTTCATCTCCACTTAAAATCTTTCTGCTGATTGCAATCGCTGCTGAATAACCAGTTGCATATTGATATACATAAAATGGTGTATAGAAATGTGGGATTCTTGCCCATTCTAAGGCAATTTCTTTATCAATAACAATGTCTTCTCCAAAATATTTCTGATTCAGTTTATAGTAAATGTCACATAATACTTCCGCAGTAAGCGGCTCTTTATTCCATGCCATCTCATGTGTAATTTTCTCAAATTCTGCAAACATGGTCTGACGGTATAATGTTCCCTTAAACTGCTCTAAGAAATAATTGATCAGATACATTTTCTCTTTTTTCTCTTCTGTATTCTTTAAAAGATATTCCATCAAAAGAGCCTCGTTACATGTAGATGCTACTTCCGCAACAAAGATACGGTATCCTGCGTAAATGTATGGCTGATTCTTATCTGAATAATAAGAATGCATGGAATGTCCCATTTCATGAGCAAGCGTAAACACATTATTCAGATTATCCTGATAGTTCATCAATACAAATGGATGGCATCCGTAAGCTCCCCAGGAATAGGCTCCGCTTCTCTTTCCCTCATTCTCATATACATCAATCCAGCCACTTTCCATTCCATCAGAAAGAACTTTACCGTATTCCTTTCCTAATGGTGCAAGCCCTTTCTTTACGATTTCTTTTGCCTTAGAAAATGGTACTTTCATCTCAAATTCATCGACCATTGGTGCATAGAGGTCATACATATGCAGTTCTTCTGCCTTTAATGCTTTCTTTCTAAGAGAAACATAGCGATGCATTAAATCCATATGCTCATGTACTGTATCAATCAGGTTCGTGTATACAGAAGTTGGTATCTCCCCACCTTCTAATGCCATTTCTAAAGAAGAATTATAATGTCTTTTCTTTGCGAAAAATGCAGTATTCTTCAAATTCGCTGCATAGAGCGCCGCTAAAGTATTTCTATATTGTCCATACTGTGAGTAAACTGACTCAAAGGCACTTTTACGAATATTCACATCTCTGCTTTCTAAAAGAAGCGTATATCTTCCATGACTTACTGGAATTTTTTCTCCTTCTTTTCCCTCAATAGATGGAAAACGGATATCTGCATTATTGAACATAGAAAAAATATTGGATACATCGGCAGACATATCGGACACATCAGCAAGAATCGCTTCCTCTTCTTTAGAAAGAACATGCTTCTGCTGGCGGAACAATTCGTAAAAATATCTTTTGTATAATTGCATATCCATGTTTTGTGTAAACCAGCTATCTATCGTCTTTTTCCCAATTGCAAGAAGTTCTGGTTCCTCAAATACTACAGCACTGTCTAACTGGATGGATAATGTCTGCGCCTTACCTGCAAGTCCCTGGTAAAAACTGTTTCCTGTGTCCTCGTGATAACGCTGATTTGCATAAACATAAATCGCCTCAAACTTTTTCATAAGCGCTTCTTTTTTACGCATATACTCCACAAATACTTCAGAACCTTCTTTTAAACGTCCCTCATATGCTGCAAGGCTTTGAATCTCACTCGTAAGACTTTCATAATCTTTCTCCCACGCTTCGTCAGAAGCATATAAATCCTGAATATGCCACTGGTAGGCCGGATCACATTCCTGTCTTTTCTTTACTGTTTTTTCTTTGTTCTCTTCCATGATCTCATTCTCCTATATCACTTTTCTTTACACTGCATCTATTATTTATATGTATTTTTATGTAATCCATACCGTTTATTTTTCTGTTATTTCGCTTTTACGCTGTCTTTTGAACTTGTCTTATCCCATTTTGCATGCAAAATAAGATTCTTTGTATTTCCCTTTGGAATTACTGTTACATTTTTTCCTGAGCTATCGTACCAGCCAACAAAAGTATAACCTTTTTTTCGCGGACTTCGCAATGTAACTGCTCTCTTTCCAGATAACCTCTCTCTATTCTTGGAAGAGTTAATTCCTACGTTCTTATAAGTAATCGTGTAGCCAGAAACTTTTACACGAAAAGCTCTTTTTCTTCCATTAATTCTGGTAGAAATATATGTCTTTCCGCTCCTCTTTGCTTTCATATATCCATTATTATCAATACTTACAATTGATGGATTTGCACTTGTCCAGCCTGCTGTCCTAAGCCCTCTGTCATGCATATGAATCGTTGCAAGCTGCTTTATTTGTCCTGCCTGCAGCTGTATGATCTTGCGACCACTCTTTGTAAGCTGACCAGATTGCTGTGCCCTTCCGAGAAAAATCTTTACATTTCCTCTCCTGACACCATGAAAGTCTGTCGTATAATAGGAAAGCCAGCCATTCTTATTCACAATGAATCTTCCAATATAAATAAGACTCCATAATGCTCCCTTTGTCTCCGCATTTTTATCCCGATTATCTACCTTTTTCAGTAAAACAGGATATTTATTTAAAAAGCTCATTCGATAGATGCCAGAATTCAATGACAGAATAATCCGATTGTTATACTGCCGAATCCACCCTATATAATTACCCGACCTTGGCGCATAAAATACAACCGCTTTATTTCCTCTCAAATTCGACTTTTTCAGATAATTATCCTGAGAAATCCAGTACCAGTATCCCTTATGATAGAATGTACATGTTTTATTCTCAAGCGCCTGCTTCATCTCTTTTGAATTCTTTATATAATCAGAAGATGCCAGTTTAATCTTCCGCATCTTCAGATTATTTGAATTGCCCTGTCCGTATAGATCCTGCTTCTTGTATCCAGGATGGGTCTTTAGAAAAGTATTCTTTCCCACAAGGAAACTATCATAAGTCACTACCATTCCCTCATGCTTGCCGACTCCCACACCATTGGTCAAATCAACAAAATACCAGATTCCATTAAGCTTTACTATATTCCAGGAATGGTTTTTTGAATAATTACTGATAACCGCGCATGGAATTCCAAGCGTATTCATCGCAAGAGCATAAGCATTAGCCAAACCGTCACACACACCCACATGACTTACCAACACATCATATCCTGTGTGTGCATCTTTTGACTCTTTATACGTCGTGTTCTCCGCAAAATAAATATACACTGCCATCGCTTTATCTGCCTGGCTCATAGAAGAATCTACAGTTGACAATGCCTCATCCAGCCCTCGTATAATCTTCTTATACCTTCTGCGAAACTTACTGCGGCTTATGAGCTTCGTACTGTTAAATGTTGTCGCTCCATCTCTCGTTTCTACTGCATAATACTGTGACCAGTTAGAATCAAGAAAATCTATTCCCTCAGCCATAAGAGCTGCTCTGTTTGAAATAGCTGCCGCTTCCATACACTTCTTACCAGATTTTCCCTGGCTCACCGTTCGGTAAACATCAAGATTTCCCGAAACCGTTCCCTCTATCATAAACTTTGACAGCACATTAATATATTCTTTTTGCGTATCTGAAAATGTCGCTGCATCTACATCTTTTGTGAAAAAAAGGCTTCCCGCCAAAATAAAACAAAGCAAAAATAGAATACTTCCTGCCCTTTTCAATTCTCTACTTAACCCTCTTCTCTCCTTCAATATTTCCCTCCATGAAAAACTCGGTACCTGAATTATCGAGATTCCTGCTTAATTTCTAAAAAATGTTATGTACTCCCAAAATCTTTTTATGTTTAATTTTATAAGAAATTTTTGTTAATTGCGCCCAAATTTTATTTATCCCTTAATTTTCTTTCTATAGTCCATGACAATCCCCAAAATACATTTTTCAAGAATGCCCACTGATACTGATTTGTTGCTCGCCACCTACAGATGTGGGAATCATCTCACATCTGATATAACTATTAGAATATATTTTATACTCTATCTTAATCTTATCATTATACAGAAAAAATAGCAATTATTGTCGAAACATGATAAACTATATCCATGTAATTTACTATTAAATACTGGAGCGTGCATATCCTTTTTGATTTCTCAAACACGCTCTGGACTGGAGGATTATTTTATGACAAAAACATCTGAATTCCATACCTTACTCCGCAACTATCGCGGCATTATGGGAAATATACGAATCAACAAAATCTGGATTTCTTTCGACTCCTGCTTCTTTAATTATTATGCAGATGATGATGAAATCCAGTTCAACCTTGCAGGACAGGAAGGTGTTATTACCATTCCTGCTGTCATTTCCTACGACAAAATCGATGAAGAAGATTTATTCGAAGACTCTGTAGCAGGGTATACTGCAACATTAGAATCTGGGGACACCGTGACTTTCTACTGTTTTAATGCAAAAAATAAAAGCTGATTTGTGGGATGAGAGAAACAAACAGATAGTATTCATCTGTTTGTTTTTCTCCTTTTATTATATTGTAATCCTCTGCAGTTCTTTAAGGACAGTCTGCACCCTCTCTTCGTCTACATCATAACTGACCACACATAATGCCTTATACAATAAGCTTATGTTTTCTTCTGTGCTGTTTATTGTATAAGATACCATTCCAGAAGCGATTTCATGACTTACATTCAAAAGCTGAAACTTTAAATCCCGTACAGTCTCACTTATACCAGACGCTTGCAGCTCATCCAGGTTATACTCGTCTGTATTGCCGCAAGGCGCAAAACAGGTGGCACAATCTGGGGCTACCGCAAGCTTTTCTTCACGGACACGTTGTAATAATTCTTCGCCATTCTCCTCTAAAGGAAATATTGACGCAAGACTCTTTATAATAATACTATCTGTATTCTCTGTTTTTAAGTGAACATTACATGCTTTCGCAAGTCCGATCAATGCTCCGATAAGTTCCTTTTCTTTTTTATTCATCTATAACATCCCCTTACCCGCTTCCTGCAAAATTATTATAAAAATATGCACGCCACATTATACCAGCCTGGCAAAATATGACGTGCATTATATATTTTATCTGTCTGTATTCTTTGTAAAATATCGTAAAAGCACTTTAAATCGTGTTTGAAAAATATTTTAGTGAATTGCTGTTCCTTCTGGTACGCAGTCATCAACAAAGATAATCTTACATCCAAAATCATCTCCGCTGGCTGCAATAAGCATACCGTTGCTCTTCACTCCAGCAAACTTCGCTGGTTTTAAGTTAGCGATTACGATAATCTTTCTTCCGATAAGTTCTTCTGGTGTGTAGTCATCACGGATAGATGATACAATAACTCTCTCATCTAATCCATCAAACAATGTGAGTTTTAAGAGTTTCTTAGCATTCTTTACAATCTCACAGTTGATAACTTTACAAACACGCATATCTACTTTATCAAACTCATCAATTGTAATCTCTTCTTTGATTGGTGCGATTGCATTCTTACGAGCTTCCTCTTCCTCGGCAGCCTTTCTTCTTGCTTCTTCTTCAGCAGCTTTTCTCTCTGCCTCAGCCTTTGCTTCTGCTGCAAGAGTCTTCTCTTCCTCTGTCTGTGGAGTGGAGAAATCAAGAAGTCCAAGATATCTCTGTGGCTCTACAGCAAACAGGAATAAGTAAAGTCTTGGGCCTGCTGCCTTACCAATCATAAGGTTATATGCATTCTTGAAGAACTGTGCCTGTGCAGTCTTCTTATTCTCTTCCTGGAAGTCTGGGTCTGCTTCTCTTGGAATCGTGTAAATAAAGCTGTTAAGAGCATCTAAATCATACTCTCCCTTAGCAATAAAGTCATGAAGTAACTGAATCTCCTTCTTCTCTACCTCATTCAAAGTGTTATAGAAATCCCAGTTTCTATATCCAAGAAGAGTATTCATGTTCTCAGGGGAACACTTCTCTAACCAGTATTTTGCAAGTTCAAGACGCTCTGCAAACTCCTCTTTCTTATATGGAGTACCAATCTTCTCGAATACTGTCTCAAGCATATCTGCATTAAAGTCTACAACAGAACCAAAGTTTACAATCTGCTGCATTGGTACCGGATAAAGCTCACGCCCTTCAATCATACAGTTATGCATGATACCTTCGATGTAATCGTAGTTCTTACCCTTACCTGCCTGATATACCTTGAGCATCTTATCAAACTCAAAATACTGACGTAAAATCTCATCATCAAAACAGAAATCAAATGCCTTGTTTGGTTCTGACTTAGAATAAAGCCATAAAATCATTTCTGGCTGATAAATCTTAAGTAATGTATCTGGTGTAAGGTTAAGACCTGTAGAACCAGACATCTTACCTGTTGTTCCCTTAATACCTACAAACTCGTATCCCTTGAACATAGGAGCCTGTGCTCCGAAAATCTTCTTAGCAATAATCTTACTTGTATCGTAACTTCCTCCTGGGCTGGCATGATCCTTTCCGCCCGGCTCAAAGTCAACGCCTTCAATCATCCAACGCATAGGCCAGTCAATCTTCCATGCAAGCTTACAGTTAAAGTCCTTGCTGAAATCCCATGTTCCCTTATGTCCGCACTTACATGTGTACTCACAAGTTACTCCATCTTCAGAAGAAGATGTGATAGTAGTCTCATCCTTACCACATACCGGGCAGTAAATACTTACTGGATAATATGCTTCTCTTTCTTCTGGTGTTGCAACCTGCTGACGGAACTTATCAAGAATATCAAAAATCTCACGTCTCTTCTGTACAGCCTGAATAACATACTTCGCATACTTACCGCTGCGGTAGTTCTCGCTCTGTCTGCGGAAGTCAACCTTTACTCCAAAACGTGAAAGAGATGCTTCGAACTCTTTCTCAAAATGTTCTGCATAAGAAGAACAGCATCCATATGGATCCTTAACGTCTACATATGGCTTACCAATCTCGTTCTCTAATTCTGGTGCTACTTCTTTAACATTAACAGGTACTTTTCTGAAACGGTCAAACTCATCCCATGAAAATAACAGACGAGCCTTCTTGCCCTGTTTAATTAAAGCCTTATATACAAAATAACTTGTTGCTATATCTCTAAAATTACCGATGTGAATGGATCCGGATGGGCTAATACCCGCTGCACAAACGTACTCTTCCTTGTCCGGAGATCTCTTAATAATATCCTTTGCAATCTTCTCAGACCAATGCATTCTTCTTCCTCCTACTTTCCCTGTGCCGTACTTACCGGCATTCAAACAGTGTATCTATCTTCATTTATCATGGGACTTAAAATTTTTCCTCAGCCCATAGTCAATAAAACATTATATCAAACCCTATACCTCTTTTCAAGGAAAATCTCATATATTCAATCTTTTTCGACTCTTTATCCTTATGTAAAGTCCCCGGTAGTTGAATTGCCAGGGATTCCCGCTTAATCTCTTAATCCAGTTTCTATCATTGTCCCCATCTCTGTTCATCTTAGAAAAATATTATATACGCAATCTTCCTCCAAATATAATTTAAATTCTAATAACCTGATAAAATGTCCAAATACCACATTACTTGCTTCTTGTCCCCTCAATATATTTCAAAAAACGGATACAATCTGCTATTCCACAAAAATAACTCTCTGTCGCATACTCTGCCTCCGCTGCACTCTGAGCCTCAAAAGCCTCTTCAATAACCTCCCTCTGCTCCTCTGTCAGATTCAGCGTGTCCAGCTTCGCATAGGCTTCCTCTTCTTCTCTCACCAAACGCCTGTATGCTTCGGAATTCTTACGAAAATCCGCCATATTCTCATTACGAAAATGGTCTAAAGTAAGCCGAAGTCTCTCTTCCCATGAATCTATAACATCTCCCTGCAATGTTTCCCGCCTTTCTACTTAAGACACAATCCCAATAAACCTCTACTAATTATTAAATAAATTTATGAACATAGCAACAGCATAACACAGCCTTTGTTCTGTGTCAATATTTTCCTTTAAATAATTATTTTTACTTATAATTACTTAATTAGTAAACTACATCCATCCTCATTCCCAAATATTTTTCCCCTTTTTTATTATTTAATTCATTAGACAGATGCCCAAGAGAACCAATCCCCCTATTCCCAGTCATTCTCGAGTAAGCAGAATACATCAGCTTCTGTCCCC
>OLQV01003056.1_pt1 | contig 10326 bp, 9 predicted proteins | sample 1672371 | NCBI WGS metagenome assembly OLQV01 (sample SAMEA3136676, study PRJEB25190) | human gut metagenome
TTTTTGATAATACTTTTGGGCATTAGCTTTAGGATCTAATTTAGGGTCTAAAGTAATCTTCATCTTTGTATTATCATAATAATTATCAACTTCTACAGAAATCATTCCTTTTTGCATTAAGTGCAAAGAAGCATAGAGAAGATCACCTTTAATACGATAATCATCACTATTTTCAGAATCTTCTAGTGTTGCTTTTAGTTTCTTTAGTTTTGTGGTGTTTTTTTGATATTCATTTTGAATGAATTTTAATAAATTACTTGTTTGTTGTTTAATTCTTTCTTTTTGATCAATTTCATTAAAATGAAGATCTAAACCATCAAACAAAGCATGCTTTGTTGTAATTCCTTGTAAATGAGTCAATTCAATGACATGAAAATATTCTTTATCATTTATTTTAGTAATATAAAGATCTTGAGATTTATCGATTTGTTTCATGATTTCTTTAAAATCTTTGCATATTGGTCCCGGCATTTCACTCATATAATCAATATATGTTCCACGATTTATTTGGTATTCCTCATAATCATATGTGTAAAAATATATTGGTTTTTGTGTAATTGCTGCTTCATATACAATTGCCGAGTAATCTGTAATAATATAGTCTGCAACATGTAAAAGTTCCATACCTGTAAAGTTTGAAGTCTTCTCTATTTTTTTGCCTTTTACATATATTACTTCTGTTCCGTCATGTAACTTAGCAATAAAGTTATATTTATCAAGTGGAATATCTTTTACTATATTTTCTATTGGTATTTTTTGTCCTTTTCTATTTGTTGGACAATATAAAATATTTTGTTTTTTGTTATTAGTTTCTGGGTAAACTCCTACAAATCTTATTCTCATTTTTTCTTGCTCTTTTTCAGATTTTAGAAAGTCTACTCTAGGCAAATTCATTACTAGCATTTGTTCATCTCTAGCGTTAAACGCCTCTTTAAAGAACTTCTTAGACAGATTACTTGATGTTAAAATATATGTATAATTTCTGTGCATTTTCATTGCTTTTGCTAATTTGCTATTTCTTCCATCTTTCTTATCTAAACTTGAGTAACCAAATTTTTTAAGTGAGCCAAGTGCATGCCAAATTTGTATTACTACTAATTTTTTCTTTTGTTTCAATACACAAACTGGTATACAATAACTGTCTAATATTACCACCTTTGATGTTGCAATATTATACATCTGCTTTACCATATGAAAACAATACTTTACTTTTTCACTAAAACTAGTTCCTAGTTTTTTGCATAGAAAAACGATTTTTATATTTTCATTTTGTTGTTTTAGTTCTTTTGCTATCATTGTAAAATCTAATGATACTTCATTACTTTGCCTACTAATAAAAGTTACCTTATTTTTATTTATAGGAAACAATTTTATAAAAAAATATATTATGTTTAAGATAAAAATTCCTATTTTTATTAGTATTATTTTCATTCATGTGTTCCCTTCTAATCTAGCTTGTTTTCAAAAATCCATTTGTATGTTTTGGCAGTAGATTTACCATCACATGCATCCAAAAATTTTTGTTTAAATTTTGTTCTTTTTTCTTCTTCAAGATTTTCTTTTTTAATTGCCTCTATCAATTCATCATTTGTTATAGTAACTTCTCCATATACATAATCTTGAAATGGAAAATACATGCCTCTATCATTTTCATAATCTTTTAAATCATATGTGAAGTATATAATTGGCTTATTAGTAAAGAAATAATCAAATATAACTGATGAATAATCTGTAATCAATATATCTGTCACTAATAACAAGTCATTTATATCTCCTTCTGCTGATAAATCATAGTAGAAATTTGAATGTTCTTTATATTGATCATATCCACTTTTTAGTTTCATTCTAATGTTGTTAGCTAAAAATGGATGCCATTTGAAAATAAAAATATAATTTTGCTTTGATAATTCGTTATAAATCTTTTCTAAGTCCAATTTAGCTATATCATAATGAGCATCTCTAAATTGAGTTCCTCTATATGTTGGAGCAAATAAAATTACTTTTTTGCCTTTTATAAATGGATATTTTTTATATACTTCATCTATTTTTTGTTTTTTGCTTTGCTCATCAAAAAATAAATCTGTTCTTGGAAAACCTGTGGCTTGCACTTTATCTAAATTCATTCCAAATGCGTCTGCATAGCAATTTCTTATTTTACTTCCACTAACTATAGCTTTTGTATACCTTTTATAGCCTTTGTGAATATGTCCTTTTCCTAGGTCAGTAGTTGCTCTACTATATCCAAACTTTTTAAACGCTCCTGGGCCATGCCATAATTGAACTACTTCTTGTCCTTTTCTTACTTTTATATGTGAAGTAGCTTGAACCAAATCTTCTAATAAAATATATTTTGACGTAGACAAGTACTTTACTCTTTCTATAAAATGCTTTATCCCTAATTTTTCTCTTCTATCTACTTTTATTGATACTACTTTTTCGTATTTTTCAGGTAAGAAGTCATACATATATTTTAAATTTCCGCCTAATTCTTTTCTATTATCAGATATAAACAATACCCTATTTTCTTGAAGTGGTATAGTTATAGTAAATATTCTATTTAAGATAATTATACATGCTTGTGTTATTATTATTTTAATCTTTTTTGCAAATTCCTTCATATTATAAATTCCATTTCATTACAGTTTTAAAGTCATTATTTAAGTCTCTGTCAAAAGCCTCGTTAATGTCATTTAAACAATTTATCTCAATCTGTTCTGATATTATATTTTTTAGGTATGCTTGTGTTTGTTTATCTTGTTCTAATTCCACTGCTTTTTCAAAATCCTCATATCCACTTCTACTATTTCCTAATAGAGTTAACCCCTTCTCTAACACCATTCTCGTGTTGACATCCACAGGTTCTTCTGAAACTCCCATTAGTGAAATACATCCTTCTGGATTAATATGGTCAATTATTTGTTCTATTGCATCTTCAGATTTTATTCCACCAACGCATTCAAACGCATGGTCCACCATAAAGTCTGGTTCCAATTCCGTAATTAGTTTAACCTCATCAGCAAAAGAAAAATAATTTAGTTTTTCCATTCTTGTTCCTACTACTACTATTTTACTATCAGGAAAATAACTTTTTAAGAGCAATGTTGTGATGTATCCCATATTTCCACATCCCCAAACACCTATAACATTTTTTCTTTTATGACTTTTCTTTATAAAGTTTTCTATAGCGTTAACTGCAACACTTGAAAGTTCTATAAATGCTCCTACCTCTTCATCTATATCACGAATAGGTATTATTCTTCCTCTATCCATATATACTACACTTTGCATAAAGCCATCTGCTGAACTTGAACGAAATTTAGAGCTTCTCAGATAGTTTTCTTTTATTATATCATCTTGTTCAGTTGGTGTATTAGGTATCATAACTACCTTTTCATTTTTCTTAAATTCGCCTTTGGCGTCATATATTACTCTTCCTACTCCCTCGTGAATCAAAGTTAAAGGTAACTTTTTATCTAAGACTTCCTTTTTTCTCTTTCCTTGATAATATCTTTGGTCTGCTGCACATATTGATAGATATGTTGGTCTAACTACAACCATATTATCATTATAATTTTCTTCTTGAAAAGAAATTTCTATATTTTTAGGGGTTACTAATTTTATAACTTCATTTATCATATCTCAATTATTCCTCATTCATATTATTAATCATTAGATTTGCCATTTTCAAGTCATATTTAGTAGTTATTTTTATGTTATATGATTCTCCCTCTACTAAAGCAACTTTTTTCTCTCTTATTACATATACTTTTGTTGCATCTGTTAGTATTGTTTTTTCACCTTCTGACAAACTATTATATACATTTATAAATTCATTTACTTTAAATGTTTGTGGAGTTTGTCCTTGGTACATTTCACTTCTAACAGGAATATCCGAAATAAATTGTCCATATTTAGCATGTACTATTGTATCTGTTGCTGGTATAACAGTATCTGCAGCACCATACTCTTTACACATTTCTATATTTTCTTTTATGATTCTTTGTGTTATAAAAGGTCTTACCGCATCATGTGTAACAACAATATTTTCTTCGTTTGGACTAATGTTTTGTATATAGTTACATACATTCATTATTGTTTCATTTCTAGTAGCTCCACCTTGAATAACATGGATTTTTTTGTCTTTACAATATCTATTAATTATATCTTCTGTATAACTAATCCAGTTTTGTGGTACAGCTACCACTATTTCGTCAATATTTGTTGAAATCAAGAATTGTTCAATTGTATGAATAATAATTGGTTTTTGTCCTAATGATAAAAATTGTTTTGGTAAATCTGTTTTTCCCATTCTTGTTCCACTTCCACCTGCTAATATTCCTCCAAAATTCATTTTAAATTCCTCCTTATATTATTTTATTGAACTATTATATTTTTCTATTGCTTCTGCTATATTTCCATCAAATGTAATTACACCACTTTCCATTACCATTCCTCTTTTGCAGAACTCTTTTGCTACCCCTGTAGCATGTGTTACAAATAGCAATGTAACATTTTCATTTTTTATAATTTCATTTACTTTTTTTATACATTTATTTTTAAAAGCCTCATCTCCAACACTTAATGCCTCATCTACAATTAATATTTCTGGTCTTATATTAACATTTATTGAAAATCCTAATCTTGCCTTCATACCACTTGAATATGTTCTTACAGGTTGATCTATATAATCGCCTAATTGTGCAAATTCTATAATAACAGGCTCCAGCTCTTTTATTTCTTCTGTATCTAGTCCCAATAGCTGACCTTTCAAATAAATATTCTCTCTTCCTGTAAATTCCGGATCAAAACCTGATGTTAATTCAAGAAGTGCACTTACTCTTCCATTTACCTTTATTTCTCCTGTAGTTGGAAATGCTACTTCTGTAATCATTTTTAATATAGTTGATTTTCCTGCACCGTTTCTACCAAAAAGTGCGACTGAGTCTCCTCTTTGAATTTTAAATGATACATTGTTTACTGCTCTTTTTTCTTTATATGGTGTTTTTTTCCAAATAATTGCTTTTAGTCTTTGTTTGTCACTTTTATACAATTTATATATTTTAGTAACATTTTTGAATTCAATTACTGTATCGTCCATCGTTTCCTCCTAGTTTATAATACATCCGGTATATCTTTTCTCAATTTTTTGTATGTTGCAATTGCTAAAATTAGCAAAATAGCTGTTATTATTAGGAAATATATAAGTCTTTTGGGTTGTTCCCAAAACCATATTTTATTTATAAAACAATTTCTAAATCCACTTACTAAAAATGTTACCGGGTTTAAATTTAAAAGTTTTCTTACAAGTTCATTTCCAATAGTATCTGGGTTCCACATAATTCCTGATAGCCAGAATAAAGCTGTTATAAAAGATTTTACTAAGTTACTATAGTCTTTGCTAATTACTCCTAATAGTGAAGAAAATAGTCCCCAAAAGTTTAAAAATAAAAATGCTAATAACATATATACTGGTAATTGTAGTAAATATATATCTGGCATATATCCCAATACCATAAATATTATAATTACTATTGCAATTAATAACACATGAATCGAAAATTTCGATATGTTTATAAATGTTGGTATTGTTGCAACTGGGAATTTCATTTTAGTTACTAAATAACTATACTTTCTAATACATTCTGTTCCACCTGTAATCATTTCACTAATATAAAACCATGGAACAACACCTGCTATTATCCACAAAAAGTATGGGAATCCATTAACCGATTTTCCTGCTCTCAATCCAATTGTAAAAGCAAACCAATAAACAAATATAGTTACTGCTGGTTTGATAATAGCCCACATCCAACCTAAAGCCGCACCTCTATATGTTTTAACTAAATCTGCTTTTGCAAGTTTAAATATTTGATTTTTATAACTTATATGTTCTTTTATAATTTGCACTAAAGTACTCATTTTTACTCCTATTGTTTAAATTATTTTTTCTCTCCATACTATATCACAAAATAATTTTTTTCTCAATATAACTATTTTTTTTATTAATAAGATTAATTAATGTTTTTACAGCTTCCTTAGATAAGTCCTTAATAGGTTGTTGTATTGTTGTTAAAGTAGGATAAGTAAGAGCACAAATAGATAAACCATCATATCCCACAACCTTTACATCATTAGGAATATTTTTATTACGTTTAATTAACTCTTTAATTGTAGCTAAAGCAATAGTATCAGTGGCAAATATACCATCAATATCAGGATTATTATCAAGTGCTTCTTGGATAATTGAAGAATAATCTAAAAAAGAGAAGAAATTAATAGGTAATTCTACTGTATTTACTTTAATATTTTTTCTTTCCAATGTGTCATTAAAAGATTTATGACGGTCATTAGATGGAGTAGGTACTTTTAAGCTTCCAGAAAAATGAAGAATATTAGTACAACCACAATTTAATAATTCAAGTGCTGCTAATTTACCACCTTCTATATGATCTGAACATACAATAGGAATATCATCTCCTAAATATCTATCTAAAGCAACAATTGGTAGATTTAGATTTAAATAATCTTCAATTTTTAAAGTATGGCTACCTATTATAATTCCATCTACTTGATTTCTTAAAAGCATATTTATATATTCTTGTTCTCTACTACTACTATTATATGCATTACAAAGCATTAACTTATATCCTAATTTATATAATTCTTCTTCTATATACCTAGTTTCTTCAGCATAGAAAGGAGTACTAATATCAGGAAGAATTAAACCAATTATATTAGATTTCTTTTTAAATAAACTTTTAGCAATTTCATTTGGTTGATAATTTAAGTCCTTCATAGCATTAAAAACTTTATCTTTGGTGGCTTGTGAAATATAGCCTCGATTATTCATTACTCTGGATACTGTAGAAACAGATACACCCGCTTTAATAGCTACATCCTTTATATTTGTCAAATTACTCACCTCTCCTTATATCTTAATATCCAAAAAGTAGCATTGTCAATTAATAGAAAAAAATAAAAAATATTATATGCAAACCGGTTGACATATTCCAAAATTTGGATTTATAATATAAATGTAAACATTAACAATGTATATAATAATATGCTAACTGATTAGCATATGCAATAAAAATATGAGGTGGTATAAATGTTGAGAAGAGGAAAGATATTGTCTTTAATTTTAACTGTAGGAATGTTATCAGCTAATATTTATGGATGTTCATCATCAAATAATGCTACAGATAGTGTGGCAAAGATAACTGTTTGGACTCAAGAGGGACAAGTTGTTGAGCAAGAATATTACAAAAATGCAATAGAACAATTTAATGAATTATATGCAGGTGAAATAGAAGCTAGTTTACAAATGATACCAAGAGGGAATGGGTATGAATACGAAAATAAAATAAATGCAGCAGCAACTTCAGGTAGCTTACCAGATATTATAGCTATGGATGGTCCATCAGTTGCTAACTATGCAGATTCAGGAATAATAGTTCCAATTGATGAATATTTCACAGAAGACAAGCTAGAAGATTTTGTTCCGTCAATAATAAAACAAGGAACAGTTGATGGACAATTATATGCACTAGGAGCAGCAGAATCTACTGTGGTTTTATTCTACAATAAGGATGTTTTAGATGCAGCAGGAATACAAGCTCCAACTACATTAGAAGATGCTTGGACTTGGAAAGAAGTATATGAAATATCTAAAAAATTAAAAACTAATGATATGTATGGAATTAATTTAGATTGGGATTTAGGTGAAGGTCAAATTTATGCATTTGCTCCAATGATATGGTCAAATGGAGGAGAGTTACTTTCAGAAGATGGTAAAAAAATTGATGGATATTTAAATTCTGATAAATCCATTGAATCATTAGAGTTTTATCAAAAATTTGCAGTAGAAGGATTAATAAATCTTCAACCATTACCAAATGATTTTGAAGAAGGAAAATCAGCTATGTATTTAATGGGATCATGGGAAATTCAGACAATAGAAGAAAGCTATCCAGATTTTAACTATGGTATAACATACTATCCTAAATTCTCTGAAAGTAGTAAAGTAGTTTCACCATCAGGGGATTGGTGTTTTGGTATTACTTCGGGTTCAGAAAACCAAGAAGCAGCAGCTAAGTTACTTGAATTCTTAACATCAGCAGAAGAAGTAGAAGAGTATTGTTCAGCTATAAGCAAACCACCAGCAAGAATATCTGTATTTGATAATATGGAAGAATATCAAGATGAAAATAAAAAGGTTATAAAGGAGCAAGTAATAAATACAGCACATCCAAGACCAATTTCAACATCTTATCCAGTATTATCAAGTGAATTTGCATCAGCATTACAAGATATAAGAACTGGGGTAGACGTTAAAGACGCTTTAGCTAAAGTAGTTACTCGTTTTAATGAGGATATAAAGAGAAATAATTAATATATAAGTAATGAGAATTATGGCTTTTAGTCATAATTCTCTTAGAAAGGTAGGTATTGTATTAATGCTAACAATTAAGAGAAATACAGAAATTAAAACAGATGTAACTTTAAAAAAATCAATGAGTAAAGAAGCAGTAGCAGGAATGCTATTTGTCTTACCAGCAGTTATATTTATTGGTTTATTTTTAGTGTTACCGGCCATACTTGCTTTTGGATATAGTTTTCAACAATATAATATGCTAAAACCAGCACAAAAAGTTTTCATTGGATTAACAAATTATATAGATGTTTTAAAGAATCCAGCTTTTTATAAGAGTTTGTTTAATACAGTATATTTTGCAGCAATTGTAGTACCGCTTCAAACTATAGTTGCATTAGGATTAGCATTATTAGTTAATACAAAGTTAAAAACATCAAAGGTGGCACGTATTTGTTTCTTTAGTCCTGTGGTTACATCCATGGTTGTTGTAGCTATATTATGGACATTCTTATATAACAGAGATAGTGGTCTTATAAATTCACTTTTAAATTCTATAGGAATACAATCACAGCCTTTCTTATTAAGTGAGAAACAAGCTATGAATTCTATTATATTCATGTCTATATGGCAAGCTGCTGGATATCAAATGATGATATTTTTAGCAGGTTTACAAGATGTTCCAGGAGATCTATATGAAGCAGCTAGCTTAGATGGTTGCAATTGGTGGGAAAAATTTAAAAATGTTACATTACCATGTATAAAAAATGTATCAAGTTTTGTAATTTTAATTACTACTATCCAAGCTTTTAAATTATTTACACAGCCTTATATAATGACAGGAGGCGGCCCTAATGAATCAACAAAAACACTTGCATATATGATATATGAACAAGGTTTCCAATATAGGAATGTTGGATACTCATGTGCAATAGCAGTAATTTTCTTCTTAGTAATATTACTAGTATCAGGTGTTGTGAAAAAGGTATGTAATGTAAATGGAGATTAGGGGGGAAGGATTATGAAAAGAAATCAAAAAAGGACTTTAAGTAAAGTTTTAGCATATATATTTCAAATAAGTTTATCATTAATATTTGTATTACCATTAGTATGGATGATTGTATCATCATTAAAGCCAGAGGCAGATTTGTTTAAAGATATGAGTTCTATAGCAACATTTTTTGTATCTAATCCATCATTAGATAATTATAAGGAAATGTTATCTAGATCATTAGTATTAAAAAGTACACTAAACAGTATGATATATATTGTATTAATACTTCTAATAGGTATACCTGTTAATGCCTTATGTGGATATGCGTTAGCAAGATTAAGGTTTCCAGGAAAGAACCTCATACTAAGTGCAATTATTGCATTATATATAGTTCCTTTTGAAACAGTTGTATTACCATTATATTTAGTAAGTAATACATTAAAAATTACAAATACATTCTTTGCATTATTTCTACCTTTTATAGGTAATTGCTTTAATATATTTTTATTTAGGCAGTTTTTCATGTCTCTTCCAAAGGAATTAGAAGAAGCAGCTAGTATTGATGGATGTGGAGTGTTAGGGACTTTTGTAAAAGTAGTATTACCTAATACAAAGCCAGTAATAGCAACAGCAACAGTATTAACAATTGTAACACATTGGAGTGATTTTATGTGGCCTTTAATGGCAGTAACATCACCAGAACATAAAACAATTCAACTTGCTATACAAGGATTCTTTACAGATCCACCAGTAAGATATGCTCCAATTATGGCAGCATTAGTATTCTCAACAATTCCTATATTAATAGTATATTTATTATTACAAAAATACTATGTACAAGGTATTATGTCTAGTGGAATTAAAGGATAAAGAAAAATTTATTTTAGAGAGGTTTTAATATGGCAAATAATCATAAGGAGAAATTAGAACAAGCACAGAAATATGTAGATTCAATAAAAAA
>OLQV01003062.1_pt1 | contig 10313 bp, 3 predicted proteins | sample 1672371 | NCBI WGS metagenome assembly OLQV01 (sample SAMEA3136676, study PRJEB25190) | human gut metagenome
CCCAAACGCGGAATGATCGCTCGTCCCTTGCAAGCAATAAGAACTTCGGCACCTAAACGCAGAACGGCCCCGATTCCTCGGGGCCGTTCCATTCACTACCGCTCGCCCTTCGCTAGCTGCGACGACGCCAGCAAGCAGCCGCGCCGCGCACCACCAGCGCCAACCCAGCCGCAACCGCAGCCGCGCCAAGCATCAACCCGGCATCGTCAGCCGTCTTCGAGAACAGCTTCGCAACCGGATTCTTCGGCGTCGTTGCGCCACCGCCCGGCGTGGGCGTAGGAGCAGACGGCTCGGTATAGGAATTCTTGAACGTCGGGGCCGCGCCATCGTCGTAAGTCACCGTCGCGACCAAATTCCCCTGGCCATCGTCGACCACGTTCACGACAACTCGGTACGTCGCGGTATCGTAGGTCACATTCGCCTGCTTATCGTTCACCTCGGAAATCGTATACACGTAGGTGCCAGGCTCCGCAAACGTCAGCGCGGGGAACGCAACCGATCCCGCAGCATCGTTCTTCGCCTGATAAACCGTACCGTCTTCCGCAGTCAGCACAAAGGTGAACTGGCCATCGGCCAAGGCCTTGCCACTCAACACCTTCGTTGCGCCAAGCACCACACTCGTCGTGCCGTGCGCGTACGTATTCACAAACGCAGCATTGGCATCATCCGTAGCGAACGCATGCTCAACCACCAAGCTACCTTCGCCGTTATCGACCACTTTCGTGTGGATCGCGATTGATTTGCCGTCGAATGTCACGCCATTATGCGTTGTGCCAGCGCCCACCTCGCGCAGAACGTAGTCGTGTTCGCCAGCCGTCGTATACCTAACCGCGCTCATGGCCACGTTGCCCGCAGCGTCATTCGTGCCCCGCGCCACAACCTGACCGTTTTCAACAAGCTCGAAAAGGAACTCGCCCTCGACCAGCTCGCGCCCCACGAGCGACTTCGAGACCGTAATCTGGCCAGTTACGCTCGAATCAACGGGGGTAACGCTGTACGCATTGGTGAACTCGAACATCGGCTTGGTCTCGTCGCCGACACGTTCAACCGTCAGCTCGCCCTTGCCGTTATCGGTCACCTTGAAGCTCACCGTTTTCACGCTGGTATCGTTGGTAACACCAGGCGCGCTGCCAGTTTCGGTAATCGTATAGGTGAACACATGGGAGCGAACCGTGGCAGTTTGCGCCGCAGAAGCAGCACTCTGAACGCTCGCCGCCGCATTATCGGTTGCCGCATTGGCAGCCGCTACAGCGTTGACAGAAGCCGCAGGAGCTGTCGCCTGGTTGTCGGCATTGCCGCTCAGAGCCGCATCGCTTGTGCCGGAAGCGGCGTCAACCGCTGCAGGCTCAGCGCCGCCCGCCGCAGCAAGCCCAACCGCATCGTCGCTCACAGGAACCGCGCCCTGGCCAGCGCCGTCGGCATTCGCCGCGCCATCGGCAGCATTGCCAGCAAGACCATTGCCCGTCGTCGCTTGGGCGGGCATCGCGGAATCGCCCGCAACCTCGACGCCCGCGGTCGTGCCCGCAGCCACAACATCATTCGCGGCAGGAGCTGCAGACTGAATGCTTGCCGCGCCAGTGTCTGCAGTCGCTCCTTGCTGCGTGGTGCCCAGCGCCTTGTTCAGAGCATCGAGCGTAAACACGATTTTGCCGAAATCGATGCTTCCGTTGGTATCATTCGTCGTAGTCACACGCTCGGGCATGGGAGCGTCCTTTTCATTCGCCTTAATGGTGAACGTGAATTTGTCCGTGATGTCGTTCGGGGTCAAGCCTTCGGCGTGGCTCAAACGTTTCACGCCCGTCACGCTCACCGACGCATCGCCCGTTCCGTACGTGTTCTCGAAAGCCAACCCCTTATCGCCAGCCTTGATGGTCACAGCAAGCGCGCCAGAACCGTCATCGACAGCATTGATGGTGAACGGAATCGACTGAGTCGTTGCGGTAATGCCACGATCGGAGAACCCATCGGTCTTCTCGTACGCAACACACGGAATAGTCCAGGTTACGTCGCCGTTATCACTTGTCATCTTCGTGGCAGAGCCCTTCGCGACCAGCTCGTTCAGTTTCGCCGTATCGAAATTCAGCGTGCCGAACGCAACCGTGCCGTCGGCCGCATTCGTCGCCGTAAGCACGTCGCTGCCCGCCGCTTCACCGTTGGCATACCGCACGCCAAAGGCGAACTCGCCTTCAACCAATGCGCGGCCGCTCAAGGTTTTCGTCGCATTCACGTCAACGCTTCCCGAAGCGGAATAGCTGTTCGTGAACGCCACTTTGGCCGCAACAGCCGCTGAGCTATCGCCCGTCTTGTAGGTATACGTCGCAGCGTCAGGACCACCGGAAACCATCGTGGTCGCTGTAAGCGTTGCCGTAGCGGGATCATCGCTCACGGAAATCGTCACTGTGCGATCAACCTTATCGAAGGTGTATCCGTTGCCCGCGTCGCCAAGCTCGGAAACGGTATACGTGAACGTTTTGCCCGCGTCGAACTGCGTGAATTTCACATCGCTGCATACCGGCACGCTCGCCGCCTTACTATCCTTGGCAGCAGGCATATCGAACACCTTGCCGTTCATGGTCAGACCAAGCACTGCAGCCGACGCCTCGTCATGAGGCACAACCTGAATCTGGAACTGGCCCTGGGTCATGTCGCGGCCGTTCAGAGTCTTCGTCAGCGTCAGTCCACCAGCAGCCGTGTAGTTGAGGCTCGTTTCGTACTTATTCACGAATGTGCCGTTCTCGGTCGAGGACGTAGCAACCAGGTGGCCCTCGCCGTCGTCGGTCACCGTCACATAAATCTTCGCGACATTCGTGCTGTATTGGATGCCAGCCTTCACGGGGTTGGGCACAATCTCGCGCACGGCATAGACGAACGTCTTGCTCGTGACAGCACCGCCATCAACGAGCATATCGCTCGCCGTGAACGTGATGTTGCCAAAATCAAACGCCACCGCCTCGCCATCTTTGGCGCTCGTCGATTGAGCAGTCGCAGTCGCGCCGCCGGAAGGCATGGGAGCGCCTTGGGTTTCGGCCGTAATTTCAAACGAGAAGCTATCGTTTTCGATCCAATCGCGGCCCTCAAGAACCTTGTTCAAACCGAAGTTCGTCGTGGCATATTCCGTATTTGCCGGTGCGTAGGTATTCGTGAAAGCCACCGTCGGAGTGCCGCTTTCAACCAGCTTGCCGTCAGCATACGTCGCCACGTCAAGAATCGTGCCGCCCTTCAGGCTTACAACGATTTTCACCGTATAGGTCGTGCTATCGTAGGTCACGCCAGCAAGCTTGGCATCGTCGCCAGGAACAACCTCGCTCACGACGAACTCAAACGTCTTGCCCGCGTCGGCCTGCGTAAACGTGATGTCGTCAATCGGCTTCATGACGTCGGCCACGCCTGCAGCGCGATCGTTCGGGTTGCTGAACTTGAGCACGCCATTGGCGTCTTTGTCAACGCGCTTGAGCAACGCCTTCGAGGCATCATCGGCTCCTTCGATGCTAAAGGCGAATTCGCCCGCATGCATCGTGCGACCCTCAAGCGTCTTCTCAACCGCAAGGCCACCAAAGCTACCGTAGATCTTTTCCTCGGAATACACGTTGGTAAAAGTCGCCCCACCGTCGTAAGAGACCTCGGCCTGCAAAGTGCCCGAATGGTCGTCGGTCACCTTGACCGTCACCAGGCACTCATGGGTATCGAACGCGATGTTGCTCGCTTGTGCAGCTTCGGAATTCAGCGCCTCGCCACAATAAACGTTCTCGACCATCTTGAACGTATACATGCCAGGCTTGTTAAACGACAGCTCACCGAAGTCGAAACCCTTCGACCCGCCATTCGCCAAGCCGCTTACCGTTGCCCGCTTCGCAAAATCGGCGCCGAACGCGTCGGTCGGCACCAGGCCGAACCCGAAGCTCTCAGCTTCGGTCATCGCACGGCCCTGGAACACCTTTGTGCCAGAAATTGCGGGCACAGCGGGTTTGGGATTGTAGCTGTTTTCGAATGCAAACGCCACAGCTTCCGCATCGGTCGTGGCACCCTGCTTAGAGTACGCAACGCTCAGCTCGATATGGGCATCACCGCCCTCGACCACGCTTTTAACCGTGACAGTCGCCTGCCATACTGTGGAATCATACGTCACACCAGGCAAACCTTGGCCAGCAGCCAGGTCTTTCGCATCGACCCACGCATTGTCGACCTTCACCACTTCAGTAATTTCGTAGACATATTCCTTGCTTTTCGCGTCACCCAAGTCGCTCAGGTTGAATGTCACCTGAGGGAACGCGATGCTTCCGCTTGCAGAAACCGTCGACACCACGCCGCGGTAGTCAACGCCGACGGCGGTTTTGCCCGTCACGACCTCGACGCCATCCCCTTTGGGCAGCGGCGCCGAAGCATCGATCGTTTTCGCCATCACGAAGAACATGCCCGACTCAAGCGTGCGCTGACCCGTTGCGTCGTTCCACGTTTTCGTACCGCTCGGGTTCCACGTCACGCTCTTGTCGCTGAACGTGTTCGTAAACGCAGCAAGTTCAGTGGCTTCGGGCGTTTCGAATTCAATGCCATCGTCGCCCGCAAGCTTCGTCATGGCAGATTCAACCGAAAGCGTGCCATCATGCTTGTCGACGACAACAGCTTTCACCTCATACAAAGCTTGCGACATGGAAACGCCTGGATTAACGGTGCTCATTTCTTCCGATTCGTAAATCTGGTAGATATACGTGCCAGGCTGCGTGTACACGATGTCGCCGAAATGGAAACCGACTTGCGTGCCCGCCGGCGTGCCTTCGGGCCGCGTTACCTCAAGACGAGCCACACCATCGCTTGCACCCTCGGGCATTGGAGCGACCACAGAAGTATTGGCGTCTTTCAGCACAAACGTGAATTTGTCACTTGACAGCCAATCGCGGCCGTCGAGGGTCTTCGCGCCCGCAAGCGCAGTTTCGCCTTTCAGCGTACCCTGCGCAGCATACGTGTTCACAAACTCGGCCTTCGTAACCTCGCCCGCTACAACCGTGCCCGTCGCGGCGATCGCCTTGCCTTCGGCATCAGTCGGAGACGACTGCAAGAAACCAGGGTTCGCATGCGTCAGCGAGCCATCGTCGGCAGACACATTCAGCAACTCCTCAACCGAATAGTCGGCATTCGGAGCAACGCCATACACGTACAGCGTTTCATCGGCCTTGATCGAATGCGTTGCCTTTCCATTCTCGTCAAACGTCAGCTCAAACGGGTCGCCGCACACCTCTCCCGCGGCGTTCTTCACTTCGGCATGCAGCGTTTTACCCGCCGCAGTCTCTACCGTGAGCTCGAAATCAAACGACTTGTCGGAATAAGCGGCCGCATCGAAACCCTCAGGCATATCGAGCGTCTTCGAAACCGCCAGCGTTCCCGGAATTTCAACCGACAGCTTGCCGTTGTTGCCCAGATGCGGAATAACCGTCGTCGCGGCCGAGGTCGACGTTTCGCTGTTCCACTTCGGGTTCAGCACGTCAGTCGCCGTACCGGTGATATTTTCCGCCTTCGACTTCGCGAGTTCATCGATATACGTCAAACGCGCCGTGCCGGCCTTGAAATAGGCATTGCCGCTGGCGTCGTACGCAAGAGCGCCCGAAAATTGCTCGGCCGAGCCAGATGGGAAGCTCACGACTTCCGTTTGAGAAACGGCAGCGCCGCCTTCGCCCATCGCAAAGAAATGATTCTGGTAGTAATGCGTTCCACCCGCCGCGATCGCGCCGCGGGTCGCAGGCTGCGTGCACGCTTCATCAGAATAAATGGGCGTATCGCTCGTGAAGTAGTAATACGCATTGCCCTTAGAAGGATTGAAGTGCGAAACCGCATCACCCAACGCGGCGCCCGGGGTGAACGCATTCGCGTAGAAATTCACCTTGCCGTTTTCGGTGTTGGCCGCGATGTATTTCGCCATGGCTTCATCGGGATTCGCAACAAGCGCAAGCGCATCGGGCTTAATGCTCGACGTAAAGAAAACGCGCAGCGGATACCTATCGCTTACCGTCATAGTGCCCGCAGTTTCGTTCACATTGAAGTTGCGCAGCGGAATAAGGCCCGCGGGAACTTTAACCTGAACCTTATCGCCCGTGGCCACGTCGCTCGATTTCGTCACGGTGATCACGATATTGCCCAGGCTCGCAGTTTTGCCGTTCAGTTCGGTCGTGCCTGTAAATGTGTAGGTGTCGGCGGTATCGGTCGTGGTTTTCGTCACGTCGCTAAACACATGGTTGTTCACCACGATCGCTTTGAATGCGTCAACCTGCATGTACGAGCCCAGCGAGTCGTCGAACGTGATGTAGCCATCGCTCATCTCAAAGCCCTCGCGAGCGTCGGTGGGATAGCCCGCGCCCTTCACGATTTCCTTAGAGATGTCTTCGAAGATTTTCGAGAGCTCGCTGGCGCTCGAAGCAGACTTATAGAAGTCGGACCCTTCAGCGCGATTGCCGAAGCTCCACTTCCACTCGCCACTCAACCAGTATTGTGTATAGGTATAGGCAGCTGCAGGGTAGTTGCTTGAAGCCGCCTGCATGAACTTGTTTTCGTTGGAGGTTCCCGAGGCATTCACATTGGCACTCGGATTTGCGCCATCAAAAATGCCGATGGTATACACCGAGGCGCCCGCGTCTTTCATGGCTTTAGCGGCGGAAATGGCATCCGATGCCACCTCATCCGAGAAGTCACTTTGAGTCGTCGGCGTACCATCGGTAAAGAAAATCACAATCTTTTTCGCATCGGAACGCTTGGAGGTTTGACCCTGCGCAAGCTCCATGCCAGCAGCCGCATTCGTAGCGCCCGCCGGATTGATGGCGTTGATGGTGTCTTTAAACGAGCTCTTCGTCGTTTCGCTGCACGCCGTCATGTTTTTCATGACCTGGCTGTAGTTGTATGTGTACCCACCCTTGCGATACGTGTCGTTGCCAACCTTATTTGACTTCTCGCCGGCGAACTTCACGATAGAAACCTGATGCTGCTTCGATGCGTCGGAAATGCTCGCATTTTGCGTTGCAATCTCGTCGATAAACGCGTTTGCGGCATTCTTCAGCGCGTCGATGCGTTTTCCGCCGGTCATGTCGTCATCCATAGATCCCGATGCGTCGAGCACAAGCACGATGTCGAGCGGCGTGGTCGACGTCGACGCAATGTTCGACGTCGAAGAAAGCACCGAAAGCGCCGTGATGAAATCGGAATCGCCCTTAGAAACCGTAGCGCTCATGGCGCCTGAAATGCCAATATCGTTAGTCGATACCGTTTTGTCGGTCCAAATACGACCGATATTTTGGGTCGTATTTTCAACGACGCCAGACCAATCGCCCATCGTCGATGCGTCGGCGATTGTCTCAATGTTTGCTGCCGCGCGAATCTGTTCCGCGTGCGACGACGCACTCGATTCGTCGGCCAAAGCCGTGCTCCCAATCAAGGGAAGCAGTGCGAATGTGAGCAGCGCCGCAATCGCCATTTTCAATCGCTTCATGGTGTGGCCTCCTTCATGCTTCCCTCCTTATGCGCCCATTGCTTGACCCTTCCTACTTTCATGCACGGCTCCTTTCGCCCAAAGATAATTACCTTGATTATTCGATCCCTTTTGCTTCTGCGGAAGTGCCATTTCGCAACGAAAATGGCCAAAAATGGGCCGCGACCTACTTTCATTTCTTACAAGAAGACCGCTGCCGCCAATAGGTTCGCATGTGCGACATATGAGCAAAGAAGAGGGCCGTATTTACGAACCCTCTGAAGAAAACGCAGGTAGGAGTAGAGAAGTCAACTTTTGCGCTTGGAACGCACGCTTAGCCCACAGCGCCCTGTCGCCATCGCCGCTGCGGGAGCGTTACGCCCGCCAGATTCCAGAGGCGCAACTGGTCGCTTCCATATGAGAAACTTTTATATACTTATATATCTTTTAGTTACTAACATTCGTTTGAAAAGCTTGCTTCTATTTCAATGTAAGTGCTTTTTAGAAGCTATCGACTCTCAACATTGCAATTGCGAGACATGCTGCCAGGCTTCGTTGTTGTGCGGCGCGCATTCAACTACAATCGACGGCGAAAAAGAAATTCCGACCAAGGGAGGAAATCATGCCCACTCGCGACGAGCGCCGCGCTGAAGCCGCCAAGCATTTGGCTCTTATGAAAGGCGCATTCGCCAAAGAAACCCAGGCGACCATCGATGCCGCTGTTGTCTACGAAGACGGCGACGCGCTCGCGCTCGAATTGCCCGAGCCCACAGCCGAGGCAACCGAAACCCAGGTGACCACCGATTTCACCACCACCGCGCTTCGCCGTGCACAAGGCAAAACCGCCATTGTCGACCCCGTTTCTTACACGCGCCCCGGCGGTGCCTATGAGGACGGCTCCTTCGGCCCCGAGCAAATTCTGTGTTCCGAAAGCAACCTCTACCCTGTTCTGTGCGGTATGAAATCGACCTACCACGACCAAAACCGCAGCTACATGTGCGGCATGCTGCTCACGAGCCGCGCGATGTACTTGCCGAACGTCGTTTTCATTCGTGAAGGCGAGATTCGCGAGGCGAGCGTCATCGCCGTGCCCGAGCCCAACCGCGAGCGCGCCCTGGAAAACCATCGCTCCGAACGCGAATGCCTCGATTGCCTGGCGGCCCGCATCGAAACCATGCTCAACATCGCGGCTGCCAACGAAATCGAAACGCTCATCGTGAACGCCTACGCATGCGGACGCCAAGGCTTCCAACCCGCCCAAGTCATCGAGCTTTTCCAGCAATGGATTGCCGCTCACCCTGGCGCCATCAAAACCATCGTGTTCGCCGTGCCGCGCGCAAGCTTTGATGCGTTCGACGAGGCGTTCGGCCAACCCGCGCCCGTCGCCGAAGAGGTCGTCGCGCCCGCCGAGGAACAGGAAGACGACGAATTCGACTTCCGCGCAATCGATTTGCCCGAAGGCATCACCATTCGCTAGAAGCGATGCCAACGAAGACCTTCGCGCGCAAAGCGCTGCAACTCAGCGCAGGCCAACGCGAACCGAGGGCCAACGCAAGCCAACAAGAAAAGCGCTAGATGCAACATACGCATCCAGCGCTTTTTGTTTCCCAATATATACATCGCGTCCAGCGGGCGGTTGAGGGCGGCTGTGCCATAGACGGATAGCTCGCAAAATGGGTATTGTGAAAAGCAAGCAGACGGCCGGCTCAAAACGACCCCAGAAACAACACCCCGCGAACCGAATAGGCGCCTCTACTACCCCATTCAAACGACCACGCCGCGAAAAGTCTTGCAACGCAGCACCAAGCAGCCGTCGAACACGTGAATCGACAAACGGCGCTCGCCCAAAGCGACCGTCGTATCGCCGTTTCGGCACGTTATTCAATCGGCCCCATGAGGAACATATTGTGCGTCGACTGGAATAGCAGTTTGCCCGTCGCCGCCTCGCGCGTGGTCACGCGAATCACAGCGGTCGAGCGGCCCTTGTGCAAAGGCTCGGTCGTCACGTCGACCTTGCAGCACGGCACCGCCTTGAAAAAATTGATGCTCGCGGAATTGCACACGTTGTTCACGCCAAACGAATACGTCGCGAACCCGCAGCCGATTTCTCCAATGAAATAGCCCGTGCCGCCATGGATACCGCCGCGATAATTGCCCAAGCTTTTGGGAATGTCCATCGTGAAATGCACATACCCAGGCTCGCTTACCTCGACAATCTCAATATTCTCTCGGAACTCGGGCGCTTCAGGAACGTTGCACCACATCTTCTCGATCAGTTTCTCGTCAACCATTCCGATTCCCCTTCCGCATTCAAAAAAAAATATTGTTCGCACCAACAACGCCATCTGTTTTCATCGGCGTCATTTTCGTGCAACCGTCACATTGCATCAATAAGCAACTTCCGTTATCTGTGGAAAGAGGTCGAGTGCAGGCCAATCCGCCTTCTTCCGCCTAGGCCTTGCGCACTAAATAGCAGCAATGGATTTTGGCATTGCGCTCGAAATCGTGCGGAATGGTCTGCGGCGTAATATCTTCAATTGCCACGCCCGCCTCGGCAAGCGCTTCAACATCAGGCTTGAAATTGCGCAGGTTGCAGCTGAACACCGCTACGCCGTCGCGCTCGAGCAAGCGCACCACATTCGTCAGCAGCTTCACGTGATCGCGCTGGACGCTCCAAGTGTTTTTGCCCATGGCCTTCGAATTCGAAAACGTAGGCGGGTCCACGAAAATCAAATCGAAGCGGCGCCACCCGCGCGCCTCACGTTCAATCCACTGCAACACATCGGCGCGCACGAAGCCGTGCTCGGGACCATCGCAGCCGTTCAATTCCATATTGCGATGTGCCCACGACAAATAGGTCTGCGAT
>OLQV01003076.1_pt1 | contig 10266 bp, 8 predicted proteins | sample 1672371 | NCBI WGS metagenome assembly OLQV01 (sample SAMEA3136676, study PRJEB25190) | human gut metagenome
TTGATGTTAAAATACTAAGCTTAGATAAGGCTGAAAAGAAATTATCATTAAGTATTAAGGAACTAACTCCAGAACCATGGAGTGTTGTTGATGAAAAGTACAGCGAAGGCTCAGCTATTTTAGGAAAGGTAGTTAGAATTAATGATTTTGGTGCTTTTGTTGAATTAGAGCCAGGTATAGATGGTTTAGTTCATATTTCAAAAATAAGCCACGATCATATAAAACATCCAAGTGAAGTTTTATCTATTGGTCAAGAAGTTAAATGTATAATACTAAGTATTGATAAAGAAAATAGAAAAATAGCACTTAGCATAAAAGATGCTGAATAAAACTTAGCCTTTATAAATTACAAGGTATTATTAAAAAAGATTACACATATTATTTCAGTGTAATCTTTTTGTCTTTGAATAAGTTAAGTGTTAGAAGGGATTGGCATGTTATCGTTAGAAAAGTTATCAAATAGTAATTTGGATAAATTTAAGAAATTAAGTGCAGAAAAGCTAAATTTTAAAACTTATGATAAAGATTTTTTTAAGTATTATGAAAGTGAAAGTTTTTTTTCAAAGATAATACTAAAAAAATTTGTGAAATTATTTGTTCATAATGAGAAAGTCATAGGTTATATTTGGTATAACATACCTTTCGAAAATCCCATTAAGGTGTGGTCTTTATATGTTAAACCATCATATTTAGAAATAGTTGATAAAGATATACTATGGGAGTTTGATAACGATATGCTTATTTATGAGGAGTTGAATAATGAAGCAATCAATAGTGTATTACGTAAGCTAGGTTTTTGTAAATATAGAGAAACATTTTTAATGAAACTTGTATTATTTGACCAAGATAAAAAAGGTAGTGAAAGATTATTTAAAAAGATAACAGAAGATAAAGATGTTCTTGAATATGCTTATAGCAATAGGTTTATACATCCTAATATAGCATTTAAAAGATTTAAAATAGGTAAAGATGAAAAGTTACGATGTGACTTGCAAAATGATATTTTTCATGATAAAATGCGAGCAGAAATTTATGTTTCAGATATTGAAAATGATATAAAGCAAGAATATTATATAGATGATCTCTCTATATTTTTGATGATGAATAATAGTGCTATTGGGTATGGACAAGTTATTTATAATAGGGGAAGATATACTGTTGTTAATTTTGGTATAGTTCCTGTTTTTAGGGGGAAGGGCTTTGGCGAATTATTATTAAATCATATTATTAATGAGTGTATTGACAGAAATATATTGGATTTATACATTAGAGTGGATAAAAATAATATTAAAGCCATAAATTTATATAATAAATGTGGATTTAAATATGAGTACTCCTTAAATAACTGGAAAAGAGAAAAATAACAAAAATATATTTATTAAAAGTATACAGAACCCAAAAATCCTACTCTTTATTTTTTGCAAAAAGTTATGTTATAATACGTTATGATTTATATAAATTTTGGAGGAACAATAATGAGTAAAAATTTTGATATTAAAATATTAGATGAACTTAAAGAAAAAGATAATGTAAAAAAACACTTCTATATCGAAACTTGGGGATGCCAAATGAATGAAGAAGATTCTGAAAAATTATCTGGTATGCTTAAAAGAGTTGGATATACAAAAACTGAAAATAAGGAAGACGCAGGTATAATATTGTTTAATACTTGTTGTGTAAGAGAAAATGCCGAAAATAAGGTTTTTGGTAATTTAGGAAGTCTTAAGCATTTAAAGAAAGAAAATCCAGATTTAATTATAGGAATATGTGGATGTATGATGCAGCAAGAAGGTATGGCAGATAAAATTTTAAAAAAATTCCCATATGTAAATATTGTATTTGGTACACATAATGCATATAAATTCCCTGAATACTTAAATAGAGTTAAAACTGAAGGTGTTCAAATAAAAGAAATATTTAATAAAGAAACAGATATTGTTGAAGGACTTCCAATAGATAGAGAAAGTAATGTAAAAGCTTTCGTAACAATAATGTATGGCTGCAACAACTTCTGTACTTATTGTATAGTACCATATGTAAGAGGAAGAGAACGTTCAAGAAAGCCTGAAGATATTTTAAATGAGGTAAGGGAACTTGTTGCACAAGGTTATAAAGAAATAACTTTACTTGGTCAAAATGTAAACTCATATGGTAAAGGATTAGAAGAAGAAGTTGATTTTGCAAAACTTTTAAGAATGATTAATGAAATAGAAGGATTAGAAAGAGTTAGATTTATGACATCTCATCCTAAAGACCTTACACATGATGTAATAATGGCTATTAAAGAATGTGATAAGTTATGCGAACAAATTCATTTACCAGTACAAAGTGGATCAAATAGTATATTAAAGAAAATGAATAGACATTACACAAAAGAATATTATTTAGATTTAATAAAGAAAATTAAAGAAGAAATACCAGGAGTGACTTTAACAACAGATATTATTGTTGGTTTCCCAGGTGAAACAGAAGAAGATTTCCAAGAAACATTAGAACTTGTTAAAGAAGTAGGATATTCTTCAGCATTTACTTTCATTTATTCAAGAAGAAACAATACACCAGCTGATATGATGTTAAATCAAGTTAGTGAGGAAGATAAGCACCATAGGTTTAATAGATTAATTGCTGCAGTAAATGAAAGAGTAATTGCACAAAATAAGGCTGAAGAAGGAAATATACTTGAAGTATTAGTAGAAGGAAATAGCAAAAATGATGCTGAAAAACTTACAGGAAGAACTAGAACAGGAAGATTAGTTAACTTTACTGGTGAAAATGTAAATGTTGGAGAACTTGTTAATGTAAAAATAACAAGAGCTCAAAACTTCTCATTAATAGGTGAAGTAATTAAATAATTTAAAGCTGCCATATGTGGCAGCTTTTTTAATTTTATTTTATACCTTAATTAAATTAGGTATTTCAAAATATAATATAGTTTCTTTTTTTTATTAGATTAAGGAATATTTACTGATGTATAGAAATAATATTTAGTGTATAGTTTATAGTTATTAAAAGATTAATAATAGGGAGATGTGAACTATGTCAGTTTGGAAGTCTATTTTATCTAGATTAAATAACAGAGGTACCATAGTAGCTTTAGCTGCACTTATTGTAAGTTTATTATGTCAATTTGGCTTAGACATCAATAGTGATAAAGTTATGGGGATCATAGAATCCATCTGTAGCATTTTGCTATTACTTGGATTATTAAATGATCCAACAGAAAATGTTAAAGCTTATATTCCAGGTGTTTCAGATAAACTAGCTGATAAAATTAAAGAAGAAAGTAAAAAAGAGTAATTACTGCAATAATATAATAATTTTAAAAGGGGCTGTCGCACTAAATAATTAGTGAACAGCTCATTTTATGGTAAAACTTATTTCAATATCATGTATAAATATTAATGATAAGTGAATAATTAGCAATTTGTATACAAATATTCGAGGATGTATCTGAATAATTATACAATGATTTTAGATAAATTTGTTTAGTCTTATTTCCTTTATATTTTTTTTGTAATAATGTATAATTTATTTTATAAAATGGCTAAAAATCAAGGTATATACCTTGAAAATTACTAGGAGGGATGTATCATGGCATTAACGCCTATGATGAGACAATACGTTGAAATAAAAGAAAGATATGAAGATTGTATTCTTTTTTATAGATTAGGTGACTTTTATGAAATGTTTTTTGAAGATGCGAAGATAGCATCGAAAGAATTAGAACTTGTTTTAACAGGTAGAGAATGTGGTTTGGAAGAAAGAGCACCAATGTGTGGAATTCCATTCCATGCTGCAGCTTCATATATATCTAAATTAGTTAATAAAGGATATAAGGTTGCCATTGGTGAACAAGTTGAAGATCCTGCAGCTACTAAAGGTATAGTTAAAAGAGATGTAATTAAAGTTATTACACCAGGTACTTTTATAGAAAATACAACTGAAGAAGAATACAAAAATGTATATATATTATCTATTTATGAAGAAGATGGCATATATGGTGTATCCTCTTCAGATATTTCCACTGGTGAATTTAAAACAACATCATTTACTGTTTCTAAGGCAAGCCTTCTAGATGAAATATCAAAAATTTCACCAAAAGAAATTCTTATAGATAAGAGTATTTATGAAAACTTAGAAAATGATATTAAAGGTATAAGTAACGCTTTAGTTACTATTAAGGACTTCAATGACTTTTCTTGTAGTGATGAAGAAATGATAGCTCAATTCACATCTTTAGATTTAAAAAATCTTGATAAGAGAGCAAAGAAAGCTTCTTCTACATTATTAAAATACATATTAGAAACACAAAAGATAAGTTTATCTAATATAAATCTTTTAGAGACATATGACATTATAAACTATATGTCAATTGACAGTAGTTCTAGAAGAAACTTAGAACTTACTGAAAACTTAAGGGATAAGACTAAAAAGGGAAGTCTTATTTGGGTTTTAGATAAGACTGCCACTGCAATGGGAGGAAGAACTCTAAGAAAGTGGATCGAAGAACCATTAATAAAGAAGGATGAAATTGAAAATAGATTAACATCTGTAGAAGAATTATATAATAACACATATATAAATGAGGAAATTAGAGAAGCTCTTAAGGATGTTTATGATATAGAAAGAATTGTAGGTAAGATTTCTAATAAGAATGTTAATGCTAGAGATTTAGTTTCATTAAAATCATCATTACAAAAACTGCCATCTATAAAAGCTGTTTTAAATGGATTAAATGCACCATTACTAAAGGAATGGTATAATTCATTAGATACATTAGATGATTTAAATGAATTATTAAACTTAGCAATTATTGCTGATCCTTCAATATCAGTAAAAGAAGGAAATATAATTAATAATGGATATTCTGCCCAAGTAGATGAACTTAGAAGTGCAAAGCTTAATGGTAAACAGTGGATTGCTGAACTTGAAAATAAAGAAAGAGAATTTACTGGTATCCGTTCATTAAAAGTTGGCTATAATAAAGTATTTGGTTATTATATAGAGATATCTAAAGCAAATTATGCTACTATTCCTGAAGGGCGTTATATAAGAAAGCAAACTCTTGCTAATGCTGAAAGATTCATTACTGAAGAGTTAAAGGTTATGGAAGAAAAAATATTAGGTGCTGAAGAAAAACTTATTGCTTTAGAATATAAGTTATTTGTTGAAGTAAGAGATAAAGTAGAAAAAGAAATATCTAGACTTAAAAAGACTGCTAACATAATATCATCGTTAGATGTAATTTCAACTATGGCTATTATTGCCTTAGAAAATAATTATGTAAAACCACAAATTAACGAAGAGGGAATTTTTGAAATAAAAGAAGGACGTCACCCTGTTGTAGAAAAAGTAATTGATAAAGGTGAATTTATTTGTAATGATACACATTTAAATAGAAAGAAAGATAGGTTTCTTCTTATTACTGGACCTAATATGGCTGGTAAATCTACTTACATGAGACAAGTGGCTCTAATTAATTTAATGGCGCAAATAGGATCATTTGTTCCAGCAAACAGTGCCAATATTTCTATTTCTGATAAGATATTTACAAGAATAGGAGCATCAGATGACTTAGCAGGTGGTAAGTCTACTTTCATGGTGGAAATGTGGGAAGTATCAAATATCTTAAAGAATGCAACTTCTAAGAGTTTAGTTTTATTAGATGAAGTTGGAAGAGGAACATCTACATATGATGGATTAAGTATCGCTTGGTCAGTAATAGAATATATGTGTAATAAGGAAACATTAAAATGTAACACTTTATTTGCTACTCATTATCATGAGCTTACTAAATTAGAAGGTGTTATTGAAGGGGTTAAGAATTATTCAGTTGCTGTAACTGAAAAACTTGGTGAAGTAATTTTCCTAAGAAAAATTGTGGAAGGTGGTGCTGACCAATCATATGGTATTGAGGTTGCTAAACTAGCAGGGTTACCAGAAGGTGTTATTGAAAGAGCAAAGGAAATTCTACACAAGTTAGAAGGAGAAAAATCCTTTGATGAAAGTCATGAATTGTTAAGTGAACAAAGTAACAAAAGAAAGTTTATGGCAGAAGAGAACGTTGCAGAAGAAATCAAAGAAACTGTAGTGGAGACTAAACAAGAAGCTGTGGTAGATTTAGAAAAAGATTCTAAAAAAGAAGAAAAAGTGACTGTAGAAACTAATGCTACAATACAAATAGATTTTGCAATGATTGAAAAGGAAGCTTTTCTTAAAGAAATTGCTAGTATTGAAATAATGACGATGACACCTCTTGCTGCAATGAATAAACTCTTTGAAATAGTACAAAAATCTAAGAATATGTAAGTGAGGTACTATGATGAAAAGAATAAATATATTAGATGAGCATACTTCTAATAAAATTGCTGCTGGTGAGGTTGTAGAGAGACCAGCCTCAGTAGTAAAAGAGTTAGTAGAAAACTCCATTGATGCAGGTGCTAAAAATATCACCATTGAAATAGAAGAAGGTGGAATAAATTTAATTCGTGTTATAGATAATGGTTCTGGAATTTATGCAGATGATATTTCGAAAGCATTCTTGCCTCATGCTACATCAAAGATTGTATCTGTGGATGATATATATCATATTAATACTTTAGGATTCAGAGGAGAAGCGCTGCCTTCTATTGCCTCTGTTTCTGAGGTTAACTTTAGAAGTAAGACTGCCGATGCCAATTTTGGTAAGGAAGTATCCATTTCTGCTGGTGAAATATTATCAATCAATGATATAGGGATGAATAATGGTTCAATTATGGAAGTGAGAAATCTATTCTTCAATGTTCCTGCTAGAAAGAAGTTTTTAAAGACTCCATCTAGAGAAGGATCTCTTGCCAATGATATTGTCACAAGAATAGCTCTTTCTTATCCTAATATTTCTTTTAAACTATTCAATAATAAAAAAAAGACTCTTTTAACTTATGGAGATAATAATTTAGCATCTACTATTAGAACTATTTATGGTAAAACAATTTATGAAGATATAATAGAATTCTCTAATCATGAAGACAGTTATATTAGGATATATGGATATGTTGGAAGAGAATCTATTGCACGTGGGTCTAGAAATAATCAAAGTATATATGTAAATAATAGATATATTAAGAATAAAACTGTTGTTGCTGCTGTGGAAAATGCTTTTAAGTCTTTCTCAACAGTAAATAAGTTTCCTTTCTTTGTATTGTTTATTGATATTCCTGCTGATAATATAGATGTAAATATTCACCCAACAAAAGCAGAAATAAAATTTAAAGATGAAAGAATGATTTTTAAGGCTGTTTTTGATACTGTTCATAGTGCTTTGAAGAATGATGTATTCAATAGTTTTGCAATTCATCAAGAACAACTAAATGTTAATATTCAAAGTCCTTTATTGCTAAAAGAAGAACTTATAAATGTTGAGAAAAGAGAACAGATAGATTTACTTGAAACAAAAAACAGCTTACTAAAGGAACCTTCTATAAATGATATATATAGTTCTGTAACTATGAATGATATTAAAAAGGAAGAGAATATCTATAATGAATTAAAAGCTGCTAAAGAGGCTAAAAACTTCATTAAAAATGATGAATATGTTGAGCAAAATTTTGAGAAGGAAGAAATTTTATATAACAACTCTCATAAGGAAAACTCTAATGAAGAAAAAAGTGAAATCAAAAAGAGTATGGATAAAAAAGTTCCAGTGGCAAAATTTGCAGACTTAAGGGTTATTGGTCAATTTAATAAAACATATATCTTGGCAGAATATTTAGATTGTCTATATATAATTGATCAGCATGCAGCTCATGAAAAAATCCTATTCGAAAAATATCGAAATGATATCGAAAATAAGAATACTATTATTCAGCCTTTATTAATCCCGATGGTACTCGAAATGTCCATGGATGATTATGAATGCTATATTGAAAATAAGAATCTTTTTGAAGAGTCTGGTTTTATCATCGATGAATTTGGTGACAATACAATTTCTTTAAAAGAGGTTCCTTATTTCTTAGGAAAGCTGGACTCTAAAAAACTGTTCTTAGATATGATAGACAACCTAAGGAATATGGGAAGTGGAAAGACTGTTGAAGTTAAGATAAATAAAATTGCTTCAATGGCCTGTAGAGCTGCAGTAAAAGCTAATGATTATCTTACTGAAATAGAAATGAAAGAGCTAATTGAGCAATTAAGATATATTGAAGATCCTTTCCATTGTCCACATGGAAGGCCAATAATTATAAAAATGACCAATTATGAATTAGATAAAAAATTTAGAAGGATTGTTTAGAAAGGAAAATATATGAAAGATAAAATCTTAGTGCTAGCTGGTCCAACAGCAGTAGGTAAAACAGAACTATCAATTAGACTGGCAAAAGCCTTGAATGGTGAAATAATTTCTACTGATTCTATGCAGATTTATAAAGGCATGGATATAGGTTCAGCTAAAATAAAAGAAGAAGAAATGCTGGGAGTAAAACATCATATGTTAGATGTAGTTTCACCAGATATAGCTTTTTCTGTTGCAGATTATAAGGAGAGGGCAGAAAAAGCTATAGAAGACATATTAAGAAGAGGAAAACTTCCTATCCTTACTGGTGGGACTGGTTTATATATTAATGCTTTGACTTGTAATATGAATTTCACAGAATCTGAAAAGGACGATGAATATAGAGAAGAATTAAATAAACTTATAGATAAAGAGGGAGCAGAATATGTCCATAACATGTTAAAAGAAATAGATCCTATAAGTTATGAGTCTATTCATCCTAATAACAGAAAAAGGGTTATTAGAGCTTTAGAGGTATATAAGCTTACTGGTAAGCCTTTTAGCTCATATAATGCCGGTGATAATTTATATAAAAGCAAATATGATGTACATTATTTTGTATTAAATATGGATAGAACAAAGCTTTATGAGAGAATAAATAAAAGAGTAGAAATTATGTATGAAAAGGGATTACTTGTTGAATGTATTAATTTAAAGAAATTAGGGTATACTTCTTCTATGCAGTCAATGCAAGGAATAGGTTACAAAGAAGTGTTATTGTATTTAGATGGATTAATTACTTTAGAAGAAAGCAAGGAGATGGTTAAGCAAGGTTCTAGAAATTATGCAAAAAGACAACTTACTTGGTTTAGAAAGGATCCAAGAGCAATATTTTTGAATAAGGACTATATGTCTGATGATGAGATTTTAAATAAAATAATTAATGACATTAATAGGTAATAGCGTTATAATTTTAATTAACATATTGCTATATTATGGAGGTGGTTATGTTGAATAAACAACAAAATAATTTACAGGATATTTTTCTTAATGGTGCAAGAAAAAGCAAAATGCTAGTATCTATATATTTAACCAATGGGTTTCTTCTAAAAGGACTAGTAAAAGGATTTGATAATTTTACAGTTATATTAGATTCTGAAGGTAAACAAATGATGGTTTATAAACATGCAATAACTACAATTTCTCCAAACAAGCCTATTTTATTTGCAGAGGGTAATGAATATGGTAAAGAAGATGAAGGTTAATCTTTCATCTTTTTTTATATAAATACTTTATATTATTTAGTATTGATACCTTTTATCCATAACATCTCCTTTTTATAATTCTCTATAATATGGACAAATATCTTCATAATGTCCATCCTCCATTAAGAATCCCTCCGGTATAACCCCCAATTGTTTAAATCCTAAACGTTCATATAAATTTCTTGCATGTATATTACTTGCCACTACCGCATTAAATTGAATTATTCTAAAGCCATATTTTTTTCCTTGTTCTAAAGAATCAATTACAAGTTTTTCACCAATATGTAGGCCCCTACAGTCTTTTTTTTACAGCATAACTTGAATTACATATATGACCACATCTTCCTACATTATTAGGATGTAAAATATATAATCCTAACACTTCTGACTTTTCTTCATCAATTGCAATTGCCGTATATGTTTGTTCATCAAAAAAATTCTTTGCTGAATTCAATGATAAAGTCTCCATCTGAGGAAATGCTATTCCTGTTTCAACTACTTCATTCCATATTTTAATCATTTCCTCTAAGTATTTTTCTTCATATTTTCTAACAATTATATTCATTATATTTTTTCTCTTTCTTCTTTATATTTACTAATGTAATACCTTTTATTTCAAATCTTTAATTACATACTTTTTAAACTCTTCTATAGTTTTCGAGTAATATGAATTTCTATTCCATCCCATATAAATATTCTTACGTCCAATATAATCCTTTATTTTTATAATAGATAGCTTATTAGTATTTATCA
>OLQV01003077.1_pt1 | contig 10263 bp, 9 predicted proteins | sample 1672371 | NCBI WGS metagenome assembly OLQV01 (sample SAMEA3136676, study PRJEB25190) | human gut metagenome
ATTTTGGCCCGTTATCGCTGATTGCGTTGGTTTTTGCAAATCTGATATAGTGGAATTGTTATTATTTTGATTTGATTCTTTTGTTGGTTTTAATAGCTCATTTACTACTTGTAACATAATAATAATAAAAGCTATAATTGCAATTACTATTATTATTTGCTTTCTATTTTGATTCCAATATCTAATAATTTTTCTCATTACAATCATAGCCTCCATTTATTATTTAATTATTAAGGTTTCTTGTAGTATTGCATTATGTAATTCATCATTTGTGTAGCATTAGCTTTAACTTCACCACTACTTAACTCTGGATTTGCTTTGCTAATTCCTTTTTCAAATTCTTGAATTTTTCCGTTTACATAATTTGAATTTGATAATTTACCTGGTTCAATGTCCTTTGCTATTTTTCCTATAGTTTCAGACATAACTCGTGCCTGCTTATTTGCTTCTTCATCTGATAAATTCTCTTGCAACTCATTTCTTATTTTATCTTCTAACTTCATTACTTTCTTAATGTCACCTTTATCTGTAAATCCATCATTGTAATGTCCTATTGCTCTATCCTCTAAATCATTTAGTGTTTGGCCAGTAGGTTTATTTCCATCTTTGTCTAAAAATGTTTCTTGTGCCCAATCTCTAAGTTCTCCAGATTGATATAGTTCATTCGTTTGTGCCACTATCTCTGCTGCATTTACAGATCCATGCATTGCTTTTCCTGTTTCCGCTTTTATAGATTGTGCTAAGTTCGAATTAGCAATTCTTCTTCCTACTCCTGGTGCTATTGAATAGCCTAATGCCCCACCTGCTGCTCCATATTTTAGTACATCTTCTAAATCATCTCCTGCTATTCCCATTCCGACTCCTATTGCTCCTACTGTTCCTGCCACTGCTGCTCTTCCTGCAAATCTTAAAGCACTCTTTCCAGCACTTAAAGCAGTTCCCTTCCATCTTCCATTAGCAAATTTTCTACTTGCAAAGTTCTTAATGCTTCTTCCTGCCCCTATTCCTACTGGTGTTATTAATGCTCCTCTTAAATATCTTCTTCTCTTTTCCTCACTATTTGTTTCAACTGTTCTATCTGGTATTGATTCATTCTGTCCAAGTGTTTCCTCTGTAGCATTAGCTCCATTTGTACTATTTGCACTTGAGTAATCATTTGAATAACTTTCAGGATTCAAGTACATATCATTATTGTCCCAATTTCCTTGTTCTTGTGACTGAGCGTTATTTTCTTCTGGTGGTAGGAATGCTCTATTTCCATAGTCATCATCCGAATCCAGAGAGCTAGATCTAGAGCTAGATCCATTTCCATTTCTATTGGCGTTTTCTGTTTCTTCTGTAGCATTTTGTGTTCTTGCAAAAGCATCATATCCATCTGGTGCATTTTGATCTTCAACCGCATTTCCACCTCTAGTTCTCACACCATTTCCCCCACTTGAGCCACTTTTTCCTCCACCTCTTTTATCAGCAATAAATCCAACACCTTTTTTCAACATATTCCATGCAGCTGCACCACCAAACATTGCTCCTGCTTGGCTTAAAGTTCCAGGTGTTGATGCTTTATCAAATCCAAAGAATTTACGTAGCAACTTTTCTGCAGGGCCTATAAATGCTATTACTAGTATTGAATATAATATATTCTGTGTTGCTAAATTTAAAGCTGAGCCAACTAATACTGTATATATAATCAAGTGAAAAGGTTGTAATAATGCCGTAAATATGTATTCTTTTAGCCAAGCATTAAAAGCCTGTGCCTTTCCATCATTCATTTTATCTATTGGATATGTCATTGCAACTAATGGTGCGATAATTGTCAAAAATGCCATTGTTACAGTCCTCTTCATATATATCCAAGTAAATTTACATGTATATACTAATAATGCAACATAAAATACTAAATATACAAATTTTGGTCCTATTTCTTTGTATTGAATCTGTAGTCTTACAAGTCCTAATAAGTCAGTATTATATGATATATCACTTCCACTAATATGAACTGGTATAGATGTTGCTGCGTCACCAATTGTATCATTAAACATTTGAACTATCGATACAGTAAATGTCATTATATAATGCATAAAAAATATTAAACATATTGCTACAAGCCAGTCAAATAGTCTTTGCTTATATTTTGCCTTATCATCTGCAGAACTGCTGATAATAATTCTAATTCCTATATAAATTAATATTGACAATAACATTACTATTGCTAAATTTCTTAATGATACATACCATTTTGCTATAACACCACTTATCTGTCTAGCTATTGAAATACTATTTTGTTTATCGTTTCCCCAATCTTTTGGTTGAATAAAGTTTATATCAAATGCAGGTACTTTTCCGGCAAATATTTTATCAACAGAATATTGAATTGTTGGAATAAAATAATTGGCTCCTGTTAAAGCATCTATTCCTATTGTTATTACTCCTGCAACAGGTGAAACTATAGTTGTTAATATAGATGCTAAACTTATTTGATCAAAATTTGAATCATCTATTTCTACAGTATCTACCCCACTAGGTTTATTAAATTTCATTTCTGGGAACTGATCCTGATTGTTTTTGAACCATCCTGCATTTATAAATATATTTCCTAAACCAGCAGATATATCATATTTTCCATTGTATAAAAATGCTTGTAACAAAGATAATATTGTGTCTCCGAGTCCTGTAACTAAGTCTGTTATCGGGTCAAATAAAATACCAAACACGTCAGCTCTCGAAAATGTAGGAAATACAAAGTTCCAGAGTATTGCGATTAATACTATCATTATTATCTTTTGAGTTATTCCTTTTTTCGTAAAAATCTTCATACTTTCCCCCTAATAAATTTCTTGTCTTCTCTTTTTGCTTTTCATCTGTGCTAGTTTATTTAAGTTTGTTTCAACAAATTCAAACTCTTTCGCTGTAGGTTTTATTTGTATTATTGCACTATCTGCTCCTACTTTTAGTAATCCTTCTCCCTTAAAACATGTAATTAAGAAGTTTGCTTCTCCTTCGCTTAATTTAAATACTTCTTTTAAGTATTGTATTTCTGATTTATCTTGTGCTAAGAATAATTTTGTATCTGATGATGTTAATACCGCCTGTGCTTCTGGTTTCTCATAGAAATCTTGGAATCTTTGTGAAATGATTGCCAAAGATACATTTCTTTTTCTGGCACGTCTTGCCATTGTATTTAAGAAATCTACTGCCTCTGGGTATGGTAAAAGCATCCACGCCTCATCCACTAGTACCCTCTTCTTTGCTGCTTTTGTTCTATCTTCACTGTTTTTCTTAACATATTTTTCCCAAATCCATGCTAGCAAAATTTGTTGTGCTAGTGGTCTTGCAAATCTTTCTTCTAGTTGTGATATATCTAGATTGATAAACAACGTACCATCTAATAAATCAAAGGTAGATTGTCCATCAAAATATGCCATCTGTCCATCATATTCTCTTATGTATTGTTTCATAACTTTTAGTAAATAGCTATAATGGAAGCTATAGTCTTTGTTTGTATTCTCCGATGCTTTGTTTTGTATTCTTCTATACCAAGATCCTATTGTTGGCATTTCTTTTTTATCTTTTCCAAGCATATTTCCATCTAAACTATTACTTGAAGCTTGATATAAACTGTTTGGATCTGAATTTATTCCATGTGCTGCATATTCCTCTGCAACTGATTCTGCTATAATTTGTTTTGTAAGCTCATTTACTTCTTGGCTTCTTGTACTTCCTCTTGCCATTGTAAGTAAGGCTTGTGTTACGTCTTCTACTTTGTTTTCAACATTAAGTACTAATCTTTCTCTTCCTGTGATTTCATCTTTTGCAACCTCTGTTTCAATATCAAATATGTTGATAACTGTTTTTGAAGTTGGTGAAAGTACTACGTTTATTCCACCTAAACTTTCTGCTACTATACTATACTCACCTTCAGCATCTAGTGCTAGACTTTGTATTCCCATTAATACTGCTGAACGAGAAATTAATGTTTTCATTGTAACTGATTTACCAGCACCTGACTTAGCAAATATAACCATGTTATAGTTTGTTAATGAATTATGGAAGTTATCAAATAATATTGGTACCCCAGTTTGTTTATTTATTCCTAATGGTATTCCTGATGGATGTCCAACTTCTGATGTTGTAAATGGGAATACTGTTCCCATTGATCTACGGTCAAATGTATGTACTTTTTTTATTTTATCATCTATTAAAGGTAAATTTGATTTAAATGCATCTTCTTGCATTGCCCATGCACTCTTTATATTTACTAAAGATTTTGACATTTCTGTTGCTAATAATTTTGTATATTTGTCCAAGTCTTCCAAACTATATGCAAATAGTGTTGCTACAATTGATGCTTCATAAAGTTTGTTATATCCTGCTGCTATTTCATCTCTTAATTGCTCTGCTTCAAATCTCTTTTGTCCTAATGTACTTTCTCTATTTATATTTCCTCTATCTGCTGCTACTATTCTTTCTGTTTCTAGTTCATTTATAACTCTGTTTAATTCATTTTGTGATCTAGATTCTTGAATTGGATTTATATATATTGATGTGTTTATATCTCCAAACAAATACATATCTCTAAATAGTTCTGGAAATGTACACATTCTTGGTAAGCTTGATACAAAGAAGCTTCTTGCATATCTTGTAACATTTGATATTATCTCTAAGTGATCTATGTTACTTGTATCTATTCCTGATGGAGCAATCAACTCTTTTATTGTTTTCTTTTTTAAAATTTTATACTCTGCTGGTTTTGTATAATCACTATGCTGATTTTGTATCATTTCTTCTCTTTGTTTTTTCTTCTTGCCCATCTTCTGTACCTCCTTCTACATTTGTAGTTTGCTTTTTAGGTCTTCCTCTTCTTTTTGCTGTATCTTGATTTACTTTTTCTATTGCACTTTCTGCTATATCTTTTCCTACTATCTGTTTATTTTGAGAAATTATCAATTTTGCCATTTGATCTATCAAATCATCCATTGACTCTTCTTTTTTCTCATAAGCCAATTCCTTCTCTGATTTTGCTTCTATTACTTTCTCATTTGCTTTATCAAATGCTTTTCTTTCTATTTGTTCATTTAATGCTCTCATCTTTTTGTCTACTACATCTGGAGCTGTTGAGTATAGCTCGTCATAACCAGATTCTATTGCTTTATCTACTCCATATACTTCTGCATCATCACGGTTATATGCTACATATAACAAGTCAACCAAGTCATTTGAATTAAGCACTCTTCCATTTACTCCACATACTCCTAATGTTCTAATAATTGATTGTGCTCTTGTATATAATTCTGAGAAAGCCATATTTGTTATTTCTTGTTTATCAAAATTATTCTCTCCTAATTCTTCAGGATAATATGGAATAACTACATAATATTTTTGATTTAATACGTTTTTATTTAAACTCATTCTTTCTGTTGAATAAATTATATCTTTTCCATATTCGTACAAGTTCGTCGTCTTTGTTAATTCATAAAATGCTGCTTTTATTTCTTCTTCTGTATAATTTCCCGAATTAACCATCTTATCATATTGTAATTTTTCTTTTTCAAGTTGTTCTTCTATTTCTTGCACCTTGTTACGATATGTTTGAATACTATTCTCCAAGTTTATTGTTCTTGTTTGTGTATATATTTGTACAGGATGTCTTAATGTGTTTAGAAATTGGATAAATCCTTCCTCAACTGCATTCTTTTCTACTGATGACATAAGATCATAGTTAACTCCTTGACACTCTACAACCATTACATATTTTGTCCCATTTTTTGTTATAACCATGTTATCTTCAATTTTATCAAATTCCATAAAATCAAATACTGATTCTATTGCATATGTTTTTGTTGTTTGTCCCGCTTTTGCATTCTTTGAATCAGTTCCTGATATTATCTTATCTTCTTCTTTTTTACTTTTTGATTTGAAATATAATATACAGAATATTGCTAATAGCACAAACATTACCACTAAAACTGCTATTAAAACCATTGTTATTGCATCAACACTTATATTACTCATCACTTTTTCCCTCCTTGTACACGTATAGCTTCTTGCCTTTCATTTTGAACATTATTGCCCTTTTTATAATGTCATCTATGTTCTCTCCTCCGGTTTTTTTACTAAATTCAAATTTGGCTATCTCCGGAACTTTTAATGTTCCTACTCCAAAACCAATTAGTGCGAACAAGGCCATTATAATAATTCCAACCATTGTCATATTTAACCATTTAAATGCAAAGTAAAATATAAGTCCAACACCTGCTGCAACAACTGTATATATTAAGCTCTTGGTAGAAAATATAAACAGAATTCTATTTTCTCCTTTTACATTTCTGGGTAAATTATATGTGCCCATTATGTTTCCTCCTTTGTTTATCTATATCTCTATTTCTACTCAATATATATTATATCAAATATTATCGAAAAATGTAACTACAAAATAAAAAAAAGTGCATAAAAATGCACTTTTTAATATAATTGTAATATTTTTGTAATGTTTCTGTAATATTATCCTGTGATTCCTTGTGCTAATCCTACTACAACTTTTGTAATTGCAGATGCACCAAAGATTAATATTGCACCAACTAGGTATGGAATCATTGTCTTTTTGTATTCTGCTTTTTCTGAAGCACTACCCATCATGTATTTAATACCTAAAACTAATAGTATAATAACAGCTACTACTACACCTACTGTTGTAATAATACCAATTAATTGATTTCCTATTTTTGTTACATCATTTTGTGCATTACTTGTAGTTCCTTTTAGGCCTCCTGCTATATTGGCTGCATCAATACCACCATTAGCACTAACCATAGTAGTTAATGTCATAGAAATTACTGCAATTAATAATAGAACACTTGCTAACTTAATTGTTCTTTTCATAGTTTATCCTCCTTCTTATTTTTTTATTGTATATAAATGTTTCATTTATGAAACAATTTTAAAATCAAATTTATCTTAAAATAGTTATTACTAACTTCCAAATTCCAAACGCTCCAAAGATAACTACGCATCCAATAACAAATGGAATTAAAGAGTCTTTTACTTTTGCTTTTTGTTCTACACTACCTGTTATAAATTGTATTCCTAATACAGATCCAACAATTACAGCTATTACCGTTCCTAGTATGAGTAGTACATTATATATTATATCTGATAAATTTTTTATTTTATCTCCTGCTATCATATCAGATGATGATCCATTAGTTATAAATCCGTCTGCTCCCTGAATAATATTAGATATAGTTGAAGCTTGTACAATATGTGTAGAACAAATCATTAATATAAAAATTATTAAAATAAAGAATATTTTTCTTTTCATAATTCGTTCTCCTTTTTATTATACTATAATTATTATTATGTTGCAATACATTATTTTATTGCATCTTGTGTAAGTTTTGCAATCAATCCAACAGCTGTAGATGCTGCTAGTAAAAGCACTACCCCAATTATATATGGTATCATACTTTTTTTGTACTCAGCTTTTTCCTCCACGCTTCCAATCATATATTTAATTCCTAATACAGTTAATGTAATAGCAGATATAACTATTCCTATTACAGTAATTGTTCCTAAAATGGGATTTACCCTATTCACTATCTTATCTGAATCTGTAGAAGAAATTCCTCCTGGTTTATAGTTTCCAGGATTATCTATAGGATTTCCTGTTGCAATACTATATGTTGGTATAGCAAATAATATTAATATTAAAAATACTATTGCTATTATCACTAATTTATTATTTTTTATCATATTTTTCTCCTGTAAACGTACAATTTTATATATTATAACTGATTTTTGCACATTTTTCAAGTACTAATATAGCATATATTTCTATTTTTGGCATTATTTTAATACAAATGTAACGAAAATGTAATGTTTTTGTAATAATTTTAAGTAAATTAATACAAGGAACCCTCTACTAATAGGTGTTCCTTGTATTAATTTATATATTTCAAAGAAGTAAATTATCCCTTTACCAATTCCATTTTCCTAGTGTTTCTTTTGGGTGATCTAATTTCCATGCTATAATATTTGGCAATTAGTTCATCTAGTTCGACGCTAATTTGATAAGTAATACTATAGTCTTCTCCATTAAGAATGCTGTTGTTTAATCTTTCCCTTAATTTACAAATTTCATCATTTAACATAAAAATCACTCTCCTTTTTATATTTTTTCTTAAGTATATTTCTAAAATACCATATTTTTACAAATTAGTCAATTGTTTTTTACTTATTTTGTGGTATTTTGCCAATTTTTCGTTCGACATTTTTCTACATTATTTTACAACATATCACATTATCTATGTCGATTTATTAAATTGCTTTTTTTTATGCTATTTTTGTGCATTTTATTTGTATAAATTCGACAAAAAATCTCTCCAGAATTCGGAGAGATTTTAATATTATTTATTAGGTTCAATTATTGACAATACTTTATTTTCATTTTTGAACATTTCATTTAAAATATTTTGTGTATATTCTTTTGTTACAGTTTCAAATTCTTCTATATAGTCAAAGCTTTGAACTTTTTTCATAGTATCTGCTAAAAACATTCTAGCTATATTAGCAACACTATTGTACTCTATAACATAATCACCATAAAGTTTTCTTCTTGCTCTTTCAAATTCTTCATCATCTAATCCTTGTTGTTTTAGTTGTTCTATTCTATCAGTTATCTTTTGAGCAACTTTTTTAGGTTCTTTTGAAGCTCCTGATATCAATGTGTGTGCATATTGTGCACTAAATTCATAATCAAAATCTGGTTGTGCTAATAATAATCCTTCTTCATATAATTCCTTATATAGTTTCGAGCTCTTGCCTATGATTATATTTAACAATATTTCAATAGCTATATGTTTTTTGATTGCCGCTTCTTGATTGTTTTCAATGTCTTTGTATGCCATCATAAATATTGGTGTACTTACTTCCATTTGAGCTATTTTTTCTGGCATATTTATTTTATCTTCTTTTGCAGTATATATTCTTTTTATATCTGCTTGGTTTTCTTTTGGTAATAAACGTTTTTTAATTTCTTCCAACAATTTTTCTGGTTCAAAATCTCCACATACTACCATTGTCATATTTGATGGATGATAAAAAGTATTATAACAGCTATATAAAGTATCTTTAGTAATCTTATTAATAGATTCTACTGTCCCAGCAACATCTATACGTACTGGGCAACTATTATACATACACTGTAGTGAATTTAAAAATACCTTAGATATAGGGTCATCATCATACATCTTTATTTCTTGTGCTATTATCCCCTTTTCCTTTTCTACATTTTCATCTGTATAATAAGGGTGAAACACATAATTAAGCAATTCTTTAAATGCTGGTTCAAAATTATCGATTGTTTCAAAATAATATGCTGTATGATCATTTGTTGTATATGCATTCGCTTCTGCACCAATTGCTGTTAATGTGTCTAAGCTGTTAGTTCCGTTGGCTTGTTCAAACATTTTATGTTCTAAAAAATGTGCAACTCCATCGGGTATTACTTCTTCCTCATTTGTTTTAGGATTTATAAAGTGATTATCTATTGAACCAAATTTTGTACCTATTATTGCCATCTTTTTATTCGTATTTTCCTTAGGGATAATAATAACTTTAAGACCATTTTCAAGTTCTTCGAAATATGCTTTTTCCTTTACTGTTTTGTTTTCTAATATTCTCATTATACCCTCCTAGTTTCTTAAAAAATAGATTGTATTTATATTCAGGCTATTTGCTACAGTATTAATATCTTCCCTAGATATTTGTTCTATATTCTTTTTATACTCTTCTATTGTCATTGTTCTGTCTGATAACTCTTGTCCGTAGTAATATGAAAGTTCTATATCTTGCTCTTCTTGTATATTATTTATCGTAGCAATTATTGTCCTTTTAGCTAAAGCTATATCTTCGTCTGAAAAATCTCCATTTTTCATATCTTCTAATTGTTTCTTTATTATTTCTAAAGCCTTTTCATAATTTTCTATTTCGATTCCTGCTCTAATAAAAATATTAGATTTTAGTTTCATATAATTTGAAGACACTGTATATGCCAAACTTGCTTTTTCCCTTACATTTTGGAACAATTTTGAACTTGCACTTCCACCTAGTATAGTATTATATACTTGTGCGGCATATTTGCCTTTGTCATCTTCTAATTTTAAATCCATCCCAATTACAAGTTTCCCTTGGGCTACATCCATTTTTTCTTCTACGATTTTTTCTTTGTTTTCGTTACTACGTGATCCATATTTTACATGATTTGGATTT
>OLQV01003086.1_pt1 | contig 10237 bp, 10 predicted proteins | sample 1672371 | NCBI WGS metagenome assembly OLQV01 (sample SAMEA3136676, study PRJEB25190) | human gut metagenome
GGTTTGTGTAAACGCAAAGAAACGGCGGCTCTGATTTCTCAAAACCGCCGTTAGGATAATAACTTAAAATAGGCGCGCAAAATCACCTGCCCAAACCAACGGTTTTTTTCTTTTCCCTTAGTCGGGGCAGGTTCATACTCTATAATTATTCTTTCAGCCGTTCGCTCTGTTCCTGACACCTCGCTGCTTCTCATTGGTCTTAGCGTCACACGAATGCATCCGGAAATCATGCATTGCAAGACGGCTGTCTTTGTCTGCCAGACACTGTCTCACCAGTTTCTGCATTCGGTTGATCTCCACATCGTCCGTGATCACCGGATCCAGATGGATCACCAGATTCGTTCCGTATTCTTCCAGACATTTCCGCTCGATCTGATCCACCACCTCATGACATGCCCGCAGATTGTCGTCTTTGTCAAATTCCACATGAATGCTTGCATACCGTTTTCCCGGACCATAATCGTGCACCATCAGGTCATGACAGCCAAGTACCATCGGATACGTCATGATCTCCTGTGTCAGTTCTTTTCGAAAGTCGGATTTCACACCTTCCCGAGAAGCGGGAAATCGTATCTCTTGCAAGACCGATGCCGCTCCAGAGGATAAAGACAGCGACCAGAATTCCCATGATCCCGTCCACTTTCCATCCAGTTGCATGTTCCACGAGCGCAGCAATCAGAACGGCTGTTGTTGTCAGTACATCATTTCTGCTGTCCGCCGCGGTAGCCAGCAGAGTCGTGGAATCAATCCTTTTCCCCATCCGGGTGTTAAAGATCATCATTTCCGCTTTCACCAGGATCGATGCGATCAGGACAATCATCGAAAGCAGAGAAAATTCAACTGTCACCGGATGAAGCACCTTCTCCAAGGAACTTTTTGCCAGTTCAAATCCGATAAATAAGATCATCACTGCCACCGTAAGACTTGCCAGATACTCGAATCTGGCATGTCCGTACGGGTGTTCTTTATCCGCCGGTTTCTCCGCCAGTTTGAATCCGGTCAGTGTCACGATCGAACTTGCCGCATCGGACAGGTTGTTTAATCCGTCCGCCGTAATCGACATGGAACCGGCAAGTTTTCCGACCGCCAGCTTGCTTCCCGCAAGACAGACATTACACACAATCCCCACCAGACCGGACAGCTTTCCAAGCGTTGCACGTTTTGCAGAATCATTTTTTTGTTTCATAAGTTTTACCTCAATTTTTTAACTTATGCCTGCAACATTTTTTCTGTTATTCTCCCGTGCTTTTTGAATGTTTTCTTTGCTGTATTTTGCATTCTGACTGATAAACCATCGAAATTGGATTCATCATCACTCTTTTTCACACTAAAAAACACCCATGGGACAATATAAGTAAACTACTGTCCCACAGATGTCGCTTTCTCATCTGCTGCCCTCACCGGGCCCGGCCCCATGGATCTCCATCGCCTGCTCAGTTTGTACTGTAGATTGATATGCAGTGCAAATTGCGTTTCGAGTATCTTATCATACCTTTTGAGGGTTGGCAAGAGCCTTCAAATTCGAACTTTTGTTAGTCGACGATATTATTTTAGCTCAATGTTTCTATCAGTTCGTTTCCATATCATTCAATTCTTTTCATATTAACAAGACTTTCAAATACTCCTCCAGAAATGCTTTCATCAGTAACATTTTACATTTTTTGTATTAACAATCCCCTCAAACACTGCCAGTATTCCGCTTTACTCATTGCGTGTTTTAAATTCTTCTGTATTAACAAGACTCTCAAACATATCAACCTGTATGTAGTACTCTTCCGTCGTTTTGAATCCTTCCGTATTAACAAGACTCTCAAACGTCTGATGCTCATTAGTTCTTACCTCCTCTGTTTTGAATCCTTCCGTATTAACAAGACTCTCAAACCCATAGTGATATGACCGCCCGGAAACTGTTGTTTTGAATCCTTCCGTATTAACAAGACTCTCAAACCTCAAATCAGGTTCTCACCGAGCCTTACCATCCAACGACAGATGGCTGTTAATATGATAGATCTAATATGCAAAGGTCTTTATCCAGAATAACATATCTGTCTCCTCCTATGGGATCTGTTTTGATTCCTTCCAGATTCATGAGAGACAGCTTCGTGTAAAAACAGTGCTTATAGATTTCTTTCAATTCCTCTATACTAAAATACTGCTTGAGATTCAGCACAAATACGATATCTACGTTGCATATCATTTTCACTGCTCTCAAATAATCTATAAATTTTTCAGCAAAATTATCATAACACGAATCCATATGTACATTACAATATTTTACCAGCCCTGTTGCCTGAAAATCAACATCTAATGTTAAATTATATTCTGAATAATTTATAATTTTCTCCACAAATTGTAAGATCTGCTGATTCACTACGGCATACTCTTCCGAATAATCCGAAGAAATCTTTTCTGACAGATTTTTATAAATCTGAGACACAATCCTTTTCTCATCACATGTTACCCCTAATGGATTCGCAATTACGACTGCTTTTTTCTCCAAAAGAAGTTCCTTTTCAGCATTCGAAAGAATAAATTCTCCTTCTTCCCCCTCTACCTGCTTGCTCAGATTATACACAACTTCTGAAAATCGTTCCGGTGATTCAATAGTCAGATTCAGTACCTGATTTTCCAAAAATTCCAATTCCAGTCCTAATCTTGCATTCACAAGTTTCATATAATTACCACTCTTTCATCTGAATCTAAAATTTCACTTTTTTTCGTACCAACGATAAATTCCATTTTCCCAAATTGCTTTTCTGTTATCTTCAACACCTGAACCAATCCATCTGCCGGTTTATTTTTCTTTATATTTTCTATAATAGATTCTGCCATGGTTGAATTTTGAGCAAGTTTACAGTAAACCGACTCCTGCATCATCAAAAATCCGGATTTTATAAGATACGTGTGAAAATCTCTGTAATCTTTTCTGTTTGCGCTGGTAATAACCGGTAAATCAAAAAATACCATTACTCTCATATATCTATAACTCATTTGTCCTGTAAAATTTTATCTGTGATACATCATTATCATTCAATGCATCAAATACACTCTTGGTATAAATTTTAATCGCATTGGTCAGATACTCATTTCGGTTTCCTATAATGACTTCTTCTTTTAACAATGAAATCATTTCATACTTTTGTTCCTTTTCAAAAAATGAAAATCCCATCTTTTTTACCTTCATATCCACAATCGGTCGAAACGGTTCCATCAAATCACATGCCAGATTAAACTGATTAAAAACATTATCGTGAAACAGTCCCAACTGTGTGATATATCCATTCGCCACCACACAACGATTAAATGTTGATAACAGCAACGAATATCCATAATTTAGTGCTGCATTAGTCACATTCTCCGCACTTCTGGTAAAATCCATCCCAAATAACGCGTTAAAATACACCTTTGCAGCATGCCCTTCTCGATTTGTAGCATCACCAAATTCAATCTCATTGATATACTCATACAGCTGCTCTGCTTCACCACGATTCCAGTAATTCAGATGCAACGCCTGTTTCCGTATCTTCTCAGCTACAATCTCTGTCCAGACATGCTTCTTTATTTCTTCCGACCATGCAATCTGATTTCTTACTTTCAGTGAAGTATCATGCGCTCCGTAATAGCCGATTAATTCTGAAGACGGATTTCGTTTTTCATCACAGAAAATCACTTTTATTTTCTTCTTCGTCAACTCACATAAAAGAGCGGCGGTCAGCGAAACAGCTGTTGATTCTATCATTAAAATTTCAATTTCCGAGAGATGGATCTTAATCGCCTCTTCTTTTCTTATCACCAGATATCCCATCTGGTAATCCAGTTTTGCTGTACTGGATATGATCACTGTCCGCCAGCTCATAGTATGCCTCCTGTTTTTATTGATTCAGTAAATCAATTTCTTTTTTATATAATCCCGTAACAGAATAATGTATCAGTTTCAGTTCCTTTGCCTCTGTCATATTACCGGAAATTCTGATTCTTCCAACCTCTTTCGGACCTCCGATATCTGTCAGCGAAAATGTTCCCCTGTTGAATGATGTATACAAAACAAGATTATATAATATTTTTATCTGATGTACCAAATCAAGACTTTCAAATTTATCTTCACCTTTTTCAAGAATATCACCGATACTCCGAGGATGATTTCTGTAAATAGAATTCACATGTTTGTCTGTAAGTTCTCTGTACAGTTTTAAGTTATTCTCTATGGTTACTTTCTCCGACAATCTTGGCTCTGTTTTCTTCCGTTCTGATAAAATAATTTCATTATATGCTTTTTCCAGTTTTGATACATATTGAATATATTTATTCTCCAGGCACATCGGAGTCGCATTAGAAAATTCGATATTCTTTCTTGCATCCATTCCTATAACGTACAACAAATATCCATTATACTTAATAAGCGAATTCTTCTTTATCTTACCTGCAATCACCCTTGGATTCTTATAACCGTTTTTCTCAAGAAATTCTATAAGATCACTCTCTTTTTTGATCTGTGAAGCATAATAACTCTGTACTACCTCAAAGCATCTCTTTCTCTTCTTTTCCGATCCATGTTCTATAAAAGTAAAATAGGCTGGCTTCAGGGAGGTATATCCACCATATTTTTCTACGTTCTGCAATTTTGTATCCTTCACTTTCAAAGGAACATAATTTCCCGCTTTGGCGGAGTATTTTCCAACCGGCTGTATATTGAACAATTCACCTTTCTGCTCAAACGCCTGCCTTGTAATCAACGGTGTGTTTTTGCACATAACTTCACTTACCACCTGCATCGTTCCTGGTTTATGATTTTTTTGTACACTCCATGCGATTTCTCCATTTCTTACCACATCGTTCTCGAACATCTTAGACAGGTTATAATTATATTTGTTACTGCTTCTCTGAACTTCATTTTTAATAAAATTCATCGGATTTCTTGTGAATTTTGTGTAGTAAACATTACCCACTACAATATTTAAATACGCATCTTTTGCATGATGATGCTCATTTACCAGCCGGCTTTTAAGAAATGACTGTTTTCTAAAACCAGAAACATTCCTTGCTTTGACATACACAATCTCTGCTTCCGGCATCATTGCTTTGAAAAGATCTGCGATTCCTTTTGTTCCCTGTGCAGTCTCTACCAGCTGTCTGGCAATAAATCCTGCCAGCTGTTCATCTGTCAGAGGTGTGCTGGCAGTCAACCGGTTATATTTTTCATCATTCATAAATCCCCGTTTATGCAATGATGACCAAAGTTCCCAAACTTTAGGATTGCTTCTGACCTTTTCCGGCAATGGATAATCATTCTTTTTTTCATCCTGATTTATTTTCTTGGATACTAATACCAGATTGTTATCGATATTGTTATCATTTGTCAAACTTCTTGGATAAATATGGTCAATATCATATCTGTTATCTGTAAACAATTCTTCTATATCAATTTCTTCTCCCGTATATGCATCTTTTCCCATCTGAAGATAATACAAATACAGCTTTTTACTATTTAGGCTACCGGATGCACCTGCATTTTTTATTTCCGATGTCCAATCTCTGCTTTCCCGAATATTTTCATATAGTTTTAAAAGTCTTTTTTCTCTCGATGCTTTTCTTCCCGGTTCACCTTTTTCTTCTTCTGTTCTTGTCATTTCTATAAAAATACGTTTCGGATTATGTCTCATTATCTGCGTAATCTCTTGTAAAGCCAATACTGTTTGCCAGATCATTCTTTTTACTGGTGCACTGTAATAGTAATCTTTCAGATCTTCAAACTGAAACTCATGCAAAGATTTTTCCAAAACCCGTTTTCTGCCTTCCAATTCGTCTCTGAAAGTGAATTCTTCACTGTTAATCAGTTCCATAAAATTGAGATTGTATTCCCACATGGCGCGGATCAGAGAAATGATCTCCCCTGTATGTTTATCACAACCATTGAGACACAACAGATTTTTTGAAAGTCTTGCCCAGTCTTTAAACTTATATCCCGCAATTCTCTTTGCCTGAACGTCTGTAATAATTCCACTTGAAATATACTGCTTCAGTTTTTTTCGAAACATAGATTTCGAATCACCATAAATTGTTCCATAATATATCATTTCTTCTGCTGCATTTCGTATCGCTTCTTCTCTTAATTTCTCACCAAAAACAGCATACATCTTTCCATATGAACCTAAATATGCATGAATTTCTCTATCAATACCTGAGATTTCTGATTCATCTGAGATGAGTCCACGATTCAGCAAATAAGAACTCAAAACTTTTTTCGTTACCTTCTTACCCAATCGGGATCCCATAAAAATATCCTGATAAATATCCTGTTTTAATTCCGGAACGATTCGTTTTCCGTTGATTTGCAGATTATTTATTTCATTTAAAACGCAATATCGCTCATACAGCAACGACTGTTTCGGTAATACCTTTTCCCCTGACAGATATGTACATTCCCTGACCAGATTCGTGATAAAACGCTCTGATGTTTTTTCCATGTCGAGCTTTTGTTCCATATTCCACGGCAGGATCTGTCCCTCTTCCCGGATTTCTGCCCATCCGTTTTGGGAGCCTTTGCCAACCGTTCCGACGTAATACGGAATATTCTTTGAAAATAACATCAGAATTCTCTCAGACACCGTGTATCCGCTGCTGTCTTTTTCTTTCAAAAAAGGAAGATGATTTTCTGCATTTTCAAGAATCTTTTTCAGTTCTTTTCGATGTACCTGGTTGGGAATGACTCCATTTGCACCGGTAATCTGCTTTGGCAAAAAAGCTTCTAATTCAATCTCCTTTAGAATCTTTTCTGCCTCTGCATCCTCAACTCCCTTCAGATCCTTTTTTATTCTTGCATAAAGATCTTCTTTCCCTCTTTTTTTCATATTTCTCCGATACTTTTTGGTTGCTGCCAGAGAATTCTCTGCATTTAATGAATTGCAGTATGCAGAATATGTTCCGTCTTCACTGGATCGAAACATAATGTTGTATTTTTCCTGGCTTAAATTATTCTTATATACCTTTTTCAAAAGTATCAGGTCTTCTTTGTGTTTATCGTACATCTCTACTCTGGCATCAGAAAGATACTCAAATCCTTTTAATACCGACTGCAACTGACTGTAATCATACAATTGTTTCATATATTCTATGATTGCATAATTATCCTCTCCAACTGCAACTTCAATTTCTTCTTTTTCGTCCTCAAACGATGCCTGTTGAAATGCGATCTTTATCTTTTCCTCTGCCTCAATTCTAAAGAGTACCCTGGCATCTGCCTCCATTCCACACAGACATTTTACAAGTTCTGTTTGTTCTTTATTTGATTTTTTAATTCCAAGCAACGAACTGATTTTATCTTTTTTGGTGCTTCTTGAGATGCCTTTATCCGCTAAGATTTCTATTACTTCTGTATAGGAAATCTTAGCTGTAGATTCTTCCATTGAATCATATAAATAATTCATTACTGTTTCCCCGGCATCTTTTACCATTTCAAAATTCACATCACCGGAATCTGTATTCAAAAGAAAGTGTCCACGATATTCAAACATATTAATGATTGCCAGATATAACAATCTGGAATATCGCTCCTCACTTGATATTTCATCTTTTAAAAGTGCCTGTCTCAGATGAAAAACCGTCGGATACTCTTTATAATATTCCTTATCCCCGTAATTTGGCTCCGCAAAAAGGCTATCCTTTGTCAGCAATCTGGAATCTTTATCTTCTCGATAATATTTGCTGTTATCCTGTCTAATATAAAAAAGAGGATCATGTTCCAACACATCATCTGCAAAATAAGAACGAATCAATCCAATTCTGACCTGATGACGTTGTAATCTTCTCTTGGAAATTCTATGCGTTCTTCTTTCCAATTGTGGATGGGCAGTCTCGTATTCTCTTACAAACCAGAAATCTTTTCCTTTAACTTTTAACAAATGATACTGTGGATCTGTAACCGCTACGCCAAGCGATCCTGTACCCATATCCAATCCAACATAATAATCTGCTTTTCTATCTGAATTCATAATAGAACCCTCCAAAAATATGATTGACATTCAACGTATTCAATGCTATGTTTATATTGTATTAACAAGACGAGTTCAAATAAGGGGAAACCCGAAATCGTCATTTGACACCGCAGGGTGCGGTAAAAAAAGTCGTGTAACACGGCTTTTTTATTTTCACTATTCTACCATATTCTCGATAATATGACTATTATTTTATGTAATTCGCATGTCTTTTTATGATATCTGCATAATATTTTTCATTTTTATATAAGAAAAAGCGTCTGCTATCTCACAGACGCTTAATATTCTATACTTTATGATTTTTTCAAAACATCTTACAGATCCCCCAGCGTCTCTCCCAGTGCCAGTACCGCGTTTCGCACACATTCCGGGCACTCGCAGAGGACTTTTCCGGTTTCAGCGCCTTTGAGTTCCTTGCAGATGGTAGCTCCGCTTTTTTCGGAAAATTTCTGCAAGATTTCTCTAGAAAATCTTGGTGTTCCTTTTCCTTCCGTCAGGACACCCGCCGTCATAACTGCACCGATCAGTGCCCCACAGGTACTCTCCAGACTTCCCATCCCCGCCGCAAATCCTGCTGTCAGTTCCATCAGTTCTTTTTCGTCTGTGGAAATCTTATCTTCAAATACCTTGATCACCGCCTGCGTGCAGTTGCACGCTCCTGTCGCTTTATATTGTGCAGCCTGGGCTGCACGTTCTTCAATCGTCATCTTTTGTGTTCTCCTTTATTTTATGTAAAAGAAAAATCTTTCTTATCTACATAATAAATGGTTTACACTTTTAGTCAATGCAGGATTGTATACATCTTTTCCGGGAACTGGTGCCGGTTGTTTTCCTGCACCGTAAATTTCACATTACATTTTCCCCATTTTGTAGCCTCATAGAGTTGTTTCGCCATCGGAAGACAGTCATCATCCTCCGAACCGCAGAAAATCCGAAGCGCAATATTCTTTTCCCTGATTGCAGAAACCACAGTTTCCGCATGCTCCTCCAGAACCGGGATCCACGGGCCTTGCAGGATTATCAGATCACAGCACACAGATGTAAATGCTATTGCGCGTAAAAGCATATCGCATCCACCTGAGAATCCACCACATGCGATGCTCTCATATTCTTTCTTTTGCACCATTTTCATCGCTCCTGCCACCGGTAAGTAAGAACGCATGTCATAACTCCAACGATACGTTCCATATCCGTCCGGTTCAGCGCAACGAAAGGATACGCTTTGGAAAGCAATCCTGAAAAGTGAAAAAACATATGATGAGATTCTGAGTTATATAGAGTCAGGTGATGGAGTCGCTGACGAGTAATAAAATCCGCGCTTTGTGCAATTTATACAAAGCGTGGATTTTTAGGTGTAAAATTCGTGGAAGTTAAGAAATGTGCTTTGCAGGAAAGCAATTTCCCGGAAAACGAGATAAAATACGCTTCGCGAATTTTACTCGTTATCGCGGCAGTCGCGAAGTTCATATTGATATGTTTGATGATCGGATAGAAATCACCTCTCCTGGCGGTATGTTTGGCGACGGATCAATTCAGGAATACGATATTTACATTATCCGTTAGCCATCAATACATCAAGCAACGCAAATTAACATTCATGCAACGCCCAATATTACAAGGATTCATTAAGTCCTCTATAAACTTGAATTTTGTGTTTTCCATTTGACTTATAAATATTTGCTTGCTTCTCTGATACTCAATTTATCCATCTTGTCTTTATGAGTTTCAACAAAATTTTTTACCCAATCCTGATTTGTCTTAGAATAATCTCTCAGACTCCAACCGATGGCTTTGTTGATAAAGAACTCTGAACTGCCAAAGTTATTCACTAATATTTTTTCAAGCAATTCCGTATTTGTTCGCTCTTTCCTACAAAGCTGGTGGTCAATAGCAATTCGACGCACCCAAAAATCTTCATCTGTTGACCACTCCAACATTAGGTCATTTATTCGTTCATCTGTAAAAGCTATATTCCCGACAATTCTATCAAGTCCGTCTATTGTGTCCCACCATTGATTTGTTTTGATATATTTTTCTATATGAGGTACATCATCGAATTTTAAAAACTTCTGCATTGCCACAAGATAATCCATCACAAAATAATGAAATTCTCTATGTTCATCTGCATAACATCTGTCAAGCAAATCCCAGTCAATTATTTTTTTGCGTTTCTCAAATTTCAGAAAATCCTTATAAATTGCTTTTCTTTTAGGTGTTGGTAAACCATAAAATGAAAACAAATTCCT
>OLQV01003089.1_pt1 | contig 10227 bp, 10 predicted proteins | sample 1672371 | NCBI WGS metagenome assembly OLQV01 (sample SAMEA3136676, study PRJEB25190) | human gut metagenome
GCTCAAAGAGAAAAGTCAAGTCGGGGAGACGAGCGCTGAACAGCGAAGCGCTTTCAGCGCAGCGGTTGTAACTTTGCGCGTCCGCAGACGCGCCCCCAAGCCGCTTGCCTGACCAACTGCGCGACCAGCCAGTCTGTTTCCCACGCAAAAAGCGCTGCGGCATCAGCCATGCGCAGCGCATTTCATCCCCTTATGCCCGCTTCCTCGCCTTCGTGCAGCGGCTGACCAGTATGCCGATTTCATACAGCCCGCACATCGGCAGGCCCAGCGCCACCTGCGACACCACATCCGGGGGCGTCAAAATCGCCGCGAGGACGAAAATCGCCAGAATGACATACTTCCGCTTGCTGCGGAGCATGTCAGGCGTCGTCAGCCCAACGCGCGTCGTCAGGTACAGCACCACCGGCAGCTGGAACGCAACCCCGAACGGCACGAGGAAGCCGAACAGGAAGCTGACGTACTTGTCAATGGACAGCATCGGCGTCGCCAGCGAATCGCCCGCAACGAGGAAGAAATCCACCGCCAGAGAATACACGGCGAAATAGCAGAACACAACGCCCGTCAGGAACAGCAGCAGCGCCAGCACGAACAGCAGGCGGAACTTCCGCTTCTCCTGCGGGTACAGCGCGGGTTTGATGAACCCCCAAATCTCCCAGATGACAACGGGACTGGCGATCATCATGCCCGCCAGCAGCGCCACCTTGAACTTCGTCACCAGCGCCTCGGACATGGTGGTGAAAATCACCTGAATCCCGCGCGCCTGAATGGGGGCGAGAATCTGTGCCATCAGCGGGTCAATCGCCAGATAAAAGACGAGGACGAAGCCGATCAACACCGCCGCGGCGGATATGAGCAGCACTTTGCGCAGCGCCATCAGGTGCGACAGCATGGATTCGCCCGCTTCCTTCAGGCCATCGGAGGATTCGCCATCGGAGGACTCTTCGTCGGATGAGTCCCCGTCGGGCGTCTCATTCGGGCGCTTGTCTTCCGTCTCCTCGGCAGGGGTCGTCTGCTTCTGCTTCATGTTTCGTCCTTTTTGTCCTCTTTGGACTTTTCCTCCGCCTTGTCGTCCTTCACTTCATTCTTGAAGTCCTTGATGCTCTTGCCCAGCGCCTTGCCGACGCCCGCCAGCTTGCCGCCGCCGAACAGCACCAGCGCCAATACGACAATCAGGATGATTTCCGTGGTTCCCAGACGCATGTTTGTGTCCTCCCTCAGTTCGATTTCGTGTCCTTGTCAAACTTTTCCGCGCTGTCCTGCACGGATTTTTTCGCCTCGCGCAATTCCGCGGAGACATCGCCCTGCTTCACGGCGTCCTTGACGTCGTGCTGAACATCGCGAACTTCCTTCTCCAGCTCGTCCCAGCCGGATTCCTTCTTGATTTCGTTCAGCAGGCGGCGCGATTTTTTCACCGTGCGCCCCAGCCAGCGGGCAACCTTGGGCAAATCCTTCGGCCCGACCACCAGAAAGGCGACCAGCAGCACCAGCAGCAGTTCCGAAAAACCAATGTTGAACATGGCTTGATGACCTCCTTTCGGCGCTTATGACCGATGAAAGAAAGGGAGGGCGTGCCGGGCAGCGCCCATGCAAGCCCTCCCAATGTGATACGAAATGCAGCGGATTACTTGCCGACCTTGCTCAGCGCGTCTTCCACAGCCGCCATGATGGCCTTGCTGGAGATGGTTGCGTTCGTCGCCGCGTCAACAGCCGTGGACTGCGCGTCGATAATCTTGCCCGGCACGGTGTCGTAGGCGGGATTGCACACGCCGGCGGTGTCGCTGTGGGACAGGATGTCGATCTTAGCGATCTTGTCGCCGTCCATCGTGACCTTCACGCGGAGGGTGCCGCCGAAGGACTGCGCTTCGCCGATGTACTCGTTGGGCGCGAGGGTTTCTTCCTCCGCCACGGGAGAGGCGACCGGCAGCTCCGCGAAGCCGAAGTGCGCGTTCAGCAGCTCAACCGTACGGCGCGCCACGTCGCCGCTCAGGCCGCCGCAGCGGCGCTTGCGGATGATATCGCCGCGCTCGACGTTCGCAGCCGTCATGAACTTGGTGATGGAGTCAATGCAGTTGACGCTGGGCGCCACCGTCTGCACGGGGGCAGCCGCTTCAGGCTGGTAAATCGGCAGATTGGTGGAGCAGTACCACGCGAACAGATCCTTGGTCAGCTGGCGGGAATCCGCAGACGCGCAGACCAGACCGATCATTGCCACCGCGCCGCCGAGCGCGCCGCACAGCGTGCCGCAGGTGTAGCCTTCCTTGCCGTTGGCGAACATCTCTTCCGGGATGACGGTGTAGGGATAGCCAACCTTCTCGCGCAGGGCAACCAGAATCGCCTTGGCGACGCCGAAGCAGCAGCCGTTCTCGAAATAGCCTTCATAGGCGAGCTTCTCGACGTATGCCGGATCCAGTTCAACATAGGGGTAGGGGTATGCGGGGACTTCCTGACCGTCCTCCGCCTGCGCCTTCAGCAGTCCGGGAACGCTGCCGACAACCGCGGCGCTGCCCAGCAGGGCTGCGCTCTTCTTCAGAAATTCACGACGAGTCTGCATCTGAATAACCTCTTTTTCGTTCCGCATGAAAATGCGGTGTAATACCATTTATTATACACGACGGGATGGGCTTGTCAAGACTTCAACAAAATCTCGGCGTAGAATTTGCCGTCGCTTCTTTGTGAGGTTTGACAACTGCACCTTCATTTTCTTGTGATTATGGGGAAAAAGAAAAGAAGAATGCAGCGCGGGCTTCACGTGCGGTCAGTCCATCCGAACCGCCAGCACCGCCATATCCTCCCGACCGGGCAGCGTGAGCACGACACGCCCGCTTACGCCCGTTTGCAGCGTCTCGCGGGTCATATTCCATGTGTCCAGCACCTCGACCCGGTATCTATGCGCCGGCGGCAGCTTGATGATTTGCTCCCGAGCTGTTTGCTGACCGTAATACCACAGATAAGCGTCCTCCGCGCAGTGCGCCGCCCAGAGATGCTCCCCGCAAAGCAGCATGTGCCGGTCGGGCGGAGCCATTCGCGACAGGCTGGCAAGGAAGGGGCGAATCCAGTCGGGACGCTGCGCTTCGTCCTGCCGCTCGGCCTCCTCCCATACGCTTTCCAGCGGCGACAGGAAGCCCGGAAGCTCCTCGATGACGCGGCGCAGAAACGCGATGCGCTTCGGGCTTTCGCCCTTCAGGACGCCGCCGCGTGCCCACCACAGCACGTCGTCCGGCGACAAAAAGGTTTCGCCGTGCGTGCAGGCGCCGCCGCCGACATAGCAGCGCCAGAAGCGCCGAACCATCTCCTGACCGGAAATGCTTCCCCAGATATGCGGCAGGTCGCCTTCGTAGCAGCATTCATCGATGACGACGGGCTTGCCGTATTCGCGCAGATAACGAGGAATTTCCGTCAGCACCCGAGTCTGGATGGAGGCATGGGTCACGTCTTTTCTTTTGAAGTCCCAGAAGCAGAAGCAATTATGGCAGGACAGCAGGTGATGATACGGATCGCAGGAGGCGACAAAGGCTTCGAGCGCCTCCCAGTCCGCAAGCGTTTTCTTCGGCATACACAGGTCGTATTCATTGGCCAGCGACCACCAGATTTCCGGCATGGCGGACAGGCGGCGGAGCAGATAGTCTAAATAACGGAAATTATCCGCCTGCGGCATGGCGGCAAAGCCCCAGCGGTCATAGGGGTGGAAGAGAATCAGGTCGAGCTGAATGCCCAGCGCGGCGATGCGGCGAAGGATGCGTTCCAGACGCTGATAGAAGGCGATGCTTGGACGCGATGTGTCCCACGAGCCGTCCTCGCGGCGCGCAAAGGCGTACAGCGGCGGCTCATTGTGGTTGTAGTCGTAATCCTTGGGAAAAACGCACAGGCGGAGCTTATTGAAGGGCGCGGCGGCAAGGGATTGCAGCGTTTGCTCCACCAGCGCGTCGTCCTGCGAGATAAGCGCATAGACGGTTGTGCCGAAGGGAATATAAGGCGCGCCGTCCGCAAAGGCAAAGTGCGTGCCGACGGCGCGGACGATTCCGTGCGCCTCCGGGGAGGACGCTTCGCAGACAATTTCGCCCTCCGCCGTGACCGCGCCGCGGACTTGATAGCGATAAACGCCGGCATATTGCGGCAGGAAGCGCACGACATAAACGCCCCGCCCGTCGCTTTCCCCGTCATAGAAGCCCTTGACCGTCAGGGACTCCTGCGCGCAGGAGAAGGTGGCCGTCAGGTCGATCTGCGCCCACGCGTCCGGCAAGACCTCTCCGCCGAAGCGCAATTCAAACGTTTCATACTGTTTCATGTTCATGTGTTTTTCCCCTCTGCCTTTCGTTGAGCCATGCACCACGCGAAGCCGTCCGCACAGCGCTTCTCTGCGTCCTGAAAGTGATTTCCAACGTTACATTGCAGCGTATGCCGCACGCCCCGCTCGCTGAGCCGTGCGTCCTCCCGTCGGATGGCGTCGCCGACGCTCGCAAGCACGGGATTGCGGCTCTTTTCCTCCCGGTCGCCCAAGCTGAGGTAGACGACGCGGCTGCGAAGCGCGTGCTGATCCGCATATGCGCGCCAGCCGGGAAACCAGACGGAGGGCGATACCGCGGCGACGGCTGCGAAATCATCCACCTGCGCCGCGCTCCACAGGCTGAACAGCCCCGCCAGCGAATATCCGCCGAGGATGACGGGCGCATCCGGCGAAATCGCGTACTTTGCGCGCACTTCCGGCATCAGGCGCGACCGCAGCCAGTCCAGCGTATCCGCCGCGCCATGCCCGAAGGCTTCCCTGCCGAACACAGGCGGCGCGTCCCACGGGGACAAATCCACATTCCACGCTTCCACCGGGAACGCGACGTGCAGGAAGCTCTGCGTCGTCTGCGCGGCAAGCAGCGGCATTTCCTGCGAAAGCGTGTCCCGCGCGTCAATGGGCTGAAGCAGCACAAAATCCGGCTGATTGCGCAGGGTGACAAGGCAGCGTTTCTCCGCCAGCGCTTCGGCGGCAGGGAGCAAATCCGGCATATCCGCACGACCTTTCCGTTGGATTGCATCCAGTATACCAGATTCGCCCGAAAAGCACAAGCGAACGCGAAAATTCCGCAAAGCAAGAGGATTTCCGGGCATTGACGGCGAATTATCCCATGTTTACAAAAAAGGAGGCTTTCTATGTCCACTGCACCGCGCCGCCCCGACCTCGCAAATGAACCCGTCGGGCGGCTGATGCTGCGCCTGTCAATTCCCACTATCACCGCGCAGCTCGTCAATATGCTCTACAACCTTGTTGACCGCATCTACATCAGCTACATTCCCGACGTGGGCACGCTCGCGCTGACGGGGCTGGGCGTCTGCCTGCCGATTATCCTGCTGGTTTCGGCGTTCGCGGCGCTGTGCGCATCCAGCGGGGCGCCGCTTGCGTCCATCGCCATGGGGCAGCGGAACAACGAGAAGGCGGAGGGGATTTTGGGCAGCTGCACGGCGCTGCTGCTGTGCGTTTCGGCAGTGCTGACGGTTGTGCTTTTCTGCTTCTACACGCCGATTCTGCTGGCGTTCGGCGCAACGGAGGATGCCCTGCCCTACGCCCAGCGCTACATTGCCATTTACAGCCTCGGCACGGTGTTCGTGCAGCTGTCTCTCGGCTTGAACCCGTTCATCACCGCGCAGGGCTTCTCCAAGGCGGGGATGATGACGGTGCTGATTGGCGCGGTGCTAAACACGCTGCTTGACCCGCTGTTCATCTTCGTTTTCCACATGGATGTGCAGGGCGCGGCGCTGGCGACGGTGATTTCACAGGCCGTGAGCGCCGCGTTCGTCCTGCGCTTCCTGACGGGCAGGCAGACGATACTGCACCTGAAGCGCCGTCTGCTGCGGCTGAACTGGAAGCTGCTTGCGCCGTGTGTGGCGCTGGGACTTGCGCCGTTCATTATGCAGAGCACGGAGAGCCTTGTGTCCGTGTGCTTCAACACATCGCTGCGCGCGGCAGGCGGCACCCTCGCCGTCGGCACGATGACCATCTGCTCCACGCTGATGCAGTTTGCGCTGCTGCCCTTGCAGGGGCTTTCGCAGGGCGCGCAGCCGATTATCTCCTTCAACTACGGTGCAAAGCGCCCGGAGCGGGTGAAAGCCGCATTCCGGATACTGCTGATTTCGTGCTTGGCGTTCTCGGCGGTGCTGGGGCTGACGTGCATCTTTGCGCCGCAGATTTTTGTCTATCTGCTGACCCCGGACGCGGCGCTGCGGGAGTACGCAATTCCATGCGTGCGCCTATACATGGCGGGCGTGACGATTTTCGGTGCGCAGATTGCGTGTCAGCAGACGTTTGTGGCGCTGGGGAATGCGAAGTGCAGCCTATTTCTGGCGTGCCTGCGCAAGCTGATTCTGCTGATTCCGCTGGTGTATCTGCTGCCGTTGTTCATTCCAGACACGGTGTTTGCGATTTTCCTCGCCGAACCGATTGCGGATGTGCTCGCGGTCTTATGCACGGTGACGCTGTTTATGCATGTGTTTAGGAAGACAATGCGCGGCATTGCGGATTGATGGCTGCTTTTCAGGCAGCGGGTTTTCTTCATGTGGCTTGGTTTTTAGCGTCGCAGGGGTTTCGCCTCTGCGGAGGCGACCAAAGGGCTTTCCGATCGCCCTTTGGAAACCTTCGGCGCGGTCTCTCCCATGTTTCTTGATTTGTTTTGCTGCAACGGGAATCGCTTTCCTGTTACTGGTCTTTCCCGTTACAAAAAGGCGCGTCTGCAAAATCTGCGGACGCGCTTTTCATTGCTAATTGTTCATTGCTCATTGCTGAAGCCGTCCCACCTGCCGGAGCGTGCGGCGCAGGGCGATAATGCCGACGGCGGTCAGGACGTAGAATATCATCAAATACGCCGGGAAAATGCCCATGCCGAGCAGCTGTCCCAGCACGCCGCAGAGGGCGGGGGCGGCAATGGTGCCGATAGAGGCGAAAGTCATCTGCATCCCCATGACCGACTGGCTGACGTCCTTGCCGAAATGCAGGGGGGTCATGTAGTTGAAATTCGGGTACAGCGGGCCGACGCCCAAACCCGTCATCAGCAGCGCCGCCATCGTCAGGACGTTGTTGCCGGAAACAAGCAGCGTCGTCTGCGACACGCCGAGGATACCCATCGAGATAAAGATAATCTGCCACGGGGTCAGCTTCTTCGCCGCAACGCCGGAGAGGAAGCGCCCCAGCGCCATGCCAAGGTAGAAGTACATCGTCGCGCGCGCCGCCAAATTCGCGGGCATGTGCTTCGCTTCCACCATGTACGTTGCGCTCCAGCCGCCGCAGATGACCTCAATCGCGCAGAAGGTCAGGAAGAGCAGGCAGGTCATCAGCGCGCCCGGAATCCGCAGTGTCTGCGAAATCGGCAGAACCTTCATCTTCTTTTCCGCCTGAATGGACTCTTCGCCGTGCGCCTTTTTCCACAAGGGCAGCGCCAGCAGGAGGATGCTGCCGATAAGCGCCTGAATCAGGCTTGCCGTGCGGTAGCCGCCGCGCCAGCCGACCGCGCTGTTAATGACGACGGACATGATGTACGGGCTGACCATCACGCCAACGCCATAAAAGCAGTGCAGGAAGGACATGACGGTCGCGTTATAGTGGATGGAAACATAATTATTCAGCGCCGAATCAACGCAGCCCGCGCCCAGCCCAAGCGGAATCGCCATCAGGCACATGAACCAGAAGCTGCCCGAAAAGGAGAAGCCGAGCAGGGCGGCGGCGGTCAGGAGCGTTGAGAACGCGGTCACTTTGCCCGTGCCAAGGCGGGAGATGATGCGGGCGCTGTTCATGCTGGAGGTCATCGTCGCGAGGGAGCAGAGGATACTCACGGCGCTCTGGGATGCAAGCGGCACGCCGAGTTCGCGGTAGAGGACGGGCCACGCCGTGCCGAGCAGCGAATCCGGCACGCCAAGGCTGATGAAGGAAAGATAAATCACGACAAGAAGCAAGGTCGCCATGGGGCAAAATCCTCCGAAAAATGTGGATGCTTCGGCATTTTAGCACAGTCGGCGGCGTTTTGCAAGCATATTCTGATACGAAAAAACGCACCGCCGCGGGGACGATGCGTTTTGCAGGATTTCCGCTTTACTTTTCGCAGTAGACCAGCGCATCCACGGTCGTGGGCGTGAGGCCTTCGCGGCAGAAGTACATGAGAATATCCTCGTAAATGTACAGCCGAACGGTGATGGTGCTGCCCGGATGCACGCCGATGCCGCTCACCACTTCCGTGTTGATGAACAGCAATTCGCCGTTCTGGTCGTAGAGCGCCGCCACAATCTCGTAGTCGTAGAGGATTTCGTCGGTCGTGTTGGTGAAGGTGACATCCACATAGTTGTCATCTTCTTCGTCCGGCTCAAAGTGGATTTTCGCTTCCGACGCAAGCTTTTCGTACTCCTCGCCGTTATCGACCGCCCTGATGGAGAACTTGCAGTCCGCGACTTCGGCGGTGTCCAGCGCGTCGTCGTAGATGTTTTCGCAGACGTACGCGTATTCGCCGGGTTCAAGGTACACTTCGTCGGGTGCGGTGCTCACATAGTTTTCGGTCAGGATGATATTGCCCTCCGCGTCAGAAGCGACGATATTCCCCTTATAATCAACGTAACCGGCAGCATCGCCCGTGTTCTGCACCTTCGCGAAGAAGAAGCCGTGCCCGTTGTCCTCCATGTTGATGAGGCGCTGTTCCACCAAGGTGATTTTCGCTTCAGGGGCAGCCTCTTCCGCGAAAGCCGCCGTCATCAGGAGCGCAGAACAGAGTATCAGGAGCATTGCGATAAAGCGTTTCATGATTTTCATCCTCCACCCATATTGATGCGTCCATTATAGCACAGCGCGCATTCTGCGTCAACAGGCGCCCCTTGACAAATCGCGCCTTTTGCGCTATGATACACCTGTGCGAGGTGATCAGGCGATCGCGTGCCAGCAATGGTATGAGGAAAGTCCGAGCACCACAGGGCAGGATGCCGGCTAACGGCCGGTGGAGGCGACTCCAAGGAGAGTGCAACAGAGATATACCGCCGCATTTCGGTGCGGTAAGGATGGAAAGGCGAGGTAAGAGCTCACCCACGGCTTGGCGACTTGTCCGTGCTGTAAACCCCATCTGGTGCAAGATGCGTATGAGGACACATGCGGCTGCCCGTCGCGTCCTCGGCATCGCTTGAACCTGCGCGGCAACGTCAGGTCTGGATAGATGATCGTCCCTCGACAGAACTCGGCTTACGGTCACGCTCGCACATCTTTTTTATTTTCACACGAAACGGGGGTCTGCCCATGAAACGGATTGCAGCAGCACTTTGTTGCCTGCTTTTTTTGTGCCATCTTTCCTGCGCCACCGCTGTTGAGCGCGGTTTTCTTGTTTATCATGGCGATCGGGAGCAGAACCGTATTGCCGTCACGGTGGACGATTGCTATGATCTGAACAATCTGCGCCGCGTGCTGGATCTATGCGAAAAGTACGATGTACCGGTTACCTTCTTTGTGGTCGGCACCGCCCTGCGGGAGGAGGATTGCGAGATCTGGCAGTCCGTACTCGATCACGGCTGCGAAATTGGCAACCACACCTATGGGCATGCCAGTCTCATCAAGTGCGACAACCGGCAGATTCTCAACCAGCTTCTGCGCACACAGCAGCAGCTGGACGCCGTGCTCGGTTATCATTATCCCATGAACGTTATGCGCCCGCCCTACGGCAATACCCAGCGCGCCAACGGCACCAGCGTTTGCAACGCCATCGCTTATGCCGGTTATGCCCACGCTGTACTGTGGGATGTCAGCCAGACAAATGCCCAGAAAGCGCGCAAGGCTGTGCAGAACGGCAGCATCCTGCTCTACCACACCAACTGGAAGGACGTTGAGTGCTTGGAAACGCTGATTCCCGCCTTGCTGGAAGACGGCTATGTGCTGTGCACCGTCAGCGAGCTCCTCGGTCTTGACGCACCTGCTACCAGCACCGACCTGTACACCTTCCACATGGAAGATTACGTGAACTGAATTTTACTATTCAAAAGGCGGACTCCCCTCGATTCGGAAGTCCGCCTTTTGCTTGCTTTTATTTGGTCTTTTTCAGCCGAATCACATTCCAGCTCAGTGCAGGGAGAACTATGTCCAGCTGTCCTCCGTCCATCGTTCCGCCCTTGCCGGCCACAGGCTTTACCTGCTCCGGGTCAAGTTCGGTATTCACAGCCTTCACATCATCGTGGTGCAGCAGGATGTGTTCGTCCAACCGCAGCGCGCCGAATCCGCGCAGATCC
>OLQV01003099.1_pt1 | contig 10201 bp, 9 predicted proteins | sample 1672371 | NCBI WGS metagenome assembly OLQV01 (sample SAMEA3136676, study PRJEB25190) | human gut metagenome
GAGCAAGAAGCCCCCACTTCAAAATCAGAGATTTAAGTGGTGGGAGCATGTCACTGATGATCCATTGTGGCTGATCGCAGCAGTTGCAGCATATCTGAAAGAAACAGGGGATTACAGTATTCTTGAGGAGCCGGTAACTTTTGACTGTAAAAAAGGAACAGAAGTCCCATTAATGGAACATCTGCATCGCTCTTTCCAGTTTACAGTGACACATCTGGGACCACATGGACTGCCTCTTATTGGAAGAGCTGACTGGAATGACTGTCTGAATCTGAACTGTTTCTCCAGTGAACCGGGAGAGTCTTTCCAGACCACTGGTCCATCTGAAGGACCTGTGGCAGAGTCTGTGTTTATTGCAGGAATGTTCGTAAAATATGGAAAAGAATATGAAGAGATCTGTCGCCGTACAGGGCATAAAACAGAAGCTCTGGAAGCTGAAGCAATGGTAAAGAAAGTTTACGATACAGTACTGGAAGCAGGATGGGATGGAGAATGGTTCCTGAGAGCCTATGATGCACATTCAGAAAAAGTCGGCTCCAGAGAATGTGAAGAGGGACAGATCTATATTGAACCACAGGGATTCTGCGTTATGGCCGGAATTGGTCTGGAAGAAGGTCTGGCCGAGAAAGCACTGGATTCTGTACAAAAACATCTGGAGACGAAATATGGCATTATGATCTTGCAGCCTGCTTATACCAGATACCATCTGGAACTGGGAGAAGTTTCTTCTTACCCACCGGGATATAAAGAAAACGCCGGTATTTTCTGCCACAACAATCCATGGGTTTCCATAGCAGAACCGGAAGGAGTACAGAAAGGTGTACTCTGGATGGAAGTAGAGGGACAGAAAATTACCGGAAATCAGATTACTCTGATCCCCGGTAAAAAAGAATATCATGTAATTGTACAGATGGGATAATTATTCTTGTTCTGCGGCTTCTCTGGTGGAGGCAAGAGCTTTCGGAAGGATGGTTCCTCCTCCAAGAACCATATCACCGTCATAGAGGACAGCAGCCTGGCCAGGAGTGACAGCTCTCTGTGGTTCATCAAAGGTAATCTTGATGAGATCCTCGTCAAGCTGTTCTATAGTAGCAGGTTGTTCCGGCTGACGGTAGCGTGTCTTTACTTTACATTTAATGGGTTTATCTAGGTGATCCCATGGAATCAGGTTAATATCATTAATGTAGCAGCAGGAACTCATCAGATCTTGTTTGCCACCAAGGATAACCTTGTTGGAATCCAGGGATTTGCCACAGACATAAAGAGATTCAGGGGCAGAGATACCCAGCCCCCGGCGCTGGCCGATGGTGTAGTGGATCTGCCCTTTATGTCTGCCCAGAACCTTGCCATCTTTGTCAACAAAATCACCAGGTTCTGAGGATTGTCCTGTATACTGTTCAATAAAAGAAGCATAATCGCCATCTGGAACAAAGCAGATGTCCTGACTGTCTGGTTTATCTGCGTTAATAAATCCCTGTTCCTGGGCAATGTGGCGGATTTCTTTTTTTGTATATCCACCCAATGGGAACAGTGTGTGTGCAAGCTGATCCTGGGTCATGGCATAGAGCACATAGCTCTGATCCTTAGTAGCATCCAGACCTTTTTTCAGAAGAAAACGTCCGGTTTCAGGATCCTGTTCTCTTCTTGCATAATGACCGCTGGCAATATATTCACATCCCAGTTCTCTGGCTTTGTCCAGAAGTGCGGAGAATTTCAGAAAACGGTTGCAGTCAATGCAGGGGTTGGGAGTACCGCCATGAAGGTAAGTGTCAGCGAATTTGTCAATGACACTGTGGCGGAACTCGTCGTGCATGGGAAATACATAGTAAAGCATTCCCAGTCTGGCTGCAACACTTCTGGCATCTTCCGTATCAGAAGGGGTACAGCAGGCACGATGTCCCGGAAAACTGCACTGTGGATTATCATAAAGTTTCAGTGTGGCACCTGCACAGTCATAGCCTTCCTGTACCATCAGGTAGGCTGCTACACTGGAATCTACACCGCCACTCATGGCAATAATGGCTTTTTTTGACATAATCTTTCTCCTGTATAAATGAATAAAAAATACTTATTTAGTAGGTTGGGGTCAAGAGTATGGTATCATTATAAAAATACAGTGTCAAGAATTCAGGTTTATTTTATAAATTTTATAATTTTATTAGAAAAAGGACAAAAACTCATCACATTTATATTGTATTATGTAATTGTCTTGAAGGAGAACCCCTTTAAGATATCCGGTAGTTCTTCAATGCCGGGGGAGTTACCGGAACTCTTTCCTTTCCCTAAAAATAAAAACTAAAAACAGAACACTAAACTGCCGCCCACCTGGCAAGAACGTCAGGCTGGACGGCAATTTTCGTGCATAAAAATAATTCTCAATGAGGACAATATACAATAATAGAAAGAAAGTAACTATTCAGTAGGTAGTATCCCGCGAGGTGTTTTGGCATGTTTTTTGCCAAAATCCCGAGACATACAAGGCAAAATGCCATCACCGAAGGTGATTAGGAATGCATTTTGACTCGTAACTGTGAGGGTACTGAACAGTTACGAAAGAAAAATCAAATTGTGAAGATTTCCTTATTTTTTCTTAAGAATGACAGGGATTGTAGATATTTGGAAAAGTTTGTCTTATAATAGACACATTGAAAAATAAGATGTCAGGGTCAAAAGCCCATAAACTATGAAGCATGAGGTGATAGAAATGGAGAGAAAGAATGCATGGCTTTCCTATACAGAAGCCGATGAAAAAAATCTGGAAAAACTGGCAAAGGATTACAGAAATTTTCTGGATGTAGCCAAGACTGAACGTGAGTGTGTAGAAGAACTGGTAAAGGAAGCGGAGAGTAAGGGTTATGTTTCCCTGGAAAAGAAACTGGAATCCGGCGAAAAGATCCAGACCGGAGATAAAGTTTATGCTGTAGGAATGAAAAAGATCATGGCACTTTTTCATATAGGTCAGGAGCCAATAGAAAAAGGTATGAATATTCTGGGAGCACACATTGATTCCCCAAGACTTGATGTAAAACAGAATCCATTGTACGAGGACACAGATCTGGCTTATCTGGATACTCATTATTATGGTGGCGTTAAGAAATACCAGTGGGTTGCACTTCCTCTTGCAATCCATGGAGTGATCGTAAAGAAAGATGGTACCGTAGTAAAAGTATCTGTAGGTGAATCTGAGGGGGATCCGGTTGTATATATCACCGATCTTCTGATTCATCTGGCAGGTAAACAGATGCAGAAAAAAGCAGCAGAAGTGGTTGAAGGAGAAAACCTGGATATTCTCATAGGAAGCAGACCTCTTAGGGAAGAGTCTGATGAAAAGAAAAAAGAAGCAGTAAAATCCAATGTTCTGGGAATCCTGAAAGAAAAATATGATGTGGAAGAAGAAGATTTTCTTTCTGCAGAGCTTGAAATCGTACCTGCCGGTAAAGCCAGAGACTGTGGACTGGACAGAAGCATGGTGGCAGCCTACGGACAGGATGACAGAGTCTGCGCATACACTTCTTTTGCAGCCATGATGGAGATGGATACTCCGAAACGTACCAGCTGCTGTCTCCTTACAGACAAAGAAGAGATTGGAAGCGTAGGTGCAACCGGTATGCAGTCCAGATTTTTTGAAAATACAGTTGCAGAACTTCTGGAAGGAATGGGATATGGTTCCGAACTTGCTCTTCGCAGAACTCTGAAAAATTCCTTTATGCTGTCTTCTGATGTAAGTGCCGGATTTGATCCTGCTTATGGAGAATGTTTTGAGAAAAAGAATGCAGCCTACCTAGGAAGAGGAATTGTTCTAAATAAATTTACCGGAGCCAGAGGTAAATCCGGTTCTAATGATGCCAATGCCGAATATGTGGCAAAAGTCCGCAAGGTATTTGATGACAACCAGGTATTTTTCCAGACAGCAGAACTTGGCAAAGTAGATGTAGGTGGCGGTGGAACTATCGCTTATATCGCTGCTCTTTATGGAATGAATGTTATTGACAGCGGTGTAGCTGTGCTGAGTATGCATGCACCATGGGAAGTAACCAGCAAAGCAGATATTTATGAAGCAAAGAAAGCATACAAAGCATTTCTTCTGGATGCATAAAACAAATTATTAAGAAGGGATCTTTAAATGGAAGAAACACTGATTAAAGTAGAAGATCTGTGTAAGATCTACAATCCAGGGGAAAACGAAGTAAGAGCTCTGGATCATGTAAGTCTGGAAATCAAAAAAGGAGAACTGGTGGCTATTATCGGACAGTCAGGTTCAGGTAAGTCCACTTTCATGAACATGCTGGGCTGCCTGGATGTACCTACTTCTGGAAGATATTATCTCAATGGAATAGATGTGTCCGAAATGTCGGACAATGAATTATCGGAAGTAAGGAACAGAGAGATTGGATTTATCTTTCAGGGATTTAACCTGATCGCTAATCTGAATGCCATTGAAAATGTGGAACTGCCACTGATCTATCGTGGGATTGACCGCAAGACCAGACATCAGCTGGCAATAGATTCTCTGAAACTGGTAGGTCTGGAGAAACGTATGAATCATAAACCAAGCGAAATGTCAGGTGGACAGCAGCAGAGGGTGGCTATTGCAAGAGCTATTGCCGCACAGCCTCCGGTAATCCTGGCGGATGAACCTACAGGAAATCTGGATTCTGCATCCAGCAGGGAGATCCTTGAAATTCTCCAAAAAATGCATAAAACAGGCAGGACTGTAATTCTGATCACTCATGATAATGGAATTGCAGCTCAGGCAAGAAGGGTCGTAAGGATCATGGATGGAAAGATTGAATCCGATACTATTAATCCTGATTTCGACCAGAAGGAGATTGCATGAAAAAAAAGAAATCCAGAAAGAAACTGATAATAGGGGTTGTGGCAGTAGCAGTGGCAGCCGGTGGAGTAAAAATCTATACAGGCATGAACCAGGGAGAAGAAACGCTGCCTCAGGTAGAGGTAGTGGCGGCTTCCAGAGGCGATGTACAGCAGACAGTAGAAGTCAGCGGAACGGTAGCCAGTGAGGAAGAAAAGACATATTTTTCTCCGGTAAATGCAAAAGTAGATTCCGTGGACTTTAAAGAAGGTGACATTGTCAAAGCAGGTACCAAACTGGTAGAGTTTGATCAGAAAGATCTGAAAAGAGAAGAAAAAAAAGCAGATCTGAACCTGAAATCCGGTGAACTGGATATGAAAAATACTGTGAATAAATCAGATGAGGCAGTTAAGAAACAACAGGATGCCAAAGGGAATGCAGCCAGTCTGAAACAGCAGGTGGAAGCCCAGGAAAGTTACATAGCCAGTCTGAAAGCCCAGATCTCTCAGGCAAATGCCAATGCACAGGCTCAGGCGGCAGCAGAGGCGGCCAGACAGCAGCAGACTGCACAAAAAGCTAAGGAAGCACAGCAAAAGGCAATCCAGAAAGCATATAATGATGCTGTTTCCAAATATCAGAAAGAAACACTTCCTGCTTATCAGAATCAGCTGAATCAGTTAAGCTCCGCTGCCAATCAGGCACAGACAGTTTACAATCAGGCAGAAACTGCTTACCAGATGGCATTCCAGACATGGTCTGCAGACCGGAGTGATGAAAATGCAGAGGCATTAAGTGAAGCGGATCAGGCAAGAAATGATGCACAGATTGCATACCAGGCAGCGAAAGCAGCTTATGATGACTATAAATCCCAGAAACCGGAAGCTCCTGTAATGTCCGATTATACGGATAGTTCTTCGGATGCTTCTGCGGATCTTCTGTCAGATGGAACCAGAATAAGTACAACAGATCAGGCTACTACAGATACTTCTACAGTGACGGCAGATACTACTGCACTGGAAAGTAAACTGGAACAGGCAAGCAACGACCTGGCAGAACTTCAGTCAGAGCTTTCCACACAACAGGCTACTGCAGAGGCTGATCCGGGAGCTGTTACAAAAGAAGAAAAAGAAAAAATGGAGATTACTAACAATCTGGCAGAACTTGACCAGATGTCGGCAAAAGAACTGGTAAATGCGGCAAAGAAAGGTATTTCCGCTGATTTTAACGGAGTTATTACCAAAGTATCGGTAGTGGAAGGTTCCACTACTGCGCTGGGAGCAGAACTGTTTACTCTTCAGAATACAGATAAAGTAGATGTTACAGTGAATATTTCCAAGTATGACTATGACAAGGTTCAGGAAGGGCAGTCGGCAGATATTACTCTTGCAGGCAAAACTTACGAAGGCAAGGTAACCAAAGTCAGTCATGTTGCCACACAGAATGAAAAAGGAGCTTCTCTGATCGCAGCAGACATCAGAATCATGAATCCTGACGAGGATGTTTTTATCGGAGTTGATGCTAAGGTGATTATTCACGCAGAAGAGGCAGATAATGTTGTGATACTTCCTTCTGAGGTAGTCAATATCGGAAAGACCGGATCATTCTGTTATGTTCTGGATAATGGTGTAATTACCAGAAAAGATATTATAACAGGTATCAGTTCTGATGATTATGTAGAAATCACAGAGGGACTTTCAGAAGGAGATCAGGTGATTCGTGATCTGGGAACTCTGGAAGAAGGAATGCAGGCAGAGGCTGTAGGTGGTCAGGATGGAACAGATGGAAGCATTGTATCAGAAAGTGGTGAGACTGTTCCGGCAGAAGAAGGTGCCTGATGAGTGGATTATATGAATACATAAAGATGGCAGTCCAGAATATCCGGGCAAACAAGGGACGTTCTTTCCTCACCATGCTGGGTATTATTATCGGTATTGCATCGGTGATTGCCATTGTCTCTATTGGAGAGGGAACCAAGAACCAGATGAACAGTGAAATCGATGGCATTGGTGGAGGTCAGGTGTACATTAATGTCAGTACAGATGCCATGACAGAGTCAGAATATATTACAGCAGATGATGTGCAGGCTATCCGGGAACTGGATACAGTAGAAGGTGTTAGTGTTTCCGAAAGTTATGACGGAGAGACTGTGACAGGTAAGGGGAATTTCAATATTATGCTTACAGGAGAAGGTCCTGATGCCAAAATGCTTAATAATTCTGACATGAAGTATGGTAGTTATTTTGGTGAAAAAGAGGTTGAGGAATCCAAGAATGTCTGCGTGATTTCTGATTCTGACGCAAAGCGGCTTTTTGGAACTGATGATGTGGTTGGAATGAGTCTGGACATTACTTGCTATGATTCTTCAAAAAGTTTTCACATCATCGGTGTGACTACCCAGAAAGAGAATGGAACTTTTGTAAGTTACACTTATGATGGGATGCCTGTTACGGTGAATGTTCCTTATTCTTCCATGGGAGATCTGGTTGGAATTACAGATGAATTTTATTCTTTGACTGTACAGGGAAACAAATCTCTGGATTCTCAGGCTGTGGCAGACCAGGTGGTACATCTTCTGGAAAAACGTCATCAGTGTGCCGGGGATGATTATTTCCAGGTACAGAGTTTTCAGGATGTACTTCAGTCTATGAACCAGATGTTAAGTATGGTGACTGCATTTATTTCTTTTGTTGCAGGAATTTCGCTTCTGGTAGGGGGGATTGGTGTTATGAACATTATGCTGGTATCCGTAACAGAACGTACCAGAGAAATCGGCATCCGCAAATCTCTTGGAGCCAAAACTTCTTCTATTATGTTGCAGTTTCTTGCGGAGGCAGCAATCCTGACAGTTCTTGGAGGATTGATCGGTATTATACTGGGAATTATCGCAGCATATGGAATTTGCAGTGTTATGAGTGGAAGCATGGGAATGACTATTGCACCGGGAATCAGTCTGACAGTTATTCTGGCAGCTACTTTATTTTCCTGTGCAGTGGGTGTTTTCTTCGGAATCTATCCTGCAAAGAAGGCTGCGAAGCTGAGCCCTATTGAGGCATTAAGAAGAAACTGAAATAAGAATCAGGACTCTGCTGTTTGCAAGTCCTGGTGGAGAGTCTCCTGTCTTTGCAACAGGAGATTTTTCTTTAAGTTTTGGTTAAAGTTGTTTCACAATATTTCCTTTTTTCTGTCACAGAAGTAACACAGTTTTTCATTATATTATCACCTGTAAGCAACAGAGATACAAAAAGACAACAGAAAAGTTAAGATAGAAGAAAGAACATGATTAATAATGAAACGTAAATATGCAGCAGAAAAAGATACAACAACTGCTGCTGAGGCAGCTACAGACACAGTAGATGCTGAAACAGCTGATACTTCAACAGACGAGACTGTTTCTGATGAAGTTTATGGCGAGGTAACGGAGGCTGATTACACTGGATGCAGACGGAAATGCAACAGCAGTTGTAGTTATGAATTCCGGTGCACCGGAGAAAGTTGAAGATACGAAAGATGACAGTAAAGATGTTTCAGACAGTGCAGAAGATGATAGTACTACAACGACTGATGACAGTACAGAAGAAAGCAAATAATTAAAAAATTAAAATAAAATTAAAAAAAGGATATAACTTCTCTCCCCGGAAAGAATTATATCCTTTTTGATGTTATAAGTTAGAAATAAAAAACATTTACATTAGCCACACATGTGACATGCCTCACATGCAGAAGGGGTAGTAGCACATCCACCCAGAGCTGTTTCCCTGAGTTCAGCTGGAAGTTTTTTGCCAACAGTATACATAGTGGCGATCATTTCATCCAGTGGGATCAGCTGTGTAATACCTGCCAGAGACATTTCAGCAGCGACCAGAGCGTTGGCTACACCGGCGGCATTACGGTTCTGACATGGATATTCTACAAGGCCGCCTACAGGGTCACAGACAAGTCCAAGCATGTTCATAAGAACAGTAGATGCTGCATAAGTACACTGCAAAGGTGTGCCTCCCATAAGTTCCACAGCGGCAGAAGCAGCCATGGCAGCGGCAATTCCGGTCTCAGCCTGACATCCTCCTACAGCACCGGCTACAGTGGCATTTCGCATAGCCAGATAACCGATGGCACCTGCATTAAAAAGCACTTGTTTGATCTGGTCATCTGTCAGATCATATACTTTCTGAAGAGCCAGGAGAAGTCCTGGAACAATGCCAGCAGAACCAGCTGTAGGAGATGCAACGATCAGTCCCATAGAAGCATTGGTTTCCAGTGTTGCCATTGCATAAGTGATGGCTTTTTCCAGAAGTTCACCGCACATCCCATTGCCTGATAGAAGATGGCGGTTCAGTTTCTGAGATTCTCCTCCAATAAGACCTCCCATAGACTTTACAGGATTTTCCAGGGGAGAGAAAGCTGCTTCTTTCATGATAGAAAATACCCGGTCCATTTTTGTATCTACAATATCTTCCGTTGTTTCAGCAAGCTGGATTTCTCTTGTTTTCATGACTTCAGAAATAGAAAGGTGTTCTTTGGCACACAGATCCAGAAGTTCTTTTGCATTTTTAAAATCCATGATTCAAATTCTCCTTTCCTTTACATCTGAACGATCATGACGTCGTGGATATTTTCATTCAAACGGATAGTTTCGCCGATATCTTCCGGAAGTCTGCCGTCAGATTCTACAATCGTGTAGGCAATTTCTCCTTTAGATTCCCGGAAAAGGCGCATAAATGCGATGTTTACGTTGCGATCACTTAAGCATTTGGTGATATAGGCGGCAACCCCTGGCTTATCCTGATGGATAACGATCACTGCACTGTATTCACCGGAGAAATCTACCTGTACATGATTGATCTCGGCAATACGGACTTTACCGCCTCCCAGAGATTCACCACGTACGGTCATTTCCTGTCCTCTGGAATTCACCATGTGGATATCTACGGTGTTAGGGTGCACGTCGGATTCCGTTTCATTGGGAATAAAATGAAATTCCAGACCTTTTTCCCGGGCAATTTTAAAAGAATTACGAATGCGCATATCATCTGTACCGAATCCCATGATACCACCAAGTAAAGCCCGGTCTGTACCATGACCTTTGTAGGTTCTGGCAAAAGAACCGTAAAGAGTAAAATCTACCCGGCATAAAGGCCCATTCAGCATTTTCTGAGCAAGAAAACCAATGCGTGCGGCACCGGCAGTATGAGAGCTGGAGGGACCGATCATATTAGGCCCCATAACATCAAATACACTGATAAAAGACATATTAATTCTGCCACTCAAAATATGTTTAAATATACTCAAACACATCGAGAAATTGAAGTCCTTGCAGATACTTCTTACTGCTTCATTGTGTATGCTTTGGCGATTGTAAACAATACGCTACTCACAAGTTCTTGTACACTC
>OLQV01003103.1_pt1 | contig 10191 bp, 15 predicted proteins | sample 1672371 | NCBI WGS metagenome assembly OLQV01 (sample SAMEA3136676, study PRJEB25190) | human gut metagenome
TCGGCTCTTTTCTTCAGCCCTTCAAAGAAGCTGCCCTGTATATGGCGCACATCCATGGTCTGAAACCCCTGCGCCTTATCCTTCCAGTTTTCGTAGCTCAAGTTAACAAACAGGTTTAGATGCCATGCGGTGAAAACCGCATGGCATCAAGCCTTTTCGGGGTTTTCCACACCCTGATTTTACCGGTTTTGAGCATGGATGTCAGAGCCGTCCGAGAGGCGTTCGACGTGATTTGAACCCCTCTTTTTCTGCTTTCTGGCGAAATAATCGGATGCAGCCCCCTTTTGTACGAGGAAGTCTCTCGCAAAAGGGGGCTTTTTTCATGAAAAAATTTCACAAAGTTTAGAGCGTCGGTTTGTTGGTTTCGTAAAACCATCGAACCAGCGCTCTTTTTGCGTTTCAGGACAGATCAAGGGCGGCAGCCCAGAGAGGAGCAGTATATGCGAAAACCAACAAGGCCACTGGCGCGGCGGATCGATGAGCGACAGCCAGCGCCCTACCAGCAGATCTCGCCGGAGCCGGTATTCTGCAATGAGCACGAGCGGTGTCAGGGCTGTCCCTACCCACGCCACGGCATCGTCTGCTGGCACCGGGGTGGAGGCTGTCTGCGCACGGATATGGAAGAAATAGAAAGGAGACGCAAATGATGATTCAAGCGGTTCTCAGTAACCCCAACCACCCGGACTACGGCGTGGTGACCATTCCCTTCCCTATCCCCCACGACCAGTATGCGCACTGCATGGAGCTGTTGGAGGCGTTGGAAATCGGTGACGCGGTCAAGGCAGACTGCAAGGTGGAGAAGGTCGACAGCTTCTACACTGTTCTCAAGCGAGTGGAAATGCTCACGGTCAATGTGGAGGAACTGAATTACCTCGCCAAGCGGCTGGACAGCTTCGACACCGGCGAGGCCGCACAGTTTCAGGCGATGGCTCACAAGTTGGATCTTTTCGAGCTGAAGGATCTCATCAACCTGACCTTCTGCTGCCAACAGGCCACGGTCATCACCGACTTTTCCGACCTCGCCGCCATCGGCCGCGACCACTACATGAACCTGCACGGCGGCAGTGCCAAAACAGAGGAATTGGATGCGCTGGATGGCGAGGAAACCGCAAGACGGCTCATCGAAAGCGGCGGCGGCACGATCACGCCCTACGGTGTGGTCTACGACAACGGCATGAAGCTGGAACAGGTCTACGATGGCCGGTTCTTTCCCTGCTATTACTATGAGCCGAATGCCATCACCGTTGCGGTGACCTCCAAAAGTGAGCTGGAGGACACGGAGCACATCACATGGCTGTACCTCCCCATGGAGCGGGAGGAGGTCGACCGCGCTCTCCTTCGTGGGGGCATCACAGATCCATCGGAGATTCGTCTGAGCTTGGAGGACAGCCAACTCCCCAACGAGGTGGATGTCCTGTTGGATATGGAGTACGAAACCCTCTCCGACCTCAACGAACTGGCAGCGGCAACGGATGGGTTATCAAAAGCGGATATGGAAAAGCTGGGTGCCGTGGTCATGCTGGCAAAGCCAAAGTCCGCGGCACAGATCAAAAATCTCGCGGAAAGCCTTGATCTCTTTGACTTCGCTCCCGGTGCGCATACGTCGCAGGAATACGGCAAGTACATGATCCGTCAGTCCGGTCATTTCGAGTATGACGAAAATCTCGACGCTTTTTACGACTATGAAAAGTACGGCACGGAGCGCATGAATGAGGAAGACGGGATGTTCACCGACCGGGGCTACATCGCCTATAAGGGCTATACCAGCATGGAGGAAGTGATGAACGGCAGCCAGAGCAACCACATGGCGATGGGAGGGCTTTCACGATGATCATTCAAGCAGAACTGAAGTGTAAGCAGACCGGGTGCGAGGCAGGCCCCTGTGCCGTGGATAAGGTCATCGAGCTGCCAAGCCCGCGGTTTCAGCAGTTCAGCCGCGCACTGCTGGCTGATTACGATTTCATCGCAGAGAATAAAAACGCCATCCGGCACGATGAGGATGCCAGGCACTGTCTGCTCATCCTCGACGCGGATGGAACGGACGGTTTCCTTGTTGACCCACAGGGGTACAACTACGCCCGGTACAGTGCCTTTGTCCCCAACGCCCGCAGTTTGCTGACACTGGATATGGGGATCGACCGCAGCTACCTTTCGCCGGTAGAGCCTTGGCGCAATGAAAATCGGGATGAAATGCTCCGCATGACGCTGCGCGTCGAGGGAAAGCCGGACTACACCCTCGTCCTCCCCGCTGACGAGGAATACCTCGATGCGGTGAAGGCTTAGCCGCCCTCAACACCGTCCTGCCGGACTTGGATGGCCGCATCCGTCAAATCACGGAGGCGTTGGAGGCGGAGGGCATCCCGTTCCCCAGCGGCGGCATGAGCCTTGGCGACATCGACCGCAGGCTGGCGGAGCTGGAGGCGCAGTTCCAAAAGCTGCTGGAAAAGGCGGCGGATGATCCCATCGCCTATGGGGATCAGTTCAAGGAGATACTGGACGAGCAGACCGCGCTCAAGGAGCTGCGGGCCTCCATCCTTGCGGAGAGCAGAGAACACGCCGAAGCGGATCGGCGTATCAGGGATGCCGCGGGGATGCTGGAAAACGCCGTGCCCCACATCGCGGAATGGGACGAGAGTGCCATCCGGCAGCTGGTGGCGCAGGTGAAGGTGCTGTCCAAGAGCGAGATCAGCGTGACGCTCAAGAGCGGCATTGAGATCCGCCAGAGCATATCAAACTAAAAAAGGAGATGGGAAAATGGTATTTGTGACCGGCGACCTCCACGGAAATTTTGAGCGATTCAAACCAAAATACTTTCCCGAACAGGCGCGGATGACAAAGCAGGACATTATGATCTGCGCCGGAGACTTCGGGGGTGTGTGGTTTGGCGACAGCCGCGACGATGAAACGCTGGACTGGCTGGAACGCCTGCCCTTCACGCTTGCCTTTGTCTGCGGCAACCATGAAAACTATGACGCGCTGGAACGATACCCTGTTGCGGAGTGGCATGGAGGCAAGGTGCATCGCGTTCGTCCCCATGTTCTGCACCTGATGCGCGGGCAGATCTTTGAGCTGGATGGTTACCGCTTCTTTACCATGGGCGGCGCAAAAAGCCACGACATCGAGGATGGGATTCTGGAGCCGGATGCCCCGGATTTTGAGCGAAGGCTCACGATGCTCCAGCGCAAGCCCAGAGCGAGGTACCGCGTCAACCATATCTCGTGGTGGGCACAAGAACTGCCCTCCGATGAGGAATATGCCAAGGCACGGCGAAACCTTAACGCGGTCGGCTGGCAGGTGGACTACATCATCACCCACTGCGCTCCCACCAGCATCGCCCTCATGGGGAGCCGCCACAACGAGGCGGATCGGCTCACAGACTTCCTACAGGAGGTACGGGAAAGAGCAAAATACCACTACTGGCTGTTCGGCCATTATCACGACAACCGAGCCATTGATGAAAAGCACATCCTGCTGTGGGAGCAGATTGTGCGGATCATCTGAAGCAGGTCAAAGCAGAGAAAAACACGGCTGAGTCACCGTGCTTTTCTCTGCTTTGAGCGTTGATCAGGCGCGCCGCGCCGGAAAGGAGAAGCTATGAATATCCGCAAGCCCACAGATTACACCACCCTGTTCGCCGCGCTGGACGCCGCTGTTGCGGCGCAGCTCCCGCAGATGGAGTTGTACGGCGAGATCGGTCGAGTGGTCAGCGGCAGAGCAGAGAAAGGTGCCGCTGTCGCGGCGTCGGAATACCTGCAAGCCGCCTATCCCGCAGCCGATGGCTTTTCTCCCCGCAATGTGCGCCGGATGCGGGACTTCTACCGGATATACGGCGATACGCCGGAGTTGCTGGCAGCGGCAATGCGTCTGAACTGGACACAAAATGTGGTCATCATGGAGGCCGGATTGACCATGGCCGAGAGGTGCTGGTACATTCGGAAGGTCGCTGAAAGCGGCTTATCCAAAACGGAGCTGCTGCGGATGATTGAGAGAGCCGAACATTCGGAAATTGCTCTTGGCGAAAGCGTGGATACCTGCTATACTGTAGAAAATGATGAGTTTTCGGAGAAGAACCAGTATGAAGAATATCCTGTTTATCTGCCACGGCAATATCTGCCGCAGCCCCATGGCCGAGTTCGTGATGAAGGACTTGGTGAAGAAGGCTGGGCTGGCGTCACAATTCCATATCGAGTCAGCGGCCACCAGCCGGGAGGAGATCGGCAACCCGGTCTATCCTCCGGCACGGCGCAAGCTGGCGGAGCACGGGATCTCCTGCGACGGCCATGTGGCGCGGCAGCTCACCAATCAGGACTACGACAAGTACGACCTGCTGATCGGCATGGACGGCGCGAACCTGCGGAATATGCACCGCATCTGCGGCGGCGACTTTGCAGGCAAGCTGCACCTCCTGATGGACTACACCGGCCACCCCCGCGATGTTGCCGACCCGTGGTACACCGAGGACTTCGAGTCGACTTGGCGGGATGTGCTGGAGGGGTGTCAGGGGTTGCTGAGAGAATTGCTGCAGGAGTGAGGTGAACAGAATGGCACAGAACGATAAGATCCAGCTATTCGAGGACAAGCGCATTCGTACTGCGTGGGACGAGGAAAAGGAAGAATGGTACTTTTCCATCGTTGATGTGGTGGCTGTTCTAACCGACCAGCCAGACCAACGCGGCGCAAGTAACTATTGGGCGAAACTGAAGCAGCGTTTGAAAGAAGAAGGCGCAGATCAGTTGCTGACAAATTGTCAGCAACTGAAAATGAAGTCGCCCAAGGATGGAAAACGCTACAATACCGATGTGGCAGACACGGAGCAGCTCCTCCGTATCGTCCAATCCATTCCCTCGCCAAAAGCAGAACCATTCCGCACTTGGTTAGCACAGGTTGGCCGGGAGCGCATTGAGGAAACCATAGACCCGGAGCTGACCATCGAACGGGCGTTAGCAACCTATCTCAAAAAGGGCTATACCCGCGAATGGATCAACCAGCGGCTGCAAGCCATTCAGGTCCGTAAGGAACTGACAGACGAGTGGGACGCCCGCGGCGTTCAGAAGGGCGTGGAGTACGCCATCCTCACCGATGAGATCTCCCGCGCGTGGTCGGGTATGTCCACCCGCCAGTACAAAAATCTGAAGGGATTGAAAAAGGAAAACCTTCGTGATAACATGACCACGCTGGAGTTGGTGCTGAATATGCTGGCGGAAGCCACCACCACACAGTTTTCAAAGGATCGAAAGCCCACGACCTTCCAAGAGAATCTGGAAGTTGCTAAAGCTGGCGGACAGGTTGCCGGACGAACAAGGAAAGACATTGAGTCACAGTCCAATACGCCGGTCATCTCCCCGAAGAACGCCACGCAGCTCAATCAGGTCGTGACTGACCTTCTGGAAGGGGCGGCCGCGGATATGAGCGAGATGCCAGAGGAAAAATAGCGTTTTCGCATAATGGTTTTTCACGCGGCCAATTAGCAGCTCTTGAAAGCACCCATTAAAAAAGTTTGAGAAAAGTTAAAAAAGAACGGAGAATTCCGACTTGCGCATGGCATTTTTGAGCCGGGGGTTCAAAAATCTACAGTGGTACGGCATACCAAGTGAACACCACCCGTGTTTCGAACTTTTTTATCGAAACACGGGTGGTTTCTTATACGGAAAGCCTTGCGTCACAAGGCTTTCCACTTTTCTTGCATATGTTCCTATATATCACGAAACACCAAAATTGCGAAGATGTTTTTATACGCCAGCATCGCGGTATGAACACGACTTTTCGATATATTTACAGAAGAGGAAATGGGCAGTTTGATGTATGTGAGCGCCGATAGAGATATTAGCTATTTTGGAGTAAGGACAAGATGAAAATAGCCGAGTTGAAGACATCTGACATGGATGCCACGCGAGCTGCAATCCTTTTTGAAACACGGGTGGCACCTTATTCCGAATGCCTTGCTATGGAGGACATTTTACAAAAACGTAGACATTTTGTTAGCTGTCGGATATAATAAACCCAAAGAAGAAGTGCTTATGATTTATTCAATCTGCGAAATTCAGCAGCGAATCGCGCCGGTGGCGAAGCGGTACGGTGTGAAAGCGGTATTCCTCTTTGGCTCTTACGCAAGAGGCGAAGCTCGTGAAGACAGCGATATCGACCTGCTGGTCGATACCAGCGGAACGAACCTGCGCACTCTTCTCTCTTTGGGCACACTGTATTGCGACCTAGAAGCGGCGCTGCAAAAGCCCATCAATCTGATCACTGTCAGCGCACTAGAACAGCGTGCGCAGATGCCGAGCGAGGAAATGTTCAAGGAAACCGTGATGAAGGAGAGACTGAATGTATATGACGCAGCCTGACCGCCAACACGTCCAACATATCCGCGACTATTGCGAAGAGATCCGCGAAATCATTTGGGAAACCGCGGTCAACGATATTCCCGCCCTGAAGCAGTTCTGCGAGGAACAGCTTGCAGAAAACTGAGAATTAAACGATATTGAAGCCGCCTGACAAAAAGGATGATTTCTTATGAAATCATCCTTTTTTATTCGTGGGTGAGCGTTTTGCGAGTTGGGATCAAACGTTCTGCTCTGCCGGGTGGCAGATGCGTTCTTCTTCCTCTCGTTCAAAGGAATAGAGTCCATCTGCTTCCAGCTCCTTTGCCATGCCCCACGCCAGCTTGAAGCCCGCCGTGAAGCTCATCAACGTGGCCTCCTCCAGTAATATATTCTGCGCGTCCAGCAGGCGGAGCAGCTTCTTGCGCTTTTCATCATCCATGCCCTTACGTACCTCCTCACGGGCAGATTGGACGGCGCGGACGAGCTGCTCCGGCGGTTTCTTGTCAAACCGTGCCTGCAAGGCTTTTATGTAGTCGTACATGGCATCCCCTCCTTTGGCAGCCACAACACATACCACAACTCGCCGCACAAAGCTACTGTTATTTCGATGCTGACTGTATTCATATCTCCAACATTCCCTGCAAGCCCGCGCTGGCGGCCTTTTTGTTCTTGTCGAAGGCGTGGGTATAAATATCCAGCGTGGTGGAGGGCTGGCTGTGGCCGAGGATGCCCGCCACCGTTGCCACATCCGTGCCGCCCGCGATCATCAGACTGGCGGCGGTGTGCCGGAGAGAATGGACGTTCAGCTCTTGCGGCAGGCCGTTTTTCTTGAGGATTAGCTTGAAGCGGTAGGTGAAGGTGGTGGGCGTCATGGGGAGCTGCGCTCCCTGACGGCGGAACAGGAAGTCGTCGGCGGTCAGCTCCCGCCGGTCGTAGGCTTCGGTGATGTATGCACATTCCTGCCGGTACTCCCGCAGGAGACTTTCCATCTCAGCTGAGAAGTACACATAGCGGTCACCTGCGCGGGTCTTGGGTTCCTTAACGAAGATCTCCTCGTCCGTCACCTTGACCGCGTTGCGGCAGATGTGGATGGAACGCTGCTCCCAATCAATGTCGCACCACTTTAGTCCGCAGCACTCGCCCCGCCGCATCCCTGTGGCGATGATGAGCTTGAAGTAGGTTTCATACTTGATGCTCTCGCTCTCCAGTGCGGCGATGATCTTCTGCGCCGTTTCCTCGTCCGCGATCTTCTTTTCACACTTGCGCCCGGCGTAACGATAGGTGCGCCAAGCCGGATTATGCGAAAGAAAGCCACCCTCCACGGCATCAGAGAGGATGCTGCACAGTGTAGCGTGCACGCCCTCAATGGTGTACTCGGAGAGTGGCTTTTTCGTTTCAATGCTGGTGACTTTTCGCAGCTCTGCGTAGAAATTCCGGAAGTGCTCCGGCCGCAGCTCGGTGAGCTTGTAGTGACCCAGCGCCGGGAGGATGCGTTCGATGTCCTGCCGGTCGCGGCGGATGGTGGACTTCGCCAGCTTGCCGGGAGCGATGTCCGTCAGCCACAGGTCGATGTATTTTGCCAGCGTGAGCTGCTGGACGGGCTGCGGCGTGTGGCGGCAGTCACGCTCGAAGAGGACGGCCTGTTCGTTGAGCCACTTTTCTACCTGCCTGGGCGTCAGCTCCTCCGGCGGGTGGACGGTTTTCTGCTGCTGTCTGATGCGCTTGCCGTTGTAGTCATAGCCCATGGAGACCACGATGAGATAGCTGCTGCCGCGCTTGCGTATGCTTGCCATAAAAATGACCTCTCTTTCATTTGACCTCGGTACAGTTGAGATTTACTTGGCAAGCACAACATACCGCAAGCGCGTCGGCAAAGCTATCACAATTTTCTTGGGAAAATGAATTTCTGCGAAAGCAACAATCATGCGCTGTGCCGCTTCGGAGAACAGGCGGCGAGATTGAAGATCTGTCCGCCGTCCGGACGGAGCATGGTGAGCATGGAGTCTGCCGCCTGCTCCTTCTGCGCCTGCTGGGGGTGGCAGTAGGTGCGCTCCAGAAAGCCGGTGTCCGCATGGCCCACGAGGTCTGCCACCGTCTGCTTGTCCACGCCGCAGTGCAGAAGGAATGTCACGAAGTAGTGCCGCAGGGTGTGCAGATGGTACTCCCGCGGAAAGCCGATGGCGTCATAGATCTTCCGCAGCCGCTTGGTGAAGGTGTCCGGGTGGATGAGCTGCCCCTGTTCGTCGGTGAAGAGGTAGGGACTGAGCCTGCGGCGCTGCTTGTCCGCCTCCATCTGCTTGCGGCGCTTGTAGGCGAGGAGGATACCCCGCAGGTCAGAGGAGAGATAGACTTCACGGCTCTTGCCGTTTTTGGTAGAGCCCTCCACGATGCCCTTGCCGGGAACGCTGCTGCGGGAGCGGCTGACGGTGAGCAGCAGACCGTTTTGCGTGCCGGTGAAGTCCGACCATTGCAGAGCGCACAGCTCGCCCCGGCGGCAGCCGGTGTACATGGAGAGTAGATAAAACAGACGGTAGTGCCGCGGCTCCTTTGCCAGCGCGTCCAGCAGCTTTTCCACCTCGCCTCGCGTGGGAATGCGCTGCACCGTGCGCTGCGGTGTGGGGAGATCTAACATCCGCGCGGGATTTTTCTCGATGATCTCGTTGCGCTTGGCGTCGCTGAGTACGGCGGAGACCACGGAGAGGTACCGCTGCACAGTGGATTCGTTGATGAGCTTTCCGTGGTGCTTGCGCTTGCGCAGCGCGGAGAGCATATTTTCCAGCGCCATCGGTCGGAGCTTATTGAGGCGGATGCCGCCGATCATGGGATACACCACCTCCAGCATCCGCCGGTATGCAGCGATGGTGCTGGGGGCATATTTCGTCTGTCGGTTCAGCCAGCGGGAGGCGAATTCCTCAAAGGTCATCTCGCCATCCTCGGCGTAGCCGGTCTTGAAGCTGCGCTCCAGCTCCTCGGCGGCGTGGGCGACATACTGCCCGATGCCGCGCTTGGGGACACCGGACGGGACTTGGATGGTCTTTGCCTTGCTGATCTTTTTGCCGTTGGGCCGGTAGCCGTTGCTGACGGTGATCTTATATCGCCGCTCGTCCAATTGCTTGATGCTTGCCATTTTTAGAACCCTCCCATCGTTTGCTCATGCTGCTGTTCTTCTCGCGCGGCGTGTTCATCCAATTTTTCTTTCACAGCCAGAGCCGCGCCGAGGATGCATGTGTCACGATAAATTTCCCAGTCCTGTTTCATTCAAAATCATCCTCCTCATATTCGATCCTGCGCTGCTGCCGCACCGCGCTTTCAAAACTCACCCGACCGTTGGTGCGTTTCACCTCATCCACGGCGTAGGCTCGCAGCTCCCGCGTGTGGATCGGGTCGACGCGGAAGTGCGCGGCGATGGTGTGGCACAGCATATTCAGTTCCACCGCGCACTTGAAGAGGATCGTCTGAAGCCGGTGGTTGTTAAGATCCATGGTGCCCTGAATGGCGGTGAGGATGGCCTGAGAGATGTAGGTCGTGTTGTCCTCGGTGCCGAGATAGCCCATGTAAAACCGCAGAGCCTTATCCACAAATTCACTGCGGCTTTGACAGTTGTCTGCTTCCAGCCAGCCGTCCATGCGGCTGATCACGCTGGGGCGCAGCCAGATCGTGGTACTTTTCTTGTTATCATCCATTTTTCTTCTTTCCTTTCTGTGACGTCGGTCAAAATCGCCGCAAAGCCCTGCAAACACGGGACTTTGCCGAATGACCGACTGCGATTGTTCTGTAAAACCGCCAAACCGACGGTGGTTGGCGTTTCTCTGAAAAGCCCCGCACTGCGGGGCTTTGTGGGCGGGCTGCGGGCGCTTGCGACTGCGGC
>OLQV01003108.1_pt1 | contig 10190 bp, 6 predicted proteins | sample 1672371 | NCBI WGS metagenome assembly OLQV01 (sample SAMEA3136676, study PRJEB25190) | human gut metagenome
TCCCCGGCCTGACCGGCATGGAGAAGATGGCTTCCATCATGCAGAAGCTGCGCGATGAGCCTCTGACCGAGCTGGCCGGCCACAAGGTCGTCAAGGTCACCGACTACAAGAAGCCCGAAGAGACCGGCCTGCCCGCCGCAAACGTCCTGATCTACACGCTGGAGAATGGCGCTACCGTCGTGGTCCGTCCCTCCGGCACCGAGCCGAAGATCAAGACCTATTTCACCACCCTGGGCAAGGACCTGGCCGAGGCACAGGCCCAAAAGGATGCTCTGGCTGCTGCCATTGAGCCGATCCTGAAGTAAAAGCAAACGATTTTTGGAGCTGTTGCAGGACTCCTTCCGGCATCGCTTGTGCGATGCCACCTCCCTCACAGAGGGAGGCTTCATAGCTGACCGCAGCGTTCAGGCCCTCTCCCAGAGGGGGCTGGCGCGGCGAAGCCGTGACTGGGGGGAGTTTCTTCAACGGCTCCATTTTTTATTGCCCGGTGCAGTTGCAGTTTGCCGGGCAATACGCTATAATATTCAATGTATCATTCTGTGCTTTCTGGAAGGCACGAAAAACGGAAGACAGGGTAGGTGTCAGAAGTGGAAAAACGTGTGACGGCGGTCCTGGTGGCCGCAGGTTCCTCCACCCGGATGGGGTTCGACAAACTCAGCTTTGATCTGGGCGGGGAGACCGTAGTACAGCGGAGCATCCGCGCCTTTGCGGAGTGCCCGCTGGTGGATGAGATCGTGCTGGTGGCGGGTAAGAACCGCGCCTTTCTGGAGCAGCAGGCTGCGGCCTGCCCAAAGCCGGTGCAGGTAGTGCCCGGCGGGGCCACCCGCGCCGAGAGCGCGAAGAACGGTGTGCTGGCGGCGCACGGCGACCTTGTGGCCGTCCACGATGCGGCCCGTCCCTTTGTGAGCGAAGCCGTCATCGAGGCGGCCGTTTACGCCGCAGCGGCCTGCGGGGCCGCGGCCCCGGCGGTCCCGGTGAAGGATACCGTCAAGCGGGCCGTGCGCGGCGACGGCAAGACCGTGCCGGAGGCCTGCATGGTGGCCGAAACGCCCGACCGCAGCACACTGTATGCGGTGCAGACCCCCCAGTGCTTCGACCGTGCCGCCTATCTGGCTGCGCTGGAAGAGCTGGACGCAGAAAAGGCCCGCCTCGTCACCGACGATTGCAGCCTGTTCGAGCTGACCGGACGCCCGGTGCAGCTGACCCAGGGCGACTACGCCAATCTGAAGATCACCACGCGGGAGGACCTGCCCCGCCCGCAACAGAAGAAAGGAAAACCTATGCGCATTGGTCATGGTTATGATGTTCATCGTCTCGTGGAGGGCCGCAAGCTGATCCTGGGCGGTGTGGAGATCCCGTATGAGAAGGGCCTGCTGGGCCATTCCGACGCCGACGTGCTGGCCCACGCCGTCATGGACGCTGTGCTGGGCGCAGCGGCTCTGGGCGACATCGGGAAGCATTTCCCGGATACCGACCCCGAATATGCCGGGGCTGACAGCCTGATGCTGGCCCGCCATGTGGCCCGCATCGTCCGGGAGAACGGCTGGAAGGTCGAGAACATTGACTCTACCATCCTCTGCCAGAAGCCGAAGCTGGCTCCCTACATCCCCGCCATGCGCGAAAAGCTGGCCGAAGCCTTCGGGATGCCGCTGGACGCCGTGAGCGTCAAGGCCACCACCGAAGAGCATCTGGGCTTTACCGGCGAGGGGCTGGGCATCGCCGTTCATGCGGTGGCTCTGATCGAAACGCTGTAAGCAGGAGAAACTTTCATGACTCTGAACTCGATCATCGCGAATTTCCAGACGTTCAAGCTGGCGGACCTTCTGGATATCATCATCATCGCGTTTCTGATCTATCAGCTGCTGGGCATCATCAACCGCACCCGCGCCGGACAGCTGGCCAAGGGTGCCCTGCTGGTGCTGGCCGTCTATCTGGTGGCGAACGTGCTCAACATGCGCACGGTCACCTGGCTGCTCAACTCGCTGCTGCAGGTCGGCCTGCTGACGCTGGTCGTGCTGTTCCAGCCGGAGATCCGCCGTGCGCTGGAACGGATGGGCCAGACCGACCAGTGGGCCTCGAAGCTCTTCAATGTGAAGGGCCGCTACAACGACCCCAGCTTCAAGGGGGCCTGGCGCAGCGCCATCATCGCCATCTGCGACGCCGCCGAGCGCTTTTCCGAGACCAAGACCGGTGCGCTCATCGTGCTGGAGCGCAGCACCAATCTTTCTGAGATCGTCCGCACCGGCACACCGGTGAACAGCGCGGTCAACCTGGAAGTGCTGGGCACCATCTTCTACGAGGGCACCCCCCTGCACGACGGTGCCGCCATCATCGAGAACGGCCGCATCAAGGCGGCGGGCTGTGTGCTGCCGCTGTCCAATAACCTGGACCTTGGCAAGGATATGGGCACCCGCCACCGCGCCTGCCTGGGCATCGCGGAGAACTCCGACGCCATCGCCATCGTCGTCAGCGAAGAGACGGGCATCATCTCCATGGCCAAGAACGGCGTCCTCATCCGCCACTTTGACCGCCAGACCCTGTACACCCGTCTGGTGGATGAGATGATCCCCAAGGAGACCGCCAGCGAAAAGACCGACAACAGCTGGAAGGGCAGAGTCAAGCGCCTGCTGAGCTGGGTGAACCAGAAAGAGGAGGACGAGCAGTCATGAGCAACGAGCCGAACAAGAGCGGCACAAAGCCTGCCATCCAGCACAGCAAGAGCATCCTGGACGACCGCCGCATCCGGTTGCTGCTGGCCGTCGTGGGTGCCATCGTGGCCTGGATGGTCGTCACCATCGTGGTCCAGCCCGGCACCACCAAGACCATCGCCAATGTGCCGGTGGATTTCACCTACGATTCCGCCGCGTACACCTCCCGCGGCCTGAGCATCGTCAGCGCCCCGGAAAAATATGTCACCCTGAAAGTTTCCGGCGACGGCTACGCCATCGGCAGCCTCACGGCATCCGATTTCGTCGTCTACCCGGACTGGTCCGGTGTGCGCGACAGCGGCGAGAAGACGCTGCATCTGCAGGTGCGGGGCGTCAACGGCCTGCTGAACGGCGTCACCGTCTCCATCGAGGGCGGCGACAACAGCGTGGACGTGGTCTTTGATGTGGTGGAGGAAAAGACGGTCCCCATCACGGTGACCACCAACTACCTGACCATTGCCGATGGATATATTTTGTATGGGACGGAGCTTTCGAAGGAGAGCGTGACCCTCTCCGGCCCCAGCACCGAGATCGACAAGGTGACCACCTGCACCGCCGAGGTGACCCACAACGGCGAGCTGACGGAATCCGTCACCCTCGATACCGCCCTGCGGTTCTACACCAACAGCGGCAGCGAAGTCGAGTTCGCGTACACCACGCTGGAAGAGTCGAGCGTGGAGGTCACGCTGCAGGTCTACAAGATGGCCACGCTGCCCGTCAGCGTCAGCTTCATCAACGCTCCGCGCGATTTTGACGACTCGGTGCTGACCTACACGCTGAGCAAGAAGACCCTGAACGTGGCGGGCCCGGCCAGCCAGATCGACAAGCTGTCCACCCTGTCCGTCGGCACCATCGACCTGTCCACCTTCTCGCTGAACAAGGTCTATGAAATGCCCATCGAGCTGCCCAGCGATATCCGCCTGCTGGACAATATCTCCACCATCACCGTCAGCTTCGATTCCTCCAAACTGGAGACCAAGACCCTGAATCTGCCCGCCGCGTGTGTGCAGGTGGTCAACCTGCCCTCCACCTATACCCTGACGGTGGAGACCGAGCGGCTGATGAACGTGACCCTCTGCGGCCCGGCGGGCGCGATGGAGGCCCTGACGCCGGAGCAGGTCGTCATTGAGATCGACGCGGACGACTTCGCAGTGGCCATCGGCCAGCAGAACATCGCATGCAGACTGTATGTGCCGTCCAACGGCAAAATTTTCGCGCTGGGCAGCTATGTCATCCAGTGCAAGATCGAGAGCAACTAAAACGCAGCCCGCTCCGTCCATGCTATAGGCAGGGGGCTGCAATGAAAAAAAGAAAGCAATCATCGTATGATTTTGGTAAGAGACATCAGGCTCCCTCTTTCCGCCGGGGAGCCGCAGGCCTTTGAAAAAGCACTGCACCTGGCCCGCATCCCCCGCAGCAAAGCTGCCCATCTCGGTGTGGCAAAGCTGTCGGTGGATGCCCGCCACGGCCAGCCCAGACTGGTCTATACCGTTGCGGTAACGCTCAAGGACGAGGGTGAGGAATCTGCATTTGCAGGGGCCTCGCCCTGCGTTGCTCTCCGCAGCAGGACCGATTTTTCCGTCCAGAACGGCACCGAGCCGCTGGCCCACCGGCCCATCGTCTGCGGGCTTGGCCCGGCGGGACTGTTCGCGGCGCTGCTGCTGGCCCGGCAGGGCTACCGGCCCATCGTGCTGGAGCGCGGCCCGGCGCTGGACGAGCGGGTGAAGGCGGTGGAGCATTTTTCCGCCACCGGCGAGCTCAACGAGAACGCGAACATCCAGTTCGGCGAGGGCGGCGCAGGTACCTTTTCGGATGGCAAGCTGACCACCCGCATCGGCGATGCGCTGTGCGGCTTTGTCACCGAAGTGTTTTTGCAGCATGGTGCCCCGGCGGAGATCGCCTGGAAGCAGAAGCCGCATGTCGGCACCGACCTGCTCCGGGGCGTCATCACCTCCATCCGGAAAGAGGTCGAATCCCTGGGCGGCGAGGTGCATTTCAACACGGCTCTGACCGGGTTTGTGCGGAAGGACGGCAGGCTCGTCGGCGTCCAGACCACGCAGGGCAGCTTCCCGTGCGAGGCGCTGGTGTTCGCGGTCGGCCATTCGGCGCGGGATACCTTTGAAATGCTGATGGACAGCGGCCTTGTGCTGGAGTGCAAACCGTTCAGCGTGGGCTTCCGGGCGGAGCATCTGCAAAGTGCGATCGAAAAGAGCCTCTACCACGAGGCGGCGGGCCACCCGGCGCTGCCGCGCGGGGAATACCAGCTGTCCCAGCATGTGGGCAGCCGGTGTGTCTACACCTTCTGCATGTGTCCCGGCGGGCAGGTGGTGGCCTCGGCCAGCGAGGCGGGCCGGGTGGTGACCAACGGCATGAGCTACCACGCCCGCAGCGGCAAAAACGCCAACGCGGCGGTGGTGGTCAGCGTGGGAGCCGAGGATTTCGGCAATGACCCGCGCCGGGCCATTGCATTCCAGCGGGAGCTGGAAGCCAACGCCTATCAGGCGGGCCGCGCCGGAGGAGCCTATGCGGCCCCGGCGGAAAACGTCCGGAGCTTCCTCGAAGGCCGGGGAGAACTGCACATCGGTACGGTGGAGCCGACCTATGACCGGGGCGTCGTGGCGGCAGACCTGGGCGCTTTGCTGCCTGGGGAGCTGGCCGACACCCTGCGGGCTGGTCTGCGGGCGTATGAACGCAAGATCGCCGGGTACACCGCGCCGGACGCGGTCCTGACCGGTCTGGAGACCCGCACCAGCAGCCCGGTGCGGCTGAAGCGGGAAGAAGATCTGGAATCGGCCCAGCTGGCAGGGTTGTACCCCTGCGGAGAAGGCGCGGGCTATGCAGGCGGCATCATGAGCGCCGCCGTGGACGGCCTGCGGGTCGCCCGCGCGATCATCGGCCGGTATCGTCCGGCAGAAGGGTGAGAAGATTTTGATGAACGATCGTGAAAACGATAGGATGAAGGAGACCGAAGGCCAGCAGGTGCAGCGGGAACTGGAAGACCAGCTGCGTGAGTTTGGCGACACCATGTCCGATGCGTTCCGCTATGGCTTTGAGGGCCGGGGCATGGAGATCGGCGACCGGGCCTGGGATGTGGGAAAAGCAGCCGTCCATGCGGCCAACTTCGGCATCTCGGAAGCGGGAAAAGCCCTCCGGAACAGCCGGAACGAATACTACAAAGCCCAGCAGGAGGCACAGAAAACCGGGCCTCAGAACGCGGGCGGGATGCCCCAGTGGGCCAGACAGATCTTTGGCCTGAAAGGGGAGCAGACCCCCGTAGACCTGCTGCGTGCAGACGGCAAAAAGCGCCAGAACGGCGGTGCAGCCCTGCTGGCCGTGGGCATCACCTTCATGGTGATCTTCGGGCTGGGAACGCTGGGCTGCCTCATTGGGTTGGGCGTTGTGTCGCCGGACGTTGTGGTGTCGACTGCTGAGGGCGGCGGCATCCTGATGACGGGCACGGACTACGTTATGAACACCGCCTACAACGCGCTGGGCATCGTCGGCAGCGCGCTGGCCCTTGTCACGGCGGGCTTTGGCTGGATGACGGCCTGTGGTTCTGCCTGGGTGAAAGCCGGAAAGCAGCTGGGGCAGTTCGCCGATCTTGCGGACACCACCGACTACCACAAGGGCCTTTCGGTCCGGATGCTGGCCGACCTCGTCCACCAGAACCGGAAAAAAATGCTGAAGAAGCTGCAAAAATACATCCGCAAAGGCTGGCTGAACGGATGGCTGGATGAAAAAACGGAAACACTCTATCTGACGGCGGAGGATTACCGCGCCGCGCAGGAGGCCAGAGCCGCCGTGCAGGCAGAGCCGGAACCCAAGGCTGAACCGCAGGCGGAACCCCAGGAGACCCCGCTCAACCTCGAAACGACCCGCCGCTTCGCCAAAGTGCTGGCGCAGGAGCAGCAGCTCATGCAGGATGCACAGGGCGTGGAGGAGCTAGCCCACATGCAGAAGACCACCGAGGCCATCTGCGACTGGCTGGAAGCCCACCCCGAAAGCCTGCCAAAAGCACGGCGGTTCGCGGAATACTATATCCCGACCACCCTCAAGCTGTTGCACACCTACAACGATGTGCAGGGCCAGAAAGGCGATAATGCCGAGAGCATCCGCCGGGACATCGCGGGCATCCTGCATACGCTCAATCAGGCGTATGACAACCTCTACGATAATCTGCTGAGCGATGTGGCGCTGGATGTCTCCAGCGAGATCGCAGCATTGCAGGGAATGCTGGCCAACGACGGCCTGACCGGGGAGGGATTGCGATGACCTGCCGGGCATGGACCTTAAAAGAATTTGACCGCACCGCCCTCAAGGAGCTGACCGTCGCCATTGCGGAACAGAACACCGAAGAACTGGAGCAGAACGCTCTGGACGACGAGCCCTGGAGCGAGCAGAAATACGCCGCCACGCTGGCGGCACAACAGAAAGAAGCGGGCCTGCTGGCGGGTGTGCTGGCCGCGCGCGGCATCACCGACCCCGCCGAGGCGCTGACGCTGCTGGCGGGCGAGGAAGAGCTGAGCGACCCCATGCTCCTGACGGACATGGACAAAGCCTGTGCCCGCATCCTCGAAGCCATCGACAAAGAACAGACCATCGTTGTTTACGGCGATTATGATGTGGACGGCGTGACGGCCACGGCCCTGCTGTACCAGCACCTCAAGGGGATGGGCGCAAACGTCAAGTGTATGCTGCCCAGCCGCGAGGGCGACGGCTACGGTCTTTCGAAAAACGCCGTGCAGTCCATCCACGACAAGGGCTGTCAGCTCATCGTCACGGTGGACAACGGCATCTCCGCGCTGGAAGAAGCCGACTTTGCGGCTTCGCTGGGCGTAGACCTCATCGTGACGGACCACCACCTGCCCCACGACACCCTGCCCCACGCAGTGGCCGTCGTGGACCCCCGCCGCGCCGACGATCACAGCCCTTTCAAGGGCCTGTGCGGCGCGGGGGTGGCCTTCAAGCTCTGTGCGGCGCTGGACGGCTGCCCGCCGGAAGAGATGCTGGACTACTGCGGCGACCTGGCCGCCGTGGGCACCGTGGCGGACGTCATGCCGCTGACCGGCGAGAACCGCACCCTCGTCAAGGCGGGCCTGAAACTGCTGCAGCAGACCGACCGGCCGGGCTTTTCGGCCCTGCTGGAAGAGGTCGGTCTGGCGGGCAGGCCCATCACGGCCGAGAACGTCAGCTATGCCATCGCGCCCCGCATCAACGCGGCGGGCCGGATGGACAACGCCGTCACCGCGCTGCAGCTCGTCCTCTGCGAGGAGGAGGAGCGCGCCGAGGAGCTGGCGCATAAGTTGAACGAGATCAATGTGGCCCGGCAGGAGACCGAGCAGGAGATCGTCCGGGCTGCGCAGGAGCAGCTGGATGCGGAACCCGCCATCCTCGAAGACCGGGTCATCCTTATCTGGGGCCGGGACTGGCACCCCGGCGTCATCGGCATCGTAGCCTCCCGGCTGGTGGAAAAGACCGGCCGCCCCGTCATCGTCGTCTCGGTGGATGAGCACGGCGAGGGCAAGGGCAGCGGCCGCAGTGTGCAGGGCTTCAACCTGCACACCTGCATCGCCTCGTGCGAGGACATCCTGCTCCGCTTCGGCGGCCACGCCATGGCGGCGGGCCTCTCGGTGCGGGAAGAGAACCTGCACGAGCTGCGCCGCCGCCTGAACGAGTGGGCCGCGCGGGAGTGCCCCGTGCTCCTCACGCCGCCGCTGGAATGCGACCTGTCCATCCATCTGGACCGCATCACCGTGGAATCGGTCCGGCGGCTGGAACAGCTGGCTCCCTACGGAGCCGAGAACCCCACCCCCGTTTTTGTGCTGGAAAAGGCCGTCATCGACGGTATCTACCCGGTGTCGGAGGGCAGGCACTGCCGCCTGCGCCTGCGGCAGGGCAGCGCCAGCATATATGCCGTCTGGTTCGGGATGCACCCGGAGCAGCTGCCCTATGCCATGGGCGATGTCGTGGACGCCGCGCTGAACCTTTCGGTCTACGATGCGCCGCGCGGGGCACAGCTTTCGGGCCGCATCCTGGAGCTGCACCCGGCGGGGCTGGGCAATGCGGCCGCCGAGCAGACGGCGCTGGTGCAGGCGCTCCGGCGCGGCACCCCGCTCACGGCGGAACAGAAAGCAGCCGTGGCACCCAAGCGGAGCGATATCATCACAGTGTACCGTGAACTGCAGGCCCGGCGCTGGCACGCTGAGGATCTGCAGCCCCTGTTTGCAAAGCTGGGGGAGCAGAACACCGGCAAGATCCTGGTCGCACTCACTGCCCTCGAACAGGTGGGGCTCATCGCGGTGCAGGAATGCGGTGGGGCAAAGTTCTGGGAACTGGTGCCCGCACAGGGCAAAAAGAACCTTGCCGACGCACCGATCTTGAAATGTCTGGAGGAAGAGTAAATGCCAGAGGGAAAAAGTATGCTGGACCCGGTCAAGCCGGAGGATTCCTATTCCGCAAAAACACACCTGCATCAGGCTGTGAGCAACCCGCCGGAAGTGGCGACAGTCGCAGCCACGGCTCTGCCTGCCAATGCCCCCGAAGGGGCGCTGCCCAGTGAGGTGCGCCCGGAGATCATCACCTGGGAAAAGCTGGTGGAGGCCATCCAGGCCAGCGGCAAAGCCTACAATATGGAGATGATCCAAAAGGCGTATGACCTGGCCAACAATGCCCACAAGGGCGTCTGCCGCCGCAGCGGCGAGCCCTACATCTGCCACCCGCTGGCCGTGGCCCGGCTGGTGCTGGACCTGGGCATGGACACCGAGAGCATCGCCGCCGCCCTGCTCCACGATGTGGTCGAGGACACCCCCACCACCCTGGACGACCTGAAGGCCGCCTTTGGCGAGGAGGTGGCCCTGCTGGTGGACGGTGTCACCAAGCTGACCAAGATCCAGTTCTCCAACATTGAAGAGCTGCAGGCCGAGAACCTGCGCAAGATGCTGCTGGCCATGAGCCGCGACGTGCGCGTGATGATCATCAAGCTCTGCGACCGGCTGCACAACATGCGCACCGGCGACGCCTGGCCCGAACAGAAGCGCCGCGACAAGGCCCGCGAGACGATGGAGGTCTATGCTCCCATCGCCAACCGCCTGGGCATTCTGAACGTGAAGGAAGAGCTGGAAGACCGCAGCCTGCACTATCTGGACCCCGTGGGCTACAACGAGATCAGCAAGATGCTGAGCGAGCGCGCGGGCGAGGAGTTCCTGGCCAGCGTGTCCGGCGTCATCGAGCAGCGGCTGGAAGAGAGCGGCATCGAGGGTGCGACCATCAAGCGCCGCGTCAAGAGCATCTACGGCATCTACCGCAAGACCATCATGCAGAACAAGTCGTTTGACGAGATCTACGATATCTATGCGGTCCGCATCATTCTGGATACGCTGGCCGAGTGCTACAGCACTCTGGGCCTCATCCACGATATGTACCACCCACTGCCCAACCGCTTCAAGGATTATATCTCCACCCCCAAACCCAACGGCTACCAGA